>Ga0207992_1000086_pt1 | contig 53859 bp, 51 predicted proteins | sample ETN02SmetaG_FD_185788 | JGI IMG/M metagenome (GOLD analysis project Ga0207992, IMG submission 185788) | Marine microbial and viral communities from oxygen minimum zone, Eastern Pacific Ocean - ETNP2014F10-02SV255 (SPAdes) (version 2) | ecosystem: Environmental > Aquatic > Marine > Oceanic ...
AGACAAAGAACTGTGAGCCGCCAAGACCGCCTCTTCCGTTTGTGCCTCAATCAAGTCGGCAACGCCCTCTGCCTGAGCTAAATCTATTTTATTGTTAAGGTAGGCTCTTTTTGTAAACTCCCCAGGTTCTGCAACCCGAGCGCCACAAGCAACTCCCTCTGCCACAACCAAGTCCACCAGCCTGGGGTTTCCATGACAGTGAACCTCCACCACATCCTCCCCGGTGTATGAGTGGGGTGATTTAAAGAAAACCACCAAACCTGTATCAAGAACATCACCGCCTTGGTTGGTAATTTTACAGCGCTTAAACCTCCAAGGCTCTTCCAGCGTTCCACAGAGTGACTCGGCCACAGTCAGAGATTTTGGTCCGGATATGCGAATAACAGAAATACCACCCCTGCCAGGCGCAGAAGCAGGCGCAATAATGGTAGATTCAGCCACCTATTCTATTTGCTTGAGATGGGGGTTCTCGCATACCACCATTGTTGGACAATCTGAATAAACATGTTGGTTAGCCAGTAAAGCACAAGGCCAGAAGGAAACCACGCAAACATCACCCCAAACATAACAGGCATAAATTTCATCATTGTGGCCTGCATAGGATCCGCGTTCGGTGGTGATGGGGTCATTTTTTGAGACCAAAACATGCCAAGCGCGTTCAAAATGGGCAATATAAAATAAGGGTCCATTGCCGATAGATCCTCAAGCCAAAGAAAACCAGAGTGCCTTAGTTGAACGGTTTCTAACAAAACCCAATAAAATGCCAGGAAAAATGGCATCTGTAGAAGCATGGGCAGACAGCCCCCAAGCGGGTTTACGCCCTCTCTTTTGTAGAGCTCCATCATCTCTTGGCCGGCCTTTTGCTTGTCGTCTGCGTGTCTGGCTTGGATTTCTAGCTGTTTTGGCATTAAAACCCTCATTTTTCCCATAGAGGTGTATGCTTTGGCAGAAAGCGGCCAAGTTAAAAGTTTCACAATTATTGTTAAGAAAATAATGGCCAACCCCCAATTATTGAAAAAGCCACCTCCTTTTTCTAAAACCCAATACATAGGCTTACCAAGCCAAAACAAAAATCCATAATCCACGGTCAAATCAAGGTTTTCTTGTATCTTAGAAAGTTCCGCAGGATTTTTTGGGCCAACATATAGTGTGTTGTTGGTTTTAACCTTTCCCCCTGGGGTAAGAGTCTTGTTTGGGGCGGTATAACCCAAGACATATCTCTTAGAGCCCTCACTCCACTGGCCCTGGTATTTGTATGACTCTTTTTGGTCTGGTATCCACGCAGTTAAAAAATAATGCTGTATTAGAGCAACCCACCCACCTAGAGATGTTTTTCTATAGACGGCGTCATTTATATCCCCAAAATCATACTTTTCATACACATCTTCTTGTGTAGAAAAAACAGGCCCTAAATAAGCAAATCTTTCTGGGTTAAAGAAGCCCCCCCCTAAATCTTTATAACTATTTCTTTCAATAACAACATATGGCGTTAGACCCACCTCAAAACCAAGGCCAGAGGTAATCGTGTCTTCCACAACCACGGAGTAACCACGCTCTTGGAAGGTCATCTTTCTTTCAAAGTACAGGCTATTATTTTCACCACTTAAGACAAATGACACAGAGCCGTCATCCCCTCTTTTCGTACTTAGATTTGAGAAATTTGGTTTTAAATAACCTTGGCCAGTTGAGTAAAAGCCGCTATTGCCTAAGTATAAATTTCCACCCACCTCACCAAACAAATTTAAAGAACTTTCCCCTCCCAAATCTTCCTTAAATGATAGTAGTTTTGAACCCACAATCTGACCACTGTTAGCGTCAACATACAAAAGCAAATCTTCATTTCCTACCTCATAAGTCTTGCCAATAACGACGGCGGGCACAGAAGGCACATCAACATCTTCCATGGGTGAGAGGGTATCTGTAAGTGAGTCATTACTATCAATTAAAACCTTATTTTCAATAGGTAATTCGCTATTCCTTTCATAGTCTTGAGGCTCGTTGGGCCATTGGAGAAGCAAATAATAAAGCGTTATTGCTATAGCCGCTATCAGCGCTGTTTTAATGAAGTCCATTTACTTATCCTTGGGCAGCGGGTCGACCCCACTACCCCCCCACGGGTTACACCTTAAGACCCTTTTGGCGGCTAAAATTCCACCCCTAAAAACACCATAAGTCTCTACAGCCTGAAGAGCATATTCAGAGCATGTTGGGTGGAACCTGCAGCTGGGCCCAAGCAGAGGGCTTAGGTATTTTTGATATACCCTAATAATCTTTAAAACCAAGAACCTCATATTTCTACTTCTTAAATTTGCTCCACAAAAAATCTAAATCCTTATTAATTTCTTTATCTTTATCTGACAGTTTTCTTTTAACAAAAACAACATAATCTTTTTTTTGTAATTCTAAAACCTTTAACCTAAAACTTCCTTTTATTTTTCTTTTTAATCGGTTTCTATTTACGGCCAGCTTTATATCTTTTTTTCTAATTGCCACCCCAAGCCTGGGGTGCTCCAGGCAGTTGTCTTTGCACAAAAGTAAAAAGTTATCTGTAGAGTATTTTTTTTCTGGGGAAGAAAAGATTTCTGAAAATCCTTCTTTAGAGGGTATGGAGTGTTTTAACCCCATGCCTGTTAAACAGTCAGGGAGGCCCTTCCCTTCTTTCTTCTGTTGTTTAAAACCTTTCTGCCATTTAAAGTAGCATTTCTGGACCTAAAGCCATGCGTTCTTGCTCTTTTAATTTTGCTTGGTTGATAAGTTCTTTTCATAGGTTACCCCTAAAGGCCAACAAGGATGCGCATAATAGAGTTTTTAACAAAAATTAACAAGCAAAAACATTAAAACAAGATATTAACAAGTTATCCACAGAAAATATCTGGGGTTATACTGTGGATAAGTGTGTTAATTTGTATATAATTCTTTTTTATGTCTGATTTACATTTTTGGGGAGAGTGCAAAAAAACTCTTGAGAAGGACCTTACAGTTGAAGAGTATTCTACTTGGATTGCTCCATTAATGCTAGAGGAAAATAATGGCTCAAACCCCTTATCTTACAGTGTTTTAGCGCCAAACAAATTTATTTCTGATTGGGTTGAGGACAATTATGGTTCCGCAATAAAAGAAAGACTGTCGGCGATAACAAGCAATAGAGATCTTAATTTACAGTTTGAAATTTATGTGGACTATCAAGAAGGAGAGGAGAAGGTTGAAAAAGTTCCAGATAGCGTTCCTACAGAAAAATTAGCTAGCCCCAAAAAAAGCAATTTAATTCCGGAATTTACTTTTGGTTCGTTTGTAGAGGGAAAGTCAAACCATATAGCTTTGGCTGCATCCAGGCAAATAGGTGAAGGTTTAAAGAACTCATACAACCCCTTGTTTATTTATGGCGGAGTGGGTTTAGGAAAAACCCACCTTATGCACGCAGTGGGCAACGAACTTCTTGCAAAAAACTCAACAAAAAAAATTGCCTATGTTCACTCAGAGAGGTTCGTGAGTGATATGGTTAAATCGCTGCAATTAGGAGCAATTAGTGAATTTAAGCAATACTACAGGTCTTTAGACGCGCTGTTAATCGACGACATACAGTTTTTTGCAAAAAAAGAACAATCGCAAGAAGAACTTTTCCACACCTTCAATTCGCTCCTAGAAAGGGGCAGCCAAATGATTTTAACTTGTGACAGATACCCTAAAGAAATAGATGGTTTAGAAGATAGACTAAAATCTAGGTTGGGCTGGGGACTGCCGGTTGTTATAGAGCCGCCTGAACTAGAAACAAGAGTAGCGATACTTTTAAGCAAGGCTAGATCTATGAATCAAGAACTAGACGAGGAATCTGCCTTCTTTATTGCTCAGAAAGTTAGGTCAAACGTTAGAGAGCTTGAAGGTGCTTTAAAAAGGGTGGTGGCAAACTCTAACTTCACAGGAAGGCCCATAACGATTGATTTAATCAAAGATTCTCTTAAAGATTTATTGGCCATACAGGCAAGACAAGTAAGTGTTGAAAATATACAAAAGACAACTGCAGAGTATTACAACATCAAACTAAGCGATTTGTTATCTAAAAGAAGAAGCAGGTCTGTAGCCAGGCCAAGACAAATGGCTATGTTTTTAGCAAAAGAACTTACCAATTACAGCTTGCCTGAAATTGGTGAATCGTTTGGAGGCCGAGACCATACGACCGTTATACATGCTTGTAAAAAAATAAAAGAACTGAGAGATTTTAATTTAGATATTGAGGAAGATTATAGAAAACTTCTTAGGGTTTTAACTATATAATTGCATCTATGAAATTTACTGCAGAAAAATCCCAAATAGTTGATTCTTTACAAAACGCAGCCGCAGTAGCAGAGCGTAGACAGACCATCCCTATACTAGCCAACCTTAGGCTTAAGGCGTCTTCAGGCAAGCTTGAGGTGACCGCAACAGACCTTGAGATCCAGATAAAAAACTATTCAGAATTATTGTCTATAGAAGAAGAGGGCGAAACTACAATTTCTGCCAGAAAAATGTCTGAACTTTGTAGGTCTCTGCCTGATGCTGAAAACGTAGATTTTTTACTTAAAGAAGGAAAGCTGACCGTAAGTTCTAAAAACTTTCATGGTGATTTTGCCACCATTTCAGCTGATGATTTCCCTGAACTTGAAGTTAACGAAGAACAAGAGAGCATAGAGGTTCAGTCAGGAGCCTTAAAAAGAATTCTTACAAAAACATCCTTCTCTATGGCCTCTCAAGATGTCAGGTACTATTTAAATGGCTTGCTTTTAGAGCTTGTAGGCGGCGAGCTTAAGGGGGTTGCAACAGACGGACACAGACTAGCTCTTTCTTCTTCAAAAACAGCAGGAAATAGCCTTGAGATGCGAAACATCTTACCGAGAAAGGCTGTATTAGAACTCGCTAAGCTGCTTCCATCAGAAGATACAACCATAGAAATACTTGTTGGGCCTACATATATTGGTGTTAAAACAGAAAATTTAAACTTTTCCTCAAAGCTTATAGACGGGAAATACCCCGACTATGAAAAGGTTTTTCCTTCTGGAGAGCCCCTTCCTTTAATAGTTGGTAAAGAAACCCTGCAGTCAGCTCTTTCTAGGGCATCTGTACTGTCTAATGAGAAATACAGAGGTGTAAGGTTTGAGCTTTCAAAGGGGTCCTTAAAGTTAACGGCAAACAATCCCGAACAAGAGTCTGCAGAAGAGATTCTAGAGGTAGACTACCAAGGAGTAGATTTAGAAGTAGGCTTTAATATAGGTTACCTAATTGATGTCCTGGGCTCTCTTGAAGAAGATACAGTTAAGTTCGAATTTTACGGAGAAGATGCTAGCTGTGTAATTAAAGAACCAAATTCTGATAAAGAGGTTTACGTCATCATGCCAATGAGGCTTTAATGCCTATCAATAGAGTCTATCTTGAAAATTTTAGACTTTTTAAGAAAAAAGATTTAATTTTCTCGGAAGATAAAAATTTTATACAAGGACTAAATGGTTCAGGTAAAACCTCTGTTCTAGAGTCTATAGAGATGCTTCTTAACGGTAAGTCCTTTAGAACAACCAAAAACAAGGACTGCATAAACCACAAGTCTGATTCTTTTAAAATATCTTTAAAGGGCTCTCATATGAAACAAGATGTGACCTTAAAGGGACTAAATAAAGTTAACGGCAGGTTGAGTTTCTCAAGAAAGTTAAATAATAAAACAACACAGAAAGGTTCTTTCTTTTTTCTTCAAACAGTTTTAGCTAAAAACCTCAGGATGATAGAAGGGGAGCCAGACCTGAGAAGAGACCATTTAAACAATTTAATGTTTCACGTGAAACCTGCCTCATACAAAACTTACTTGGCTTACAACAAAACTCTTAAACAAAGAAATAGGTGCCTTAAACAAAAGCTAGGTAAAGCAGAAATTTCAGTTTGGACAGAACAACTTGCAAAGATTGGAGTAAATTTAAGCACATACCAATATGAATTTTTTAACAGGTTCAGAGATGTGCTGATAGAAGGCTTAAACCCATCAGAAAAAAATAATAAATTTAAGTTTCTTGAAGAAGCAGATGTTAGGTTAATTAAGGGCTGGGAGCGATCTAAGTCGCTATTAAACTCTTTGCAAGATTCTATCGAAAAAGACCTTGCCATTGGCTATACGAGTCAAGGTCCACATAGGATGGATTGTGAATACTATATGAACGGCAAAATAGCTTCTTCTGTTTTGTCTAGAGGCCAGCTTAAAGTATTGATTTTGTTAATATTTTTAGTAAACCACAAACTTATAAACTCCTTTTTTGAGAGCGACACAGTTCTACTAATAGACGATCTTGGATCTGAGTTAGATCTAGACAACCTAGAGCTTGTTCTTTCTGAAATATCAAATACGCCCAACCAGGTTATTTTGACTGGAATAAAGGGTGAGGATTTAGAAAAAATAGTGTCAAATTTTAGTAAGTTTAAAAGGATAAATTTGTAAATTTATATTAAAATACATAGATGCCAGCAAAGAAAAAAGCAGCTAAAACAAAAACCCCCAAAACCCCTAAAAAAGAACCTAAAAAAGTAGCTAAAAAGGCTTCTCCAAAAACTTCAAAGAAGTCATCTAAGAAGCAGCAAGATGATTCTTATGATTCTTCAAGCATAACTGTACTGAAGGGCCTTGAGGCCGTAAAGAAAAGGCCAGGTATGTATATTGGAGATACCGACGACGGGACTGGACTTCACCATATGGTCTATGAGGTGGTTGATAATTCAATAGACGAGGCTTTGGCCGGTCATTGTGACGAAATAACGGTAAAAATTCTTTCGGATGACAGTGTGGTAGTTACAGACAATGGAAGAGGCATACCCACAGACAAACACGAAGAAGGGGTCTCAGCAGCAGAAGTAATCATGACTAAGTTGCACGCGGGAGGAAAGTTTGATGACAACTCATATAAAGTTTCTGGAGGACTTCATGGTGTAGGGGTGTCTGTTGTAAATGCACTTTCAGAAGAGTTAAAGCTTACAATTCACAGAGGGGGCAAGACCCACGAACAAACTTATTCAGATGGAAAACCAACAAGCAAGCTCAAGGTTGTAGGAAAGACAGGTAAGACGGGGACAGAGGTCATGTTCGTTCCTTCCGTTACCACGTTTTCAAATATTCTTTTTGAATACGACATATTAGAGGCCAGACTTAGAGAGCTATCATTCCTAAACTCAGGATTAAAAATAAATCTTGAAGATGACAGGACCTCAAAGAAGAAAGAGTTTTTACACGAAGGCGGTTTGGCTGAGTTCGTAGCTTTTTTAAATAAAAAAAGAACCACAGTCAATTCAATATTTCATTTTGTAAAAGAATCAAAGGACGGAATTACTATTGAAGTATCTTTGCAATGGAATGATGGATATCAAGAAAACATTCAGTGCTACACAAATAATATAAAACAAAGGGACGGAGGGACGCACCTTATAGGTTTCAGGACCGCATTAACGAGAACTTTAAATAACTATATGGATAGGGAGGGGATGAACAATAAAGAAAAGGTGTCCACTTCAGGAGACGACGCAAGAGAAGGGCTGGTAGCCATAGTGTCTGTTAAAGTTCCAGATCCAAAATTCTCTTCCCAAACAAAAGACAAGTTAGTTTCTTCAGAGGTAAGGCCTGTCGTTGAACAAGAAGTATATAAAGCCCTTACAGAATTTTTATTAGAAAATCCTGCAGAGGCCAAGTTAATAGCAACTAAGATAATTGAAGCTGCCCGAGCTAGAGAGGCAGCAAGGAAAGCCAGAGAATTAACCAGAAGAAAGGGAGCTTTTGAAGGCGGAGGTCTTCCTGGAAAACTTTCAGACTGTCAGGAAAAAGATCCGGCTAAAAGTGAAATTTATTTAGTTGAGGGAGAGTCCGCAGGAGGGTCAGCTAAGCAAGGAAGAGACAGACATTTCCAGGCTATACTTCCTATGAAAGGGAAAATACTCAATGTTGAAAAGGCGCGCCTAGACAAAGTTCTTTCTTCTGAAGAAATAATTATTCTAATAACTGCTCTGGGGTGCGGGATAAAGGGAGAAGATTGGCAGGAAGAAAAGCTCAGGTACCACAGAATTATAATTATGACAGATGCGGATGTTGATGGCTCTCATATACGCACCTTATTACTAACATTGTTTTACAGACAAATGCCAGAACTTATCGAAAAGGGCTACATATATATTGCGCAACCACCTCTTTATAAATTAAAGAAAGGAAAGCAAGAAACTTATGTAAAAGACGACACTGAGCTTAGAGAGCTTTTAGTTGCGGAGATCTTAGATGATGCACAGCTAGTGCTAAACAAGAAGGGAGAATCTATTAGCGGAGAGGCCCTTGGAAAATTTATTTCTCAACATGAAAAAGTTCAATCGTTAGTTAATGGCCTTACACATAACTATCCTATTGAGTTACTTGAAAGCATAAAGCATGTGGAAATATTAAAAGGACTCGAGAAAGAAAAAGATGTAAAGGCGTGGTGCAAGTCTGTAGAGAAGCATTTAAACAATAATGCGAACCAGGGATTTGCTTGGTCGGTGGAAGCGCTGAAAAATGAAGAGAGCGGTACAACCGAACCAAACGTTAATCTTATAAAGCACGGAACATCTTCATCCTGGGTATTAAATAAAACATTCTTTCGATCAAAGGCTTATAAAGATATAGCGACGCACGGAGCCGAGATGTCCGATATCTTCAACAAAGACAGTTATTTTGAAATTAATTCCAAAAAGATACCGGTAGATAACTTTGCAAATGCCCTTGAAGAGGTTCTATTAATTTCTGAACGATCGTTTACCAAATCTAGGTATAAGGGACTTGGAGAGATGAATGCTGATCAGCTCTGGGATACCACCATGAACCCAGACATGAGAATTTTGGGCCAGGTCAGTGTAGAGGACGCTCAAGTGGCGGATGATCTGTTTCATGCCCTAATGGGAGACGAAGTAGAACCCAGAAGGGAGTTCATAGACGAGAATGCAAAGCTGGTTGTGAATCTTGACGTTTAGCCGGAAAGATTTAAATTTTTTTCAGTCCAAACTCTGACTTCTTCAGCAGATTTTTTAGAATCTACTACTTCAATGGGCTCGCCTATAAACAACTTTATAGTTCCAGAATGTTTTATAAATTTATGGGCAGGCCAGCAATCCCCTGAGTTGTGACAAATAGGCAAAACCTTAACGTTGTTACGTTTGGCCAGTTCAAAACTGCTTCTGGCATAATTTCCTACCTTCCCCTGCTCTACCCTAGTACCTTCTGGAAAAAGCAAAACAAATAATCCTTCTTCCAGTCTTTTCGATCCTTCATCAAGAGTTTGTAAAATTGCTTCCTTGGGTTTGCCCCTGTTAATAGCTATAGGTTTTAACATACTCATGGCCCACCCCCATAGAGGAATATATAGAAGTTCTTTTTTTAATAGAGTGCATAAGGGGTGAAAAAGGTATTGCATAGAAAAAGTCTCCCATTGACCTTGGTGGTTAGAAACTATTACGCAAGGTTGGGTTGGCATATTTTCCTCTCCCTCAACTATCAATTTGATATTGCAAGTAACATAAAGGAACCAATTGGCAAACCTGGGCCATATAGAAAAAAATTTTAAGCGGCTATTCAGGGACATGAATGGTCCTAGTATGCAAGCCAAAAAACTTGCTAATAACCCAGACCCAAGATACCCAATATAAAAGACAAGTGATCTTAAGTAAGCCATTTAGACTTCTTGTTTTAGGATGTAATTAACTGCACCACTTAAGTCATCAAAACATTGCTCATGGGGCGGGCTGTTCTTTGTTCCAAAAACTTTTTCACCATAGCCGCCTTTTTTTATTAACAGAGGGATGCAGCCAAATTTTCTACCAGCTGCTATATCTGATTCCTTGTCGCCTACGAAATACTTCCCCTTTAAGGACATTTCTAGGCCTTGTTCAATTTCTTGCAAAAGACCAACTTCAGGCTTTCTGCACTTGCACTTAGATTCTGGCGCGTGAGGGCAGTAAGCTATGTAGTTTATTTGTCCCCCGAACTCAAAAAGAAGGTCTATCATGTGATCGTGAACAGTTCCTAGTTCTTCTTCAGAAATAATTTCTTTTTCAATGCAGGCTTGGTTAGTTGCAATGGCTACCTTATACCCATTAGTTGTAAGTTTAGCTATAGCCTCTAAGCTGCCTTCAATGGCTTCAAACTCCTCTGGGCGAGTTACGTAAGTCATTAGATCGACATTAATGACCCCGTCCCTGTCCAATATGACTATTTTTTCTTCCTTCAAGCTACTTTTTTAATTATCTATAGTTTCCTTGAAATATTCTGAGATTGAGTCTATATCCATTCTTTTTTGCTCCATAGTATCTCTGTCCCTGATGGTGGCCGTTCCGTCTTCTAGTGATTCAAAGTCTATGGTTATGCAGATGGGGGTTCCTATTTCATCGTGACGCCTATAGCTTTTGCCGATATTGCCTGAATTTTCGAATAAAACTCTGCCTAGGCCCTGGCTTTGGAGAACATTTTTTAAATTTTTTGCCGTTTTTACTAAATCTTCATTATTCCTTTTAAGAGGTATCACTGCAGCTTTTATAGGTGAAAGGTGAGGTTTTAAGGACAAAACGGTTCTTTCTTTACCTCCTTCAAGTCCTTCAACTCTATATGCTTCGTTTAATATTGCCAAAAAACCACGCTCTACACCGGCAGAGGGTTCAATAACGTAAGGAACCAACCATTCTTTAGTTTCAGGGTCCTGAACTGCAAGTTTGGCGTTAGAATCGCTATTTTTATTCACTTTTGCGGTTAAATTAAGTTCCGATTGGTTCCTGGAGTGTGATCCTAGATCAAAATCAGTTCTATTGGCTATTCCTTCAAGTTCTTCTAGGCCGTGAGGGTATTTATACATGATATCCACTGTTGCCTTTGAGTAATGGGCCAAATCATCCTTAGGAACCTCTAGAAGTTCTAGGTTGTCCTTGCTAATCCCCTGTTTCTCCCACCAATCTACCCTTAAATCTGTCCACGTTTTGTGCCATTTTTCATCCTCTCCGGGTCTGACAAAAAACTCCAACTCCATTTGTTCAAACTCCCTGACTCTGAATATAAAGTTTCTGGGCGTAATTTCATTTCTAAACGCTTTCCCCATTTGTGCTATTCCAAAAGGCAAGTGGTGTGGAGTAGAATCTAGAACATTCTTAAAGTTAGTAAATATTTGTTGCGCTGTTTCTGGTCTTAGATAAGCAAAAGAGGACCCGTCATCAACTGGCCCAACGCTAGTTTTAAACATTAAATTAAAAGGCCTTGGTTCAGTTAGATCTTCAGAGCCACATTCAGGACATTTATTGCCTTTAATGTGGTCAGCTCTAATTCGAGATTTGCAGCTTCTACAGTCAACTAGCGGATCTGAAAAAGTTTCTTCATGACCCGAATGTTTAAGCACCAGAGGGTTGGCCAGAATAGAAGAATCAATGCCTTCTATGTCATCTCTTTCATAGACCATAGAATTCCACCAAGAACGCTTTAAGTTGTTTTTAAACTCTACTCCCAATGGTCCGTAATCATACAAACCTTGCAGCCCCCCATAGATCTCATTGGACTGAAAAATAAAACCCCTTCTTTTACAAAGAGCAACTAATTTATCCATGGATTCAGCTGTCATAATCTGCCTATTAGTAAGTACTTACTTCTTTTAATATCCTTTATTTATAGTGATCTTCATTGGCTGCCTTTCTATATTTTTTATATTCCCAGGCGTACTGTTCGGGTGCTAGCATTATACATTTTTCTAATTCTTTATTCATTGTATCAACGCCTTCTTTGATTGCATGAGGCATTTCTAATTGAGGACTAAATATTAATTTAAAGTCATTTCCTTTGGGTCCTCTGATGCAAACCATAGAGTGAACTCTTGCTTTTGTTTTGTTGTGTAATTTCCACACCAAGGACATGGAAAGACACTCCCGTCCAAAGAACTTTGATATCTCTCCGCCAGACAATTCAGGAACCTGATCTGATGCAATAGCTACAGCCCCACCCCTGTTTAAATTGTTGAGCAATTTTTTAACGCCTGAGATATTTACTTCTACCATGTTTACACCCATTTTTGCCCTGGCTTTTTTTACAAATTCATCAAGGTAGCTATTCTTAATTTTTGAATAGGGCACAGAACAATCCAAGCTCTGTCCTAAGAAGTTAATCAGAATTTCGATGTTAGCTTGATGTGGAGTAAATAAAAGCAAGCCACAACCATCTTTAATAGAATCTAGCACACTATCAAAACCTTCAACCTGTATAGACTTAGGAAGGCAGTTGCCTGGAAGCTTAATCCAAACATATCCGCTTTCAAGCAATGTAGTGCTGGTTTCAACTAGACTTTTTTTACACAGACTTAAAATTTCATTATTAGATAGTTCAGGAAACGCGAGCCTAAGGTTAACTAGAGTTATATTTTTGTGCCTATTTGGAAAAAAAAATAAGATTTCCCCTAAGATCTTGCCGAAAGTCCTTAAAGTTTTTAAGGGCAATATAGAAATAATAAATAAAAAGGGCCTTATTATTACTTTAAAAAGAAACATTTATTCCTTTTAGCTTCTCCAAAAAGCAGGAGTGAACACCAAAAGCAGGGTAAATATTTCTAATCTTCCTAGCAGCATTGCCAGGCAAAGGCCTAGTTTAGAGGCATCATTCAGCTCTTTGTAGTTGCTTGAAACCTCTCCCAAGCCCGGGCCTAAGTTATTTAATGTGGCGCCAACAGCAGAAAATGAAGTTAAAAAGTCATTGCTTTGAGAAAGCATGAACATTAAAAGAACCACAAAAATAGCAACATAAATAGAAAAGAATCCCCACACAGATTCAGAAACTCTTGGATCTAAAGACTTCTTGCCAAATTTAATTGTTACAACTGCATTTGGGTGAATCAGTTTAGTAATTTCACCTACCCCCTGTCTCATTAGAACCAAAGCCCTTATAACTTTAATTCCTCCGCCTGTAGACCCTGCACAAGCCCCTATAAATGCTGCCGAAAGAAGCATTATGGGCACAAATAAGGGCCAGTTAGCATAATTGGAGGTTAGATAGCCTGTGGTTGTGCCAATTGAAACGGCCTGGAAGATACTATCTGCTAACATATTTTCGTTTATCTCTGTACTCACATAAAGTGTTATGTAGGTTATTAAGCCTGTTGTAGCTAATATTGATAAATACAACTTAACCTCAGAGTCATAAAAGTAGTGAAGAGCTCTTTTTTTAGTCCAAGCAATATAGTGAAGTGCAAAATTAATACCAGACACAACCATGAAGACGACTGCCGTCCATCTGAGAGAAGTTTGTTCAAAGTATGCGAAGCTTGCATCATGGGTTGAGAACCCACCAATAGAAATAGTTGAAAAGGCATGACAAACCGCATCAAACCAAGACATGCCAAAAATCTTGTACAAAGTAGCACACATTATAGTCATGGTTAAGTACACAAACCAAAGAGCTTTGGCTGTTTCTGTTATTCTTGGTGTTAGTTTGGCATCTTTCATCGGCCCAGGAGTTTCTGCTTTATAAAGCTGCATGCCTCCAACGCCTAACAGTGGTAATACAGCAACTGCTAAAACAATTATTCCCATTCCTCCTAACCATTGAAGGAATTGCCTGTAGAAAAGCAAAGACCTTGCCATTTCATCTAATCCAACAAAAACAGTAGCTCCAGTTGTTGTCAAGCCAGAAATGGACTCAAATAGGGCATCTACGTAGCTAACTTCTTCTAAATTAGCTAAAAAGAATGGAATTGATCCAAAAAGAGCCAATACTGTCCAGAAAAAAACAGTTATTATGAATCCATCTTTTGTCCTTAGATCCCCTTTTCTTTTTTTTGCCAAGAAATACATTAGAAAGCCTATAAAGAAAGTGCAAAATCCTGTATAAATAAAGTTATATATGTAGTCTTCTTCGCCATAAAAATAGGCTAAAAACCCAGGTATTATTTGAGCAATACTAAAAAACATTAAAAGTGTTCCTAGTATTTTTGTGGTGTAGGGTAGGGGCATTCTGCTTTTATTTAGGGGCGAAGGTTTCTTTGACTTGTTTTATTGCACTTTTGTCTGTTAAAAAGAGTATAACGTGGTCGTTCTCCCTCAAATGGACGTGATCATGGGCGATCTTTCCTTTATCATCTCTTATAAGTGCTCCTATTGTCACACCCTCTGGTAAACTAATTTCACCAAGTTCCTTGCCTATACTGCTTTGTTTTCCTGATTTAGACTCTTGCGCTATAGCTTCAATTGCTTCAGCAGCTCCATTTCTAAGTGAGTGAACCCTTACTACATCCTTCCCTTCTATTTCTGCCAAGAAAGTCCCTATGGTTATTTGAGAAGGCGCAATAGCAATATCAATACCTTTTGTTTGGACTAAATCAACATAAGCGGTCTTGTTAATCAAAGCAACTGTTTTGAGTGCTCCCATTTCTTTGGCCAAAAGGCATGACATAACATTGGCTTCATCATCGTTTGTTACTGCAGCAAACACATCTGTATTTTCTACATTTTCTTCGTGCAATAGTTTTTTATCACAAACGTTTCCTTCTAGCACAATAGAATTTTCTAATTTTTCAGATAATCTTTTTGCTCTTTCATGGCTCTCTTCTATTATTCTAACCCTGTGGTTGTTTTCAATTCTCTTGGCAAGACGGGCACCTATTTTTCCACCTCCCGCAATAATTATATTTTTGTAAGGCTCTTCTTTTTTCCTCATTTCGTTAACCACTTTTGAGGCTTCACCCTTTTTCGATATAAAAAAGACTTCATCATTTGCTTCAATGATTGTTGAGCCTAATGGGATTATAGATTCACCCTTTCTAAATATTGCAGCTACCCTGGAATCAATTTTTGGCATATGCTTTTTCAGGTCTCCTATTTCATGACCTATCATTGGCCCACCTTCAACAGCTCTTACGGCAACCAAATTCAGTTTTCCTTGACCAAATTCCATAACCTGTAAGGAGCCCGGTATCTCTATTAAGCCTTGAATGTGTTCTGTAATTAACTGTTCTGGGCTAATGTGTATGTCTACTGGAATTTCTCCTGAGTCCATGGCCTCTTTAGTCTTACCTTTGAGATAAGAGATTTCCCTAACTCTAGCAATTGTTTTTATAGATTTATTGAGAACCTTAGCAATCATGCAAGAGACTATGTTTGTTTCATCACTTCCTGTAACTGCCACCACCATATCCGCTTCTTGTATTCCGGCGTTAACTAGAATATTAGGGTATGAGGCTTCGCCTAAGAGGGTTTTAATGTCTGCTTCTTCTTCAAGCCTGTGCAGTTCAGAAGAATTATGATCAACCACTACGAGGTCATTTTCTTGAGACAAAAGAGAAGCAAGCGTGCTCCCTACAGCCCCGGCCCCCAAAATAACTATTTTCACAAGCTTTTAATAAGACACTTTATTTTAGGACGGATTATAGTCCTATTTTAGTTTTAGAAAATACTTATTGAACATTGCTGCTAAATTTATTTTCTTGGTCAATTAAAGAGCGATATCCTCTTATAAACTCTTCCGATCGAACAGCGCTTTTGCCTTCCATTTGAACTGTATCAATTTTAATTGCTGTTTCTTGACTGCAGCCAACTAATAATTTCCCATCTTCTGACACGCCCATCTTCCCAGGGCCAAGTTTTGAAGTATTTTCAGTGGGTGAACTTTTGTAAATTTTTACCCTTTTATTTCCTAAGAAGGTAAAGGCTCCGTATTTCGGATTGAGCGATCTGATTTTTTGGTCAATTTCATTAGATGCACAATTCCAATCTATTTTTTGAAAATCTGAATTAATCTTAGGTGCGAATGTCGCCTTAGAGTTTTCTTGAGGAGTTTCTTTTAATTCTCCTTTCTCAAATTTTATAAGAAAATTTAAAAGACTTTTTTTGCTTAGTTCTACAAATTTACTTTCTAGTGTGCCCAAGTCGTCTTCTTTTTCAATTTTACATTTATGGACTTCTAAGATAGGCCCTTCATCAAGGCCTTCTGTCATTCGCATGTAACTAATGCCTGACTCATTTTCTCCAGAATATATAGAGTATTCCATTGGTGCCGCCCCTCGCCATCTTGGAAGAATGGACGCATGAACATTGACAGACCCTCTTTTAGCAATATCTAAAACTTTTTTTGGTATTAAAAGTCCATAGGCAACGACTAGTAAAAGGTCAGGTTTTAAGGACTCTAAAGACCTTACAATGCTTTCATCTTTCAAAGAGGTTGGTTGTAAAACCTCAATACCATTATTAAGGCCAATTTCTTTTACTGGAGAAGGTTTAACTTTTTTCCCTCGTCCTGAGCCCCTGTCTGGTTGGGTCAAAATACATTTAATTTCGTGCTGGCTATCAAGCAATAACTTTAAATGATCAGCGGCAAATTGGGGGGTGCCAGCGAAAACTATGTTCATTGTGATTTTGATGCCTTTTGTTTAATCATTTTTTTTCTAATCATCTCTCTTTTAAGGTTTGAAAGATAGTCAACCATCATCTTCCCTTCTAAGTGATCCATTTCATGCTGTATAACCACCGAGAGTATGTCTTCAGCAATTAAGTTAAATTCTTTTCCGTCAATTCCGAGCGCCTTTATTTCTACAGAAGTTGGCCTTTCAAGCTCTTCAAAGATTCCAGGAACAGATAGGCACCCCTCAGAATAGGACTTATTTTCATTATTAATGATTTTATTGATTGTAGGGTTAATTAAAACCAGAGGGTTATTCTTCTCGTTACTTACGTCTACAACGATAACTCGTTTATGGACGTCCACTTGTGTGGCAGCCAATCCAATGCCATCGCCATCGTACATCGTTTCTAGCATGTCTTTAGATAGTTTGATTATAGAATCGTCTACCTCCTTTACAGGCTCAGCCACCGTTCTTAATTTTGGATGTGGAAATATTAATATTTTTAAAGTGGCCATGATTTAATTTCCATTATATTAGTATACAATTTTGCTTTTGGAGAAAATTGTGAGTGTAACTGTTTCAATAATTATAGGTTCCGAATCAGACTTAGAGCTGGCTAACAAATGTGCCGACACTTTAAACTCTTTGTCTATAACAAATTCAATACAGGTTCTTTCAGCACATAGGACTCCAGGGTTGCTCGAGACCCATGTAAGGGATTGTGAGAGCGGAGGCACAAAAGTATTCATCGCCATGGCAGGTTTGGCAGCACACTTAGCAGGTGCAGTTGCTTCGAAAACAGTTTTGCCTGTAATAGGAGTTCCGGGAGACGGCGGTCCTTTAAGCGGAATGGATGCTTTGCTTTCAACCGTGCAAATGCCTAAAGGCGTCCCGGTGGCAACAGTCGCTATTGGCTCTGCGGGCGCAACTAACTCAGCTTATCTTGCTGCGCAAATCTTAGGAATAGAATCGGAAGAAGTAAGAAACGCTTTAGTTAAGGTTAGAGAAGAGGGCGTAGAAACGATCAAGAAATCCAACCAAAAGCTGGCCGGTTCTTAAATAACAAATGGACTCTCTGGGTTCAGTAGTAAACTCTTTAAAGAAAGGAGAAGTTGTAGCTTACCCCACAGAAGGGGTTTGGGGCTTGGGGTGTGATCCATCTAATGAGGAAGCAATTACAAAGCTGCTTAATTTAAAAGGCAGATCGGAAAGCAAAGGTTTGATTTTAATAGGATCAAACCTTGAACAATTTTCAAAATTTATTGAGGTAGAAAAGTACAAAGACAAACTTCTAGAAAAGTGGCCGGGTCACCACACTTGGTTGGTTCCATCCAAACCTGAGACAAGCAAATTTATCACTGGCAATAACGAAAAGATTGCATTGAGACTTAGCTCTCACAAACATGTTGTTGAGCTGTGTGAAGAATTCAAAGGAGCAATTATTTCTTCTTCAGCCAATAAAGAAAATGACCCCACCCTAGAGTCACCCGATGAAATTAAGGACATTTTTCCTGATATAAAAGTTCTAACAGGTGAGTTAGGCGGGCATAGCCAACCTTCTAAGATTGAAGATCTCCTTACGGGCGAACTGATTAGAGGTTAAAATCATTGTGATGAAGAAATTTGCAGTCATAGGCAGTCCTATAAGTCATTCGCTATCTCCTCAGATACATTCCCTGTTTGCTGAACAGGCTGATATTCAAATTAGCTATGAGGCGATTGAGATTATAGAAAATGATTTTGATTCTAAGGTTAAGCAATTATTTGAGGATGGCTATTCGGGACTTAATGTAACTTTACCCCTAAAAGAAAAGGCCTTTCATTATGCTGATAAAAAATCAGATTGCGCCCTTCTTGCTGAGTCAGTTAATACTCTTTTCCTTGATGATTCCAGGGTGTGTGGTGAGACCACAGATGGCCAAGGTCTTCTGCTCGATTTAGAGTCCAAAGGAATTGAGCTAGAAGGCTCAAATGTTCTTATTTTAGGAGCTGGCGGTTCTGCCAGATCTGTTATACCTAGCTTACTTTCCTGCAATATAAATAGTCTTTCTATAGCAAATAGGACACCGGAGAAAGCCGCTGAGCTGGTAAATATTCATAAACAAAATAACCCTGAGATAAATCAAATAGAAATTGATGAAAAGATAGATACAGAAATAGATTTAGTTGTTAACTCAACTTCAGCCGGTACTTTAGGCGAGGAAATGACGATGCCCGAAGGCATTTTTGGACTTAAAACAAAATCTTACGATTTGTCTTATTCTAAAGATGAAACGCCATTTAATATGATCGCAAAAAGAAGTGGAATTACAGAAGCCTATGACGGTTTAGGTATGTTAGTGAATCAAGCCGCTTTAAGCTTCGAGATTTGGCACAACTTCAAGCCTGATGTTGACGGAATAGAGTTACAGTTAAGAACTTAACTTAGGTCAATTTATTTAAAAAATAAAACGTTATTCTTCTAGGCAATTTTGTTGTACCAGCATTATGAATAGTTTAAAATACAGCCGCTTTCCAGTGCCCCCCCAAAAAAATTAAATAAGGATTTGATGTCTTATATAAAAAAATTAATAACAAAGTTAGTTCTAGCCACGTCTTCAGCACTTTCTTTTGCAATTTATTCTGCGGAAAATTCAGATTACAACATGCCTGTTGGGGTGACAGAAGTAAGCCAAAGTATTTTTGGCCTTCACATGCTTATCTTTTGGGTGTGTGTAGTAATTGGTGTAATTGTATTCTCAATAATGTTTTGGTCCATGTGGAAGTACAGGAAGTCGAAAGGTGCTGTTGCAGCAGATTTCGATGATAACTTTTGGCTAGAAATAGGATGGACCGTTGCCGCTACAGCAGTTTTAATTTGGATGGCAGTTCCTTCTACTCAAGTAATGGTTAAAGCTTATGACGATGCTGAAGGTGAAATTAATATATTGGTAACCGGGCATCAATGGAAGTGGCATTACGAATATATGGAAGACGGGGTTAGTTTTTTTAGCAACCTTTCTACTAGCCAAGAGCAGATAGACAATAAAATTCCTAAAGGAGAATTTTATTTACTTGAAGTAGACGAACCTTTGGTCATACCAATAAATACAAGAGTAAGATTTTTAATAACAGGGAATGACGTTATTCATTCCTGGTGGGTACCGGATTTTGCGGTAAAAATGGATGCAGTGCCTGGCTTTATAAACACCGCATGGACAAACGTACCCGAGACTGGCATCTACAGGGGCGCATGCACAGAACTTTGTGGAATAAAACATGCCTTTATGCCCGTCGTGGTTAGGGCAGTAGAAATGGAAGAATACGATGCTTTTATAGCAGAAAAAACTGTGTTAGCCGAATCAGAGAGGATGCTTACCTCAAAAGAATGGACTAAAGAAGAATTGATGGAAAGGGGCGAAAGCTTTTATGCCACTAATTGTGTGGCTTGCCATCAGGCTAATGGAAAAGGAATACCGCCTGTGTTTCCTGCTTTAGAAGGCAGTGAAGTTGCTTTAAACGATAGCGCGAAACATATAGAAATTTTGATGGAAGGCATTCAAGGCTCAGCCATGCAGGCCTTTGGAGATTCATACAGTGAAGTGGACATTGCTTCAGTTATTACTTACACAAGACAGGCTTGGTCAAATGGTAAAAATGGTGATGGAGTAATAGTTACCCCTAAAGATATTGTTGAGTACAAGAAAAGAATAAATTTATAAGTAAGGATGAGATAAATGAGCACAGTAGTTGAAACGCGCGATCACGACGGACATCATGGGCCTGCAAAAGGGTTCACAAGATGGTTGTTTACTACAAACCATAAAGATATAGGAACCCTTTATTTATGGATGAGTTTTATAATGCTTTTTGTTGGCGGAGCAATGGCGATGGTCATAAGAGCAGAATTGTTTCAACCGGGCTTACAGATTGTACAACCAGAGTTTTTTAACCAAATGACCACTAATCATGGATTAATTATGGTCTTTGGTGTAATCATGCCAGCGTTTGTAGGCTTCGCCAATTGGATGATACCCATGCAAATAGGCGCTCCAGATATGGCGTTGCCTAGGTTGAACAATTTAAGCTTTTGGCTTTTACCGATGGCCTTCGGCATTTTAGTATCTACACTTTTTATGCCAGAGGGAGGACCAAATTTTGGCTGGACATTTTATGCTCCACTGTCCACAACTTACGCACCATCAACTGTTAATTTCTTTATATTCTCAGTACACGTTATGGGCATATCCTCGATTCTTGGGTCGATAAACATAATAACGACAATCCTTAATATGAGAGCGCCTGGGATGACGCTTATGAAAATGCCCCTCTTTGTTTGGGGATGGCTAATAACGGCTTACCTATTGATAGCGGTTATGCCTGTTTTGGCAGGTGTGGTGACAATGATGTTAATGGATATAAATTTTGGTACTAGCTTCTTTAATGCTGCAGGAGGCGGTGACCCAGTTTTATTCCAACACGTTTTTTGGTTCTTTGGTCATCCAGAGGTTTATATTATGATCCTCCCAGCTTTTGGAATTGTTTCACATATAATTGAGACTTTTTCTAGAAAACCAATTTTTGGATATTCTTCAATGGTCTATGCCATGGCATCAATTGCAATTCTATCTTTTGTTGTGTGGGCTCATCACATGTTTACCGTAGGAATGCCTTTAGCAGGAGAGCTGTTCTTTATGTATGCAACTATGTTGATTGCTATACCAACAGGGGTGAAGGTGTTTAATTGGGTTGCCACTATGTTTAGAGGCTCGCTGACCTTCGAAACGCCGATGCTATTTTCTATTGGTTTTGTAACTCTATTTACAATAGGTGGTTTTTCAGGATTAATGCTTGCAATAGTTCCGGCGGACTTCCAATATCACGATACTTATTTTGTGGTTGCTCACTTTCATTACGTCTTGGTCCCGGGGTCGTTATTTGCATTAATGGCCGGAGCTTATTTCTGGCTGCCTAAATGGACTGGAAATATGTATGATGAAACTTTAGGTAAGCTTCATTTTTGGCTCACTTTCATTTCTGTGAATATAACTTTCTTTCCCATGCACTTTGTTGGTTTGGCAGGAATGCCCAGAAGATACCCTGATTACGCTCTTCAATTCGCTGACTTTAATGCGATGATAAGTGTAGGAGCCTTTATGTTTGGAATAACTCAATTGCTGTTTTTGTTCATTGTTATTAAAACAATTAGAGGAGGCAAGAAAGCAACACCAGAAGTGTGGGAAGGAGCAGGAGATTTAGGTTTAGAGTGGACTTTAAGTTCACCTCCTCCACACCACTCCTTTACCGTTCAACCACAAGTTAAATAGAGGTCACATTTGGAGATTAAGAAAACCGTAAAGAACTTACTTGGTATTACGCTGGGTATGTTTGCCTTTGCCTTTGTTCTTGTCCCTTTATACGACGTCTTTTGTGAAATAACAGGATTAAATGGCAAAGTAACCGGCCCTAGTTTTTTAAGTGAAGAGTCTCAAGCCATAACGGAGCAAAGAGAATTGCTCGTGCAGTTTATGACTCATAATAATGAATCAATGCCTTGGGAGTTTGATTCAGAAAGATCTCAGATGAGAGTGATGACCGGAAATCAATACGAGGCCATGTTTGTTTTTCACAATAAAACTAGCAAGCCAATGGTTGGTCAGGTTATTCCAAGTGTGTCACCTGGAAGAGGAGCTGAATATTTTCATAAGACAGAATGTTTCTGTTTCGAACAGCAATTATTGGCTGCAGGTGAAAGGATTGAACTGCCCGTTAAGTTTATTGTCGATCCTGCTCTCCCTAAAGAAATCGGATCTCTAAGTTTAGGTTATACCCTTTTTGATATAACTGACAGAATAGAAATAACTAAAGACTTAGCAAAATTATAGAGAGGAAATAAGAATGTCAGACCAACCGTATTACGTTCCTGAATCAAGTAAATTACCATTCATGATGGCGATTACCATGCTGGTATTTATTATAGGTTCAGCACAGACGGTCATTAATTTAGACAATCCTGACTCTAACGCTTATCTAATACTTGTCGCTTTTTTCATGATGTGGTGGACGGTTATGTTTTTTTGGTTTCGTCAGGTTATTCAAGAGAATCATGCAGGATTAAACAATCCCATGCTGAAAGACTCTTATGTTTTTGGCATGGCCTGGTTTATTTTCTCTGAAGTCATGTTTTTCTTCGCCTTCTTTTTTGCACTGGCCTATATCAGAAATTTTGCTGTTCCTTGGCTAGGCGGGGAAGGCGAAAAAGCTATATCCAATATTTTATGGCCAGGCTTCGAAGCTAGTTGGCCTCTTATGATTACACCTGACCAAGCAATTTTTGAGGGACCTAAAGAGGATATGTCTCTTGGTACAGCCTATTCACATGGAGGTTTGGCTGGAGTTTTAGGCTGGCTGCCTTTGTGGAATACAGTATTTCTATTAACTTCAAGTTTAACTGTTCATATAGCGCACCTCGGTTTAAAGAACGGTAACAGGAATCAGTTTAATATTTGGTTAGGGCTGACCCTTGTGTTGGGCTATATGTTTGTAATTGTCCAAGGGATAGAGTATTACGAAGCTTATTCACACATGGGCTTAACTTTGAATACAGGTATTTATGGAACAACCTTCTTTATGTTAACTGGTTTCCATGGATTCCACGTTTGTTTAGGAGCAATAATACTAACAATAATGCTCTTGAGAAGTTTAAAGGGGCATTTCACTGCCGACGACCATTTTGGTTTCGAGGCTGGCTCGTGGTACTGGCATTTCGTTGATGTGGTTTGGGTGTGCTTAGTTGCTTTCGTTTACGTAATGTAGCTTAGGTGCCCGGTCCAATTTGTCCCGTAAGAAAACCATAAATAAGCGTTATAAAAAGCACTACAGCGATAGAAACCCTTGCACCCAGGCTGTGTACCGTCCTTTTAGTGGAGCCACCGTCTTTTATAAGGTAGAAAGCACCTCTGAAAAGGCTAATCAGCATGGCCACTATTAGAAATAATATAAAATACTTGATCATTTTAAGAGTTAAGAATTATACACTTCGACGTATTTAAATAATATGAGAAACTTCACACCAGGCAGAGCGATGACTATCTTCGTGGTTTTCTTTTTTCCTGTTCTGTTATTTCTGGGCTCATGGCAAATAGTTAGAGGTTTGGATAAGCAGGAAATCTGGAGTTTAAATAATTTAAACAAATCTTTACCTGTAATGACTGAGAGAGAAGCGCTTTCAATGAGTTTTGATGAGGCGGTCTATAGATCAGTATTCCTAGACGGAAAGTTTGGAGAAGAGTCTTATCTTCTTGATAATAGACTGTATAAGCAAGAAGCTGGCTACGAAGTCTTTTCTGTTTTTGAGTCCTTAAACAATAATCGTTATATAGTTAATAGAGGCTGGGTCTCTAAAGATAAATTTGATAATCAGGAAGCTTTAGCTAACTCTAGAATATCTATCGAAGGTATTTACTCTCCCTTTAGAAGGTTTGGTTTGAATTTGTTTGATGAAACCCAAGCATTGGACTGGCCTAAAGTAGTTCAACAGCTCGATTACAAGGAAACAGTTTCAGATTTAGGAAAGGATATAGAAGAAGTCGTTATTCAGCTTTCCGCCGGATCTCCAGGGGCCTACGAACCAATTTGGCTGCCGGCAGAATTCAAACCTGCAAGACACTATGGGTATGCAGTACAGTGGTTTGGGCTGGCTTTAGTTCTTGCTGGGTCTTACATTTATTTTGGTTATAGGAAGGAAAAATGAGTATTAGCAAAAAAAATTACGGAAGATTGATTGCTTCAATTATATTTTTAACACCTATCTTGGTCTTAATGACCAGCTCCGCATTTTATTACGGGGGCTATTCCACAGAAGGCTCTGTGAATAAAGGCACTCTTTTAGAAGAGCCCATCCAATTAAACAACCTGGATTTGAAAGTAGACACCGGGCCGTTGGCTAATGAATTTCCTGGAAAGTGGGCTATCGTTCAATTTGTTAAAGGAGACTGTTTAGAGAATTGTTGGAAAACTCTTTACTCTTCAAGACAAATCAACATAAGGCTGGCCAAAGACAGCTCTAGAATAGTTAGGTATTTAATATCTGTTGGCTCTAATGAATTATCTTCATCTTCTGCAAGTAAAATAGAGAATGAATACCCTTTGCTGAACCTAGGAACAATAAAATTAGACAATACGCCAAGCAAGGTTATAGAAAGACTTAAAGATTCACCGTACTTGCTTATAGATCCTTTGGGTAATGGAATACTTATTTATGACTCCTCCCTCCCAAGCGGGGAACTTTTACAAGACATAAAGAAGCTGTTACAAAACTCTAAAATTGGATAAACATGGAAAGAATTAAGGCGCTCTCTTTCTTATCAGGAATTTTGGGGATAATAGTAGTTGGTTTAGGGGCGTGGACCAGGCTAGCAGACGCCGGTCTGGGTTGTCCCGATTGGCCTGGATGTTATGGGTTTGCAACCATTCCAATGAACCCTGAAGAAATTGAGCTTGCTAATGCAAAATTTCCTGAAACACCATATGAAGTTGCTAAAGCTATTCCAGAAGTAGTACATCGTTATTTTGCAGCTACTTTAGGTTTTTTTATTGTTTGTATTTATGCTTTAACACTAAAGTACAAGGAAGCTACTCCTAATATCAGAAACCTATCTCTATTTTTAGTGATTTGGGTTATCTTGCAGGGAGCTTTTGGTTATTTAACTGTTAGCCTTAAATTACTTCCTCAAATTGTAACAACGCACTTAATGGCAGGTTTCCTTAGTGCAGGGTTGGTGTGGTTGTTGTATTTTAAGAGTAAGGATTCTTCAACATTAGTCCGAGAGCAGTGGAACTTCTTATCACAAACCAAGAACCTGTTAAATGTAGGACTAGTTTTTGTCGCTATTCAGATTTTTTTAGGTGCTTGGACCAGTACCAATTACGCCTCTTATTCCTGCACCGATTTCCCTTTGTGCCAGGGCCAACTTTTACCAGATGCAAACTTTAAAGAAGGCTTTAATTTCTTTCAAAGCATTGGTCCAATCTATCTAGGCGGATTGTTGGATCATGAATCTAGATTGGCTATTCATTTGTCTCACCGGTTTGGCGCGCTGGTAGTGACTTTATATTTATTGTTCCTTTCATATCATTTTATAAGCCAACAAAAGAATAACTTAGCGGCTTGCCTCCTACTTATATTAACTTTGCAGGTTCTTTTGGGTATATCTAATGTAGTTTTTGCGCTTCCTTTATTGGTGGCTGTAGGTCACAATTTAGGTGGGCTATTGCTTATAACCTATTTAGGTGTATTGAGATTTAGAGAATAAATTATGCAACAAGTTATTTCTTCATGGAGAGGATATCTAGAGCTTACTAAGCCAGGGGTGCAGGCATTGCTTTTCGTCTCATGCATAAGCGGAATGCTTATAGCATCTGATTTTAAGCCTCCTGTAGAAGTTTTTATTTTTGGTCTTTTGGGAGTGAGTTTTTTAGCAGCTTCTTCAGCAGTAATAAACCATATATTTGATCAGCAGATAGACGCTAAAATGGAAAGAACTGCTTCTAGGCCGATTGTAGTGGGCGAAATAAGCAACAAACAAGCTACTATATTTTCTATTATTCTCTATACATCGGGTTCTTGGATGCTTCTGTATTTTGCTAATCCCTTAACCTGGGTGTTAACAACTTTAACTTTTATTTTTTACGGTTTTATCTATACAAAATATTTAAAGTTTATGACCAGCCAAAATATAGTCATAGGAGGGTTGGCAGGTGCAATGCCACCACTTCTAGGCTGGACGGCTGTATCAAATACAATAGAGCCAAATGCACTTTTATTAGTATTAATTGTGATGGTTTGGACCCCTCCTCATTTTTGGGCTTTAGCAGTTCATAGAGTTGAAGATTATTCAGAGGCGGCAGTTCCGATGCTTCCTGTGCAAAAGGGAGTCGATTTTACAAAACAGCATATCCTTTTATACACAGTACTATTATTTGTTTGCACAATGCTTCTTTACGCTGTCAGGATGTTTAATGAAATATACTTAGTTTCTGCAGCTATTTTAGGATCCATTTTTCTTTATTACTCCATAAGGCTATATAGAGATTCAACCAACTCATACGCCATGCCTACGTTTGCTTATTCATTAATTTATCTAGCTCTTCTTTTTGCGGCAATGCTTATAGATCATTTTTTGTATTTATGAATAAGGGAATATTTTGGACAGTCCTTAGCTGCCTGGCTTTTATGGCAATTGTATTGTCTTTGTTCATTTCCAGAATGAATACCGCAAGAGAGCTAACCGAACAAGAATACAAAGATTTGGGCGCATACTTTATTGATCCTCCTCGACAATTATCAGACTTTCATTTAATTAGCGACCAAAACATGAACTTTGTTATTGATGACTTCAAAGGAAAATGGAGCATTCTTTTTTTTGGATTTACCTTTTGTCCAGATATTTGCCCCCTTACCATGAAGCAACTTTCTAATGTTAAAGAGGAGCTAAAGGATAAAGCCAATAGAATAAACTTCTATCTAGTTTCAATAGATCCTGACAGAGACAGCCCAGAAAACTTGAGAACGTATCTAGATAATTTTGATGAAGAATTTATAGGGTTAACCGGAGAGATAGACAAGATTTATAAATTTAGTACCCAAGTTAACGCACCTTTTTTCCCCGTGGTAAATAGCAATGAAGAAAATTACACAGTGGATCATTCTGGAAGCTTAGTTCTAATAAACCCAGAAGGTAATTACGCTGGTTTCTTTAGAGCACCACATGACCAGAACAAAATCATCAAGGCACTTGATTCTCTATTGAATTAATTTAAGATTCTTAGCCGTGAAACCTAAAAGCAGCAAATTTTTATTATTAATTGCCCTGTTATCAATATCAGGTCTTTCTGCTGATCCTATAGTCCACGCATTCGAAAATGATGTTGAATATTCAAGTGTCGAATGCCAATTGTGTCAGAATGAAATAACTGACACTTCTGAAATAGTATTCAACGAAATTGCAGCTTCGTTTAAGTCAGCTGTATTTCTTTTAGAACAATTAAATCAATCTTTCCCTCTAAAGGGATTCCAAACACGAGCACCTCCTTCATTTTAAATTTAAAGCAGTAACTTTTAATTTAAATTTTTAAGGAGGAATCATGAAAGTATTTTTTTATGGGCTGATGGCGATCAGCCTCATATCAGTAAACGTAAATGCAGAAGAGGTTGAAGAGGTAGTCGTAACGGCCTCTTATGTTGATCAAAATATTAGCGAAATAGAAAACCCTTTGCATGTTGTTTCTGGCGAAGATGTTGGAGATGGCTTAACTCAAAGCCTGGGCGAGTCTTTAAATAGCTTGCTGGGTGTTTCATCTACTGATTACGGCCCAGCCGTTGGACAACCAATAATCAGGGGCATGTCAGGCAATAGAGTTAAAACTCTAAATAATGGAATGGTAGTTAGAGACGTTTCCGTCATAGGCGCTGACCATATTAATGACGTTGATCTTAATGACATAAAACAAATTGAAGTAGTAAGAGGACCGTCTTCTCTACTTTATTCAAATGGAACCATAGGGGGGATTGTTAACATAGTAGACAACACCATCCCTAAGGCTGATATAAAGGACTTAAATCTTAAATTAGGATTTGAGAATCAATCTGTAAATGACGGAGATAGTCATAATTTTTCTTTTGCTAATAACTTAGGCGGAATTAATCTAACTTTGGCTTATAAAGATTCTCAATTCGGAAATTTTGATGTTCCACGTGGTGCTATTATTCATTCAGATGAGCATGAAGATGAACATGAAGAAGACATGGGCTTCCTTGCTAATTCTGACTTTGAATCAGAATCTACCAGGATTGGTCTATCAAAAGTATCAGACTGGGGTTACATAGGAGCTTCTTACAGCAACGTAGAAAGCCTTTACGGGATTCCTTTTCATGGAGAAGGGCACGAAGAACATGAAGAAGAACACGATGAAGAAGGACATGACGAAGAAGAGCATGAAGGTGAAAGAATCTTCTCCTCTACTGAGTCAGATGTTTTCAACATTGAGGGCTCATTCGCTGTTGATAAAAAATTTATAAAGACTGCTGATTTCTATTTTAGAGATACTGATTATTCATTAACTGAACAACATGCAGAAGAGGCTCATGAAGATGAGCAAGAAGAAGAGCATGAAGATGAGCACGAAGGTCATTCCGAAGGACCAACTTTATTTAAAAATGATGCCAAAGAGTACGGCTTAACCCTTGATCTGGGCAGTAGGGCATTTTCACAAAAAGTGGCAATTAAATCTTCAGACGAAAAGATGTCTATCATAGGCTCGGAAGCTTTTATGAACCCATCGGATAGTGATGAATTTTCTGTAGGATACTACTTAAGCGCTCCAACAGAATTATTCCACCTAGACTTTGGAATAAGGCACGACAGAGTATCTAGAAATGGCTCAGTGACACACAGAGAAGAGGACCATCATGACGAGGACGAGCATGAAGACGAGCATGAAGAGGCTGAAATCGATTATTTCGATAGGGATATCAATAGCACAAGCTATGCATTTAGTGTTTCAAATGAGTTAAACGATTTTGTCTCAGTAAACTTAGGTTTGTCTTACCTAGAAAGAGCTCCTTCTAGCGTAGAACTCTTTATGAACGGACCACATTTAGCAACTGGTAGATATGAAGTGGGAAATACCAGCCTAGAGTCAGAAGAGGCAAATAACATTGATCTAACCCTGAGTTATGAAAATAATGGCTTCTTTGGCTCCTTAGCCTTCTTCAGAAATAACATCGATAACTATATTTATTTATTAGATGAAACTGAAGAAGAGCACGAAGGGCATGAAGAGCACGAAGAGCATCACGAAGACTTAATTCTATCTAACTATCTGCAAAAAGACGCAGAGATGGATGGCTATGAATTAGAGTTTGGAAGGAATTTTGGATTCTACCAAGGCGAACTATTAGTTTCCTTTGGATTTGATTCAGTGTCTGCTGAGTTTACAGATGGAACCAATATCCCGAGAATTGCTCCACAAAGAAGTATCTATACGTTGGCATACACAGAGGATGATCTAAAGATCCGATTAAGCTATAAAGACGTTGGTGATCAAGATGATATAGGGGCAGGAGAAACGGCTACTAAAGGTTATGAAATGTTAGACATGAGAGTAACTAAAATCATCGACACTGGCGACGGAAGTCTTAACCTTTCTGTTTTTGGAACCAATTTACTCGATGAGGTGGCACGAAATCATACCTCTTTTGTAAAAAATGAAGTTCCTTTAGCGGGCAGGAATTACGGAGTTAAATTCAGTTATAAGTTTTAGATTATAGCTGACATACCCAACTCAGGTTAGGTAAGTATTGCTATACCCCATAAGCATTACTGGAAATGGGGGCTGGGAAAGGATTCCTAGTCCCTTTTTTATTTATTACCTTTGATGGCAAAATAGGCGCCGATCAGCAAAAGGAATAACTGTTCGCTTGCGAATAAAACAGACCCTCTTTCACCGAAGAATATTCCCCAATTTGAATGGGCTATTATGATTGCCCAAACCATAATAAAAAGGACAGCTCCCCCAGATAATCTTGTAATTAAGTGGCCAGCTTGTTCGGCTCTACTGGCAATTAAAGCGCCTACAATAATTCCTATTCCAGCTAAGATTTCACCCCAAGCAACCATATGGGCCATTGCTCCAGCCGCAGGGACACCTTTTGATGCAAGCCATCCTATGAAACCTTCACCGATAGGTATCTTTCCGTAACCGTGTAAGAAAAAAGAAATTCCTAAACCTATTCTCAAGAGCCATTCAGCTAATCCAGAAATAGGTCTTGTTATGTTATCCAGTGTTTCGTTAATTTTATCCATGTTTTACCCCATCGCTTCTAATAATTCCAATAATAAGTTTATAACGTCAAGATAAATAGAAAAACCTATATTAAATGCTGTGTTCCAGTCGTTTATTCCATTAGCCGATGCTTGTTCTAGTCTGTAAAAATCAAATAATAAATAGCCTATAAAAATGATAGAACCAAAAAACCCCATTATTCTTTTAGAAGCGGAAGTGAAATTCATGAATATATTAAGAAGGTTCCAAATTACTAAGATAAACAAAGGGATGATAAGAATATAGCCTAATGAAGAAAAATCTATGCCGCTATAAATTCCAATTATTGCGGTAAAGAAGGTTATAACGACAGTAAGCTTCAAAATTCTTAAACCATCATTTTCATCCATTCCAATCATAGCCGCTCCAAGAATTGGTCCAAAGAGCATGCTAGCAATCGAGAGCATTATCATTTTAATGAAAATTGATTGATCCGTTACAGAAATGATAGCTGTGGCACAGAGGGCAATAAACCAGATCACACATAAGTTTAAAAGTAACTTCCTCAAGGGAGGCCTTTTATACTCCATCTCTATTTCAAGATCTTTCTTGCGCTTTTCATAAGCCAATTTGTCTTTATAGAAAAGAGCATTTAATTCCGCTTCTTCTTTAAGGGCCCATTTATCGTATTCTTCTTCCTCTGCTGAAAATAAATCGAGCTCCCCGTTTTTGTTGTATCTTTTCTCAAAAACAGCACCAAAGAAGGGTTCGCCAGCTAAGGTGGCCTTTCTAGCCCCATAAATAAAGTAGTAGCAGATTCCGAATACTAAAGACAGTTGGCTGCCAAAAACAACAAAGGTTTTAAAAAATAGTGACGTTTCCATGTCTTTTTATCTAGTTTCTTAGGTATCTATAATATCAAAGATCCTTATTGAAGGTGCGTCTTGGCATAAACCAGCTATGGCCTCTAAAGTACCATCTTCAGTTCTGAATTTTAAATATTTATCGTAATGCTCTTTTGATTCCCAGGTCTCATTAAAAACCCAGCTATTTCCGTCTTCCGTGTTATAAACCAAGTCGATATGTTTACAACCATCGAAATCCCGAGTTACTTTAAAAGCTTCTTTGCAGATTTCTGTAAACCCATCTTTTTCGCCATCTTTTAATTGTCCTTCTACAAAAACATTTACAGTCATAAGAATTACTCCTATTATTTTTTTCTTAGTCTAATCGAATGGGGAGTAACTTCAACTAGCTCGTCATCTTCTACAAATTCAAGAGCCTGTTCGAGGGTATGTTCTATATGAGGCGTAAGAATTAGGTTTTCATCAGATCCAGCAGCCCTAATGTTGGTCAATTGTTTTGCTTTAGTTGGATTAACTGGAAGATCGTTGTCTCTAGAATGAAGGCCGACAATTTGCCCGTTATAAACATCAATGCCATGCCCTACAAACATTCTGCCTCTTTCTTGCAAATTAAAAAGAGAGTAAGCCAAAGTTTTTCCTGCTGTCATCGACACCAGAACACCGTTTTGTCTTTTAGCCAACTCGCCGTCTTTAGCTTTTCCGTAGTGATCGAAGACGCTCGTCATGATCCCGGTTCCACTAGTCATGGTTAAGAAGCTAGACCTAAAACCTATCATGCCTCTAGAGGGTGCTAAGAATTCTAACTTTATTCTGCCCTTGCCGTCTGGTTCCATATTTTGAAGGTCAGCTTTTCTTGTTCCCATTTCTTCCATAATTGCTCCCTGATGTTTATCTTCTACATCTATAACAATTTGCTCAAAGGGTTCATGAATTTCACCTCCTACTTCTTTTTGGATAACTTCAGGTTTAGAAACACCAAGCTCATATTCTTCTCGTCTCATATTTTCTATTAAAACTGAAAGATGTAACTCTCCTCTTCCTGATACTTTGAATTTATCAGGCGTATCGCCTTGTTCCACTCTCAAGGCCACATTATGGATAAGCTCTTGTTCCAATCTCTCTTTTAAGTTTCTTGAAGAAATATATTTTCCCTCTCTGCCCGCAAAAGGAGAGTCATTCACTTGAAAGGTCATGCTCACGGTTGGCTCGTCAACGCTAAGAGGGGGAAGGGCCTCAACTTTGTCTGGGCTGCACAGGGTATCTGATATGTTGAGCTCATCTATGCCGGTAACACAGATAATATCTCCAGCTTGAGCTTCTTGGACTTCAATCCTCTCTAGTCCGTTGTAGCCCATTACTTGTAATATTTTCCCCCTGCGCTCTGTTTTATCAGATCCAGCTATGATTACTCGTTCATTTGGTTTTACTTTCCCTCTGCTAATTCTTCCAATTCCTATAACTCCAACGTAACTGCTGTAATCTAAAGCACTAATTTGCATTTGAAGAGGACCTTCATCATTAACTTCAGGAGGTTTAACTTGATCTATGATTAAGTCCATTAAAGGAGACATGTCTTTTGACATTTGATTTTCATCAAGTCCCGCAACTCCATTTAGTGCCGAAGCATATACGACAGGAAAATCTAGCTGATCATCATTCCCGTCCAATCTGTCGAATAAATCAAAAACTTGATCCAATACCCAGTCAGCCCTTGCTCCAGGCCTATCTACTTTATTGATGACCAGTATAGGATTTAGCCCTTGATCAAATGCCTTTTGGGTAACGAATCTAGTCTGCGGCATAGGTCCGTCCACAGCATCAACCAGTAGCAATACTGAATCAACCATGGAAAGAACTCTTTCTACTTCACCGCCAAAATCTGCGTGCCCCGGCGTGTCCACAATGTTTATTCTGTGTTCGTTCCAAGTAATGGCAGTATTCTTAGCAAGAATGGTTATGCCCCTTTCTTTTTCTTGATCGTCAGAGTCCATGACCCTTTCGGTTTTCATGTTTTTTCTATCAAGTGTTCCAGACTGTTGAAGCAGCTTGTCCACGAGAGTAGTTTTGCCGTGATCGACATGCGCAATGATGGCTATATTTCTTAGATTATTAACTGACATAGAATTTTGAAAGCCGCGATTATAAGACTTTCTATGTAATCTGCTATCAGTTTTTAGATACCATCGAGTGGGATAAAGGTTCGGGGCAGCAAATCTCTGCTAGAGATTCTTCAAGACTTGAACCACCATGGCGCTTCAGTAGCTTAATAAAATTCTTTGCTTCTTTGTTACCTCTTTCCGCTGAGAGTAAGAAGTATTCCAGTGCCAAGGTAAGATTTTTATCAGTTACCTCTCCATTGGCGTAAATAATACCTATGTTAAAAGGAGCTTTTGAGTGTCCTTCTTCGCTAGCCATTTGGTACCAATAAACAGCTTTCTCAAGATCTTTATCAATTCCTCTGCCGATATAATAATTAACGCCTGTATTGTATTGACTTACCGTCACACCCTGGGTGGCCAGAGAAAGGTCGTAGACAAAATCTTTCTCGTTATCTATAGCGTAAATAAAAGGTACGAAGCCAAACAGAAGGACTAAATAAATATATAGGGGTTTAAATGATCTCAAACAAGCTTTATTCCATGCTTACAACAACTTTACCTAGTACTTTTCTTTCTTCTAGGGTCTTTATAGCTTTTGCCGATTCATCTAAAGAGTAACTTTCGGAAACAAAAGGTTTAATTTTGCCATCTGCATGAAGATCAAAAAGTTCTTTAAAGTTTTGTGCATTCTCTGCTTGGTCGACTGCAGCAAACTGACCCCAAAATACTCCTAAGATTTGGCACTCCTTAAGAAGTGTTAAATTGAGGGGCATTTTTGGTATTCCCGCTGTAAATCCAATAACTAAGTATTTTCCATGTCTTGCTATAGCTCTCAATGCAGGTTCAGCATAATCACCACCCACAAGATCATAAATCATATTTACACCGCCTCCAGAGACTTCCTTGATATCATCAGAGAACTTTTTTTGTAAGTCACGATCCATGTCCCTTTGATAAATTATCCCTTCATCAGCACCTTCTTTAATGCACAAATCAATTTTTTCTTGAGATGAGGCTGCCGCTATAACTTTAGCGCCCATAGCTTTTGCAACATGGACAGCCGTAATTCCTAATCCGCCACCAGCCCCTAGAACTAAAACAGATTCCCCTGCTTTTAGCTCACCTCTTTGTTTGAAAGCATGATAGGTGGTTCCATAATTAAGAGGAAATCCTGCACCAGTTTGAAAGTCCATAGATTCAGGCAACGGCATAAGTTGATGTTCAGAATAAACACCTTTTTCACGAAGACCTCCGGAGCCAACGCTCCCTATTACTCTATCTCCTACTTGATGCAAAGTAACTCCTTCGCCAACCGATTCAACTACGCCAGAGATTTCACTTCCAGGACTGAATGGAAAGGGCGGTTTAAATTGGTATAAGCCCTGAACTATTAAGACATCAGGGAAGCTGATGCCAGTTGCTTTGATATCAACAACAACTTGACCGGGACCAGCTTCTGGATCTGGCACTTCTTCTACTTTGTGCGAATCTACCGGACCAAATTCATTACATATAAAAGCTCTCATAATATATTCCTATTAATTGTAGATGGATAAATTAACGATTCTTTATCAAACGTCAAGATATCTTCTCTAGAAATTCTTTTAAATAATCTTCAAAGTCTGTTTGGTTCGAGGATTCTATGTTTTTTGTATCTTCTAAGGACTTTTTGCTGGCATCAAGAAACAATTCATCCAAATTAGATATTTCAGATGTCATTGTATTCTGATGCAGATTAGACATCTTGTTTCCAAGGTCTCTAAATGAGAGGTCTTCGTCTTTCAGGTCTTTCAAAACCTGACCACTTAAGGTTCCATTTGGAGTTAGTAGATTTTCTTTTTGGTCTGTAATAGACGACAGCCAATTTATATTCTGGTCCTGAAATACTTCTCTATCCATGAATTCAGCCACTATTTCTAGCTCTAGAAGAAGTTTATTAGCTTCCTCTTTTAAGGGAATTGATCCATCGGCCGTCTCAAGCAAGGCGCCTTCATCTCTGCCTTCATTTACTACCTTTTCATGGTTCCTTTGTATTCTAGAAGATTCTTCAAGGCTAATCGCTGGACTATCTGCAACAAAACAATAAATTAAAAGAGTGTCTAAGAAATTAATCTGGTCTTCTGTAATGCCAATTGAGCTGTAAGGGTTTAAATCAACACACCTTAGCTCGAGATAATCTATTCCTTCAGAATTTAAAATATTTATAGGCCTTTCTCCAGAAGGGCAAACCCGCTTGGGCCTTATGGTACTGTAATACTCGTTTTCAATCTGAATCACAGAAGTGTTTAGCTGAACCCTTTCTTCTTCATTAAATTCACCAATTTTTTCGTAAGGCTCATAAGTTTTAACTAAGGCATTCTTTAGGTCAGAGCAATATTCTTCTATGCTGTTATAAGAAATATTTAAATCGTCTTGGGCTTTGCTGATATAACCCAAATCTCCCATTCTTAAAGAAGTTGCAGAAGGCTTATAAAAACCGCCTGAGGGTAATTCTTCAAGGTCATGTTCTTTGCCGGCAACAAAAGAGTTACACACTGCAGGAGAAGAGCCAAATAGAAGCAAGTATATCCACCCAAATCTTTTAAAGTTTCTAGCCATGCCCAGATAAGTTTGGTTTTTAAAGGCCTGAATTTCTTGATTAGATTGATGTGCAAGAACTTCTAAAAATTTATCTGAGAAAGAGAAGTTGTAATGTATTCCTGCAATTGCCTGCATCATGCTACCGTATCTATTTGCAAGGCCTCTTCTGTATATTGTCTTAATCATTCCTTGATTTGAAGTGCCGTAATTTCCAATAGGTATCTCTTCGTTTGAGGCTATCGGGCAAGGCATACTGAACGGCCAAAGATATTCATCATCAATGTTGCTGTAGACGAATACATGCAATTCTTTAAGGAAGTCCAGACACTCCTTGGCGCTATTAAAGGTTGGCGTAATTAACTCTAGAAGCGATTCAGAAAAATCAGTCGTGATATAAGGGTTGGTGAGAGCTGATCCTAGTTTAGAAGGATGGGGAAGTTTAGAAATTTCTCCTTTGCTACTTACTCTTAAGCTTTCCTTCTCTATTCCTCTATTAATAAGATTTAATTCTGGGAGAGCCTCAAATTTCCTTAAATCTTCTAAAGAAAATCTCATGATCTGTATTTATTTACTTAGGCCCCGCACTAACAATTGCTTCAGCAACATCAAATTTTGTAAAGTTCTTTTTAAATTGGTTTACTAATTTATCTTCATAAGACTTGTATAAAGAAGGGTCTTCCCAATTTTTAATTGGGTTGAGTAGTTTAGAATCCACTCCGGCAACATTTAAGGGCACATCCAAGTTCATGCCATCAATTTTTTCAGTTTCAGAACCAGCCAGGTCCCCTGACTGAATAGCGCTTATTATTGATCTTGTAACAGGTATATCAAACCTTTTGCCTTTTCCGTAAGGTCCACCCGTCCAGCCGGTGTTAACCAAATAAACATTACTTCCGAACTCTTCAATTCTTTTCATTAGCAGGTCTGCGTATACTCTTGCTGCCCTAGGAAAGAAAGGAGCCCCGTAACAGGTAGAGAAAGTTGTTTTGAAGGCTTCAGTTGAACCTACTTCAGTAGATCCAATAGCTGCAGTGTAACCGCTTAAAAAATGGTAGGCGGCTGCCTCTTTAGAAAGAATAGAGACGGGGGGAATAACGCCCGATAAATCACAAGTAAGAAAGATAACTGCATTGGGTTCACCCGCCGCATTCTCATCAGCTCTTTTTTCTATATGCTCCCTCGGGTATACCACTCTAGTGTTCTCGGTTAAAGAAGAATCACTGTAATCTGGTTCTTTCGTGTCAGAGTCGATGACAACATTTTCCATAACGCTTCCTTTTCTTATGGCGTCCCAGATAACGGGTTCATTTTTTTGAGTAAGATCTATGCATTTTGCATAACAACCCCCTTCAAAGTTAAAAACTGCTCCAGGCCCCCATCCATGCTCATCATCACCTATTAAATTTCTTTCAGGATCTGCTGATAAGGTAGTTTTTCCTGTTCCAGAAAGACCGAAGAATAAACATACTTCTCCATTAGAGTTGACGTTGGAGGCGCAATGCATAGGTAAAACATTTTTTTCGGGAAGTAAGAAGTTTTGAACGGCAAACATGGATTTTTTCATTTCCCCAGCATAAGGCATCCCAGCGAGCAGAACTTTCCTGGAAGTAAAATTAAGAATAACAACGCCGTCACTATTAGTCTTATCAGCTTCTGGATCACAAACAAATTCAGGTGCGCTTAGTATTTGCCAGGTCTCCTTGTTGTTAGGATTAAATTCTGTTGGTCTTATGAACATTTGCTTGCCGAAAAGGTTATGCCAAGCCCACTCTGTCCTAATATTTACTGGGACGTAATGTTCAGAATGTTCACCAACATGCAAAGAAGAGACAAAGCTATCTTTTGATTCCAAGTAAGTCTCAACTTTACTCCAAAGCTTATCAAACGCTCCGGATTCAAAGGGTCGATTGACCTCACCCCAATCAACTGAATCTTTTGTTGAGGCGTCACTAACTATAAATCTGTCTAACGGACTTCTGCCGGTTCTTTTACCGGTTTTAACAAGAAGAGCACCATTGGCAGCTACTTCTCCTTCTCCTCTTTGAAGAGATTCTGAGATAAGTTCATCAACAGATAAATTCTCAAAGATTTTAGACATCTATTTATGCTTTAAAGTGGTTAGTAAAATTTTCAGTATTATATAGATTTAATCCTTTTTATGAGAATGAATTTCATTAGCGGAAATAAAGGTTTTGGTTAGGTATATAAAGATAACTAGAAATCCAACTAACAACCATCCAGGTATGCTTATTCCCATAAAACTCCATAAAACCTCTGCGCAATTTCCATCCCCGGTTATAGCCATAATCAATACTTCTAAGAAGGGCAACGTATCTAAAAGATAATCTACGTCTGGAGCACAACTAGGAACTAATTCGGCGGGTAGACTTTGTAAATAAAGCTGTCTTAAAGAAAGACCAATGCCGGAAAAAAGAGCTACATACGAGGCGATCAAAAATCCTTTGTAAATTTTTATGCTCTTAGGATTAATTAAATAACCTATAGCTGCAATTAAACCCAAAATTAAAACGGCTCCTCTTTGCATGTAGCAAAGCATGCAAGGTTTAAGCATTAGAAAGTGCTCCATGAAAAGGGCGACGGCCATCATGCCTATACAAATAAAAAAAAGAATTCCAAAAGTTCTTTTGGTGTTGCTAAATAAAAAATTCATCAATGAGCTTGGTCCCAATTATTACCAATACCTATATCAATCTCCAAAGGCACATCTAGATCGGCTGCCTCCTGCATGGATTTGGTTAGTAACTCTACAACTTTATCAGTTTCCTTTTTTGGGGTATCAACAATTAATTCATCGTGAACCTGAAGCGTAAGTTGTGCTTTCAATTTAGATTCTTTTAAAGATTTATGAGCATTAATCATGGCTATTTTCATTATATCTGCAGCTGACCCTTGGACGGGCGCATTGATGGCCACCCTTTCAGAGGCTTGCCTTCTAATGGCATTGCTTGCATTTATATCTCTTAAGTACAGCCTTCTTCCAAACAGAGTTTCAATGTATCCGGCATTACGAGCCGTGTCTTTAGTTGTTTCCATATAGGCCTTTACTCCAGGGTATTTTTCGAAGTACATGCCCATGTATTCAGCTGCTAAATTTCTATTAATGCCTAGCTGCTTCCCTAGTCCAAAAGCAGAAATGCCATATATAAGGCCAAAATTTATAGCTTTTGCGTTCCTTCTTAAATCTGGGGTTACTTCGTCTAGGTTAACGTCAAAAACTTCACTTGCTGTTTTAGCGTGAATGTCTTCCCCTTGATTAAAAGCTTCTAAAAGTCCCTTATCTTTAGACAAATGAGCCATGACCCTTAATTCGATTTGAGAATAATCTGCAGAAATAATCTTGTTACCTTTTGTTGCTTCAAAAGCCTGTCTTATTCTTCTACCGTCTTCTGTTCTAATTGGTATGTTTTGAAGATTGGGATCGGAAGAAGACAATCTGCCTGTCGTAGTGACGGCTTGGTGGAAAGACGTATGTACTTTGCCAGTATTCGAAGAGATCTGGCCAGGCAATTTATCTGTGTAGGTAGATTTAAGCTTACTCAAAGTCCTGTGTTCAAGTAAAATCCTAGGCAGCTCATATTCTTCTGACAGTTCTTGCAAAACCTTTTCGTCAGTAGAGGGCTGACCTCCAGGTGTTTTTTTTATCACTCGGTAATTTAGCTTTTCAAAAAATATTTCTCTAAGCTGTTTTGTGGAACCAAGATTAAACTCTTCTCCTGCTATTTCGTAAGCTAATTTTTCTAGTTTCTTTATTCTAGATTCAAGGTCTTTAGACTGAGAAGCTAAGATCTTAGAATTCAGCAGAGTCCCATTCTGTTCCATATCAGAGAGCACCTCGATTAGAGGAATTTCTATATCCTCCATTAATTTCTTTAAGGGCTTTATCGAATCTAACTTAGGTTCCAGAACCTCATATAGTCTTAAGGTTATGTCGGCATCTTCGGCTGCGTAGTTAGTTGCCAAGTCCAGTGGAACCTTATCAAAAGTGATCTGTTTTACTCCTTTCCCAGCTACCTCTTCAAAGGTTGAAGTCTTGTGATTTAAGTAATATGAGGACAAAGCGTCAAGATTATGTCTGGTTGCTGATGCATCCAGTACATAGCTCATCATCATGGTATCGTTCTTAATTGAATTTATCTTTATCCCGTAACGAGCAAGAATATTTCTATCAAATTTTATATTTTGACCAATTATTTTGTTTTGTGCTTTTTCAAGAAAGGGTTTTAGTTTTTCTAGAACAATTTTTTCTTTAAGTTGAGAAACTTCCTGCTTTTCATGGCCAAAAGGAATATAAAATGCCTTCCCAGCTTCATACGCCATGGATACTCCCACAAGATCAGCATCCATATAATCTAAACCTGTTGTTTCTGTATCTATGGCTATAACTTTAGACCTGCTGGCCGCTTTGATAATTTTATCTAAAGCTCCTTCCGAGTTGATTAGTTCATAATTGCTATTCAGCTGTTTAGGTTTTGGAGTTTGTTGTCTGGGCTCTTCTTGGAGCCAAGATTTAAACTCTAACTCTTCATAAATCTTTGTTAACCCTTCTGCATCTTCTTTAACGACTTTAAGTTCTTCTATTCCGAAAGGCAGTTCGACATCCCTCTTTATCGTTACCAGATCATGGGCTAGTTTTAATGTATCAATAGAACTTCTCAGATTCTCTCCCACCTTGCCGCCTAAGCTCTCAGCATTTTTAATTACATTTTCTAGGTTTGTGTATTCATCTAACCACTTTACCGCAGTCTTAGGGCCCACCTTATCAACACCAGGAACGTTATCAGATTTATCTCCAATAAGAGCTAAATAATCAGTTATGTGTTCGGGTGGCACACCAAATTTCTCTTTTACCCCCGATTCATCCAGAAGCTCTCCTGTCATTGTGTTTACAACACTTACGTTCTTGCAGACCAGCTGAGTCATATCTTTATCTCCAGTGGAGATAACGGTATCCAGTTTCTTTTTTCTTGCTTGTTCAGCTAAAGTCCCTATTACGTCGTCGGCCTCAACCCCTGAGATCATGATTAATTTTATTCCCATTAATTGAATGATTTTGTGGATGGGTTCAATTTGTGAAACTAGATCCTCTGGCATGGGGGGGCGATTGGCTTTGTATTCTGTATACATGTCATGCCTAAAAGTTTTCCCTTTGGCATCAAAAACCACTGCCAGATCACTTTCAGGATGATCAATAAGTATTCTTTTTATCATACTAATAACACCCTTAATTGCTCCCGTGGGTTGATTCTTGCTATTTTCAAGAGGCGGTAATGCGTGGTATGCCCTGTAAAGATAGGACGAACCGTCCACTAAAATAATAGGACCTTCAGTGCTCATTAACTTAATTCCCTTTTATACAGTCTATTCCGTCCTGAGCCTTTATCTCTCCAGTCCTTGTCTTCAGTTAGTCCAGATTCTGCGATTGTATTTTCAATTGACCCTAGGTTCTCACTTAAATTCTTACCTTCTACTTCAACGAGTAAACTATCAACCTTCTTAAGAACTTTAGTTGACCCAGTTAATATCTCTAATTCTTTCCCATCCACGTCCAACTTTATATGGTTTGGCGAAGCTATGCCTTCAATCTGGTCTAAATCATCTAAAGAAATTGCTATAACGGACTGTTTACCATTTACGTCAAATTCTCCAAACTGGTTTGATGAAGAGCCAATACTATTATGAGAAGCACCAGAACTTGGATCCTTCATGTGGAGATGTAGTAGGTTTGTTTCCTGTGAGCCTGCGAAACATAGAGCGTCAATATGTTCTTCAAGATTATTCAATCTAATGTTGGCGTTAAGGGTTGAATAGGATTCAGCTGAAGGCTCAATTGCAAGAACTTTATTTTTACCGCCCAATGCAGCATATAAGCTAAAAACACCAATGTTTGCTCCAATGTCCCACAGTACTTCATCCACTTTTAAGTGATTTTTTATCCATTCAAAAGTTTCTGGCTCGCTTCTTGCAGATTCTGGATCTTGGGGGACAGACCCGGGTGAATCAATTCTGAACAACAACTGTCCTTTATCCGTCTCCATAGAGTGATTTGTTTTATAGAAATCAGACAATCTTGAACGGGTCTTAAGGCGGGTTCTTTCATTCATAGCAAAAGTAAAAAGACTACCTAATTTATAAATTAATTTTGATGCTTTCTTGCTGATTTTTATCCCTCAAGTTTAATTCTAACCTAACAAAACTTTTTTAAATAAAGATTAATAAATCTGAACTTTTTGTAAAGGCAAATGTCTTAAATATGTAGGGTAAATAATTATTAAACTCTAGTCCGCAAGAAAGCTTCGAGTAACCCCAAATACTCGGAGCTTTTACATATTAAACAGGTTGATCATAGTCTCAACCAATTCATTTACCCCATCCTTTGTTGTAGCAGAAGTAGAAATAACAAAGTTTTTTGTAGAAAGTTTTTTTAATTCCTTTAGTGCTCGAAGTTGTTCTTGAGAAGCTTTGTTTTTAGATAATTTATCTGACTTATTTAAGAGAATTACTAAAGGAAGATTCTTAGCTTCGCACCAATTAATTAGTGTTAGATCATCGTCTTTGAAAGGATGTCTAATGTCCATAATTATCGCCAAAGCCTTTAAGCTTTTTCTCTTGTTTAAATAGTTGTCGATAGTGATACCCCAGTCCGCCCTCATAGTCTTTGATACTTTTGCATACCCATAACCTGGCAAATCAATGATTTTATGGTTTTTATCCTTCTCAACCTTAAAAACATTAATAGACTGGGTTCTGCCTGGCGTTTTGCTTGTTTTGGCCAGTTTCTTGTTGTTAGTTATTGCATTCAATACACTAGACTTCCCACAATTGGATCTTCCACAAAAGGCAATCTCAGATCCAGAATCATCAGGCAGGCTTTCATAAGAAGGATAACTTCCTATAAAGACGGAATTTTGTAAGAAATTATGGCTAACCATATGATATTTATAAATTAAAGGAACGGTCTTAAAGGTTAGTATATAATGACGCCGCGCCAGATCAACAACATGAATTTATAAATGAGATTTAAATTATCAATTATTTTTATATCTTCAATTTTGCTTACAGGAGTAGGGGATGCCCCTTCTGTAAAAGAGAAAGGAGACGCTGAAACAGGGAAACAACTAGTTTCTGCGTGCTCTGCTTGTCACGGGGCAGATGGAAATAGCTTGGCTGGCATATGGCCTTCATTAGCCGGACAAAACTATAAGTATCTTTTAAAACAATTGAGACTCGTTAAGTCGGGGGGCAGGCAAATAGTTGAAATGACTGGTCAACTGGATAATCTAAGTGACCAAGATTTAAAAGACATCTCTGCTTTTTATTCCGTTCAAAATAATGTGATCGGCCAAGTAGAAAAAGATAAACTTGAATTGGGAAGAAAGTTATATTATTCAGGTAATCTAGAGAAAGGAGTTCCTGCGTGCACTGCCTGTCATTCACCTAGAGGTCTAGGCAATGCTCCTGCAGCTTACCCTTTATTAAGCGGCCAACAGCCTGATTATGTCACCAAGGCCTTAAAAGACTATAGATCTGGTGAAAGATCGAATGAGGACCCTTCTAAAATTATGATAGCTATTGCCTATAAACTTGATGACATTGAGATAGAGGCCTTATCAAGTTTTGTTCATGGACTACATTAAATTCATATGCTTTCAAGAACACTAGTAACAACTTTTATAACTCTTATTCTTATCTCTTGTTCAAGTGAAGATAACTCAGAGACTCAGGCTGTAAAATCTAATGATAAATATAAGGCAGGCGTTCATTACGAAATTATTGATAATCCAACCTCTGTAAGGGACTCTTCTAAAGTAGAGGTTATCGAAGTCTTCTGGTTTGGCTGTAATCATTGTTATGCTTTAGAGCCTTATTTAGCAAGGTGGAAGAAGGATATGCCCCAAGGAGTGAATTTCTCAAAATCACCTGCAACTTGGAATGAAGTCCTAAAGACGCACGCTAGGATATATTACACAGCCAAAGCTCTTGGTATAGAGCAGCAGTTTATTCCTGCAGCCTTTAATACAATACAAAATGAAGGAAGAAGGTTAACTGGAAACACCGAATTAGAATATTTCTTTAAAGGCTTTGATGTAGAAAGAGAAAAGTATAATTCTGTTTCTAAGTCCTTTGGCGTAACCAATGCCGTTGATCAAGCTGATAAAAGAATGAAACAGTGGGGCATTACAGGAGTTCCAGTGATCATAGTAAATGGAAAATATAGGGTTGGTGCTTCAAGAGCAATTGGAACAGATGGCCTTTTTGATGTTGTAAATTTCCTTATTGAAAAAGAGAAGAAATATTCAACTGTTAATTAGTTTTGAATAAATTTCCTGTTTGTCCAATTTTTATACCAGCCAATAGATTGGAATGGGTAGAGAAAACCTTTGATAAAGGAACCGATGCTGTCATTATCGACTTAGAAGATTCTGTTCCAAAAGAACAAAAAGACGAAACAAGAAACAATCTGTTTTCTTACTTAGATTCTCATGACTTTGATAAAACTATTCTAATTAGAGTCAATCCGGTAGATGGAGAATTCGGCAAGGAAGACATGAAGACCCTGTCAGAAGTCTCTTCAAAGATTGATGCCTTTATGTTGCCTAAAATAGAGCAAGCTGGAGTGCTAAATGACCTCCCTGACAATTTAATTGCCTTAATTGAAACCCCCAAATCTATTCAGAATCTAGAGGAAATATCCTGCCACAAGAACGTTATTGGAATTGCATTAGGTGGCGCTGATCTAAGTGCAAGCCTTGGCTCGGATATGAGCTGGGATTCTTTGTTATTCACTAGGTCCAAAATCATCATAGAGGCAGCTGCAAATAATTTGTTCACAATAGATAGCCCATTCATGAATATAGAAGACATATCGAGTTTAGAGAATGAGTCTGTTCTTTCAAATGGCTTAGGGTTTGATGGCAAAGCAGCCATTCATCCAAATCAGATTGAAACCATAACTAAATCTTTCTTACCTAATGAATCAGACATTCAAGAGGCTAAAGAAATTATTAAATTATTTAACTCTAGTTCTGAAGCCGTAATAGCTTATAAAGGAAAAATGATAGACATGCCAATTGTTCTTTCAATGGAAAAGAGATTAAGGCTTGTAGGAATAGACCCTAAAAATATAGACTGACATTTAGGAGAAGACAATGGTAAAAAAGGTAAAGGAAATTTCACCAGGGAGATATAGAGAAACTTTTGGAAGATACTACGAAGAGTTTGTCGTGGGAGATGTTTATGAACATAGACCAGGAAGAACAATAACCCAAACAGATAACATCTGGTTTACTTTATTGACAATGAATCAGCATCCGCTACACATTGATGAAGAATACGGAAAAGGAACTGAGTTTGGAAAAACTTTGGTCGTAAGCCCTTTCACTATAGCTCTAATGGTAGGCATGAGCGTAAGTGATGTAAGTCAGAAGACGGTGGCCAATCTTGGTTGGACAGATATAAGAATGTCACATCCTTTATATGTAGGCGATACCTTATACGCTGAATCTGAAGTAGTTGAGAAGCGTGAATCTAAGTCTAGACCCGATGAAGGCATAGTTACCGTTAAAACTATTGGCAAGAACCAAGACGGTGTAGAGGTTGCTTCGTTTCTGAGGTCTGCTTTAATACCTAAAGAAGGAAAGGCAGTAGAAGACAAGATAGATTATTAATTAATCAATTTGCTATAACACTTTTTTTTGTTATAACTGTCATCCTGTAAAGTCTATAGGGGAGTAGATAGTCATGATTAAAAATTTATTTGATGCGAGTAACGTGGATGAGACCGTATGGCACCTTCAAGGCAATTGGGCGCCTGTAAAGGAAGAATTAACGGTTTCTGAATTAGAAGTAAAAGGAGAAGTTCCAAAAGAAATTAATGGCCTTTATATAAGAAATGGAATGAACCCAAGATCTGGGTATAGCGACCATTGGTTTTTTGGTAACGGAATGCTCCACGGCTTCAATTTTGAAAATGGGAAAGTTAGTTATAAGAATAGATATGTAAGAACCCCATATTATGAAAATGATCTTGATATCATTAGTTCTTTTGGAGATTTAAGCGCTTCTCCTGCTAATACTCACATCATTAAGCATGCTGATAAATTTTTGGCCTTAGAGGAAGCACATCTTCCTTGGGAAGTTGATGAAAATCTAGAAACAAAAGGCGCATACGACTTTTCTGGAAAACTTAAAGGAGCAATGACAGCTCACCCTAGAATCTGTCCCAAGACAGGAGAGCTTTTATTTTTCTCTTATTCCATGATGTCAGAATCCTATCTGACCTACTACAGAGCAAACCCAGAAGGTAAATTAGTTCAAATTGAACCTATTGAATTGCCAAGAGCCGTGATGATGCATGATTGGAATATTACAGAAAATCATGTTGTGTTTATGGATTTACCTATTATTTCTGATATGAATCTTGCTGTAGAAACTGGATCGCCTTTCGGATTTAAACCTGAGTTTGGAGCTAGATTGGGTGTAATGCCAAGAGAGGGCTCTAATTCTGACGTAAAATGGTTTGATATTGATCCCTGTTACGTTTTTCACCCTCTCAACTCTTATGAAGAAGGTAATAAAATTATCTTGTATGTTTGCAGGCAGGAAGAAGCAATGGTTGGAGGGTTTCAAGATATATATGGAGGAGACACAACTGTAGCAAGACTTTGGAAGTGGACAATTGATCTAGAGCTAGGAGTTGTTAAAGAAGAACAAATAGATGATGCTCCTTGTGATTTCCCAAGAGTGGACGATCGAAGAATCGGTTTTAAGAATGACTACGGTTATTGCACAACTTTAGATACCGAGGCCGATTCATTAACAATAGGAAGATATTTATTAAAATATGATTTAACCAAAAACAAGAGGTTAACTCACGATTTAGGAGAGAATGTCACTGGTGGAGAGGCTTTATTTGTTCCGCGAAGCCCTGACTCTACGGAAGATGATGGATGGGTTGTTAGTCTAGCTTACGAGGCAGAGACCGATCGATCAAAGCTCTTAGTAATAAATTCCCAAGATTTTGAATCTGATCCAGTTGCAGAAATATATGCACCTCAAAGAGTTCCAAATGGAGCACATGGGAGTTGGATAAGTAAAGATTAATAAGGAAAGTTTATATGGAAATACAATACGCTTCAGTCTGGGAAAAAAATGCAGACGCCATACCTAATGAAATAGCACTAATTTGTGGAGATAACGAGGTAAGTTGGAAGGATTTTGATGATAGAGCCGCTAAGCTAGCTGCATTATTAGATAAGAACGGTCTTGGGGATGATTCCAAAGTTGGTCTTTATTTACATAACTCAAACGAGTATTTAGAAGCTCAATACGCTGTATTTAAAATTAAAGGCGTACCAATTAATGTAAATTATCGATACAAAGAAGAAGAACTAGTTTATTTATTAGACAACTCAGATTCTGAAGCCTTGTTTTATCAGGGCTGTTATGCAGAACAAGTTCTTGCAATAAAAGACAAGCTTTCTAAAGTCAAAGTTTTCGTACAGGTTGATGATGGCTCTTCAGATATGCCAGATTTTTCATTAGATTATGAAAGCATTATTCAGAACAATTCTCCAATGGAGAGAATAGAAAGATCGGGCGAAAACATTTATATGCTATACACGGGAGGTACAACTGGCATGCCAAAAGGGGTTATGTATCAACATGAAGGACATCTTAGTGCGATGCTTAACACCGCAGGAGCTTGGGGCATGATTCCTATTCAAGAAAAAGTCGAAATAGAAGCCTTATCCAAGGCAATCAAGGAAAATGCAGAATCCAATAATCTGCCTGTAAGCATTCCAGCCTGCCCATTGATGCATGGAACAGGTATGTGGCTTGGAGCAATGATCCCTCTGCTTGCTGGAGGGTGCGTAGTGACTATTCCTCAACTAGGGTTTGATCCAGATTTGTTATTTAAGGAAACAGAAAGAAGAAAAGCAAATAATCTTGTAATAGTTGGAGATGCTTTCGCTAAGCCTATGTTGGACGCATTGGATAAAGCAAGTAATGAGGGTGCCCCGTATAACCTTGAATCAGTTAACAACATTATCTCTAGCGGCGTTATGTGGAGCTCTGAAGTCAAAGATGGATTACTGAAGCACAATGACATGGTTTTAGTAGATGCTATGGGATCTACTGAAGGCGGTATGGGCTCTTCAGTAGCATCAAGAGATGCTCCAGCTCCAACTGCTAAGTTTGTTTTAAACCCTGGAGTAATTGTTATAACTGATGAAGGAGAGCATGTAGAGGCTGGCTCAGGAAAAATGGGGAAAATTGGAACAAGTGGCTTAGTTCCTTTAGGTTATTTTAAAGACGAAAAGAAGTCAGCCGAAACCTTTAAGGAATTTGAAGGGGTGAGATATAGTTTTCCAGGTGACTATGCAACTGTGGAAGCAGACGGAACAATAACTCTCTTAGGAAGGGGCAGCAATTGCATAAATACAGCAGGAGAAAAGGTTTATCCTGAAGAGGTAGAGGAGGCTGTAAAAAGGAACCCTAATATTTTTGATTGTTTAGTAGTAGGACTAAAAGACGATAGATTTGGCCAAAGAGTTGTTGCTTTAGCTTCTTTTCAAGATGAAAATCAAATTGAAGAACAAGATTTAATTGCTTTCACGAGAGAGCATTTAGCTGGCTATAAGTTACCCAAGCAAGTTTTATTTGTTCCAGAGGTAATGAGAGCTCCGAACGGAAAGGCAAATTATAAGTGGGCTAAAGAAACAGCAGAAAAGGAATTGGGTTAAAAAGGGTAGGAATCATGGATGTAAGTGAAGCTGTCGGTTCTAGGAAATCAATAAGGGCTTTTTTAGATAAAGCTGTAGATGACTCATTAATTAAAGAGCTCTTAGAGAAAACTTCTCGTTCCGCCTCCGGAGGAAATTTACAACCTTGGCAAATTTACGTGATTAACGGCGACACAATGAATAGTTTCCATAAATTTCAGTCTGAATGGACCGAACCAGAGACACCTGCTTATGCAATTTATCCCGAAAACCTTAAAGAGCCATACAAGACTTCTAGATATGAAGTTGCTGACGACATGTATTCTTTACTTGGGATAGCTAGAGAAGACAAAGAGGAAAGGTTTAAGCAAGTATTAAAGAACTATGAGTTTTTTGGCGCTCCCGCAGCTTTCTTTTGTTTTGTAGACAGGCAAATGGGCAGACCACAATGGTCTGATTTGGGTATGTTTCTTCAAACATTCATGTTGCTAGCTAGAGAAGCGGGACTAGATACTTGTCCTCAAGAAGCCTGGGCCATGAAACAAGAGAGCGTAACCGCCTTTGTTGAAGCACCAGACGAGTTAATGCTTTTTTGTGGCATGGCCATAGGTTATCAGGATGAATCTGAAAAGGTTAATGAACTTAGAACCACAAGAAGACCAGTAGAAGATTGGGCGGTTTTTTTAAATAAATAGTTAATAGGCTAAATTACTATTTCAATTAAGCTTGGACCGTCAGAACTAATTCCATCAGAAAAAGCTTTTTGAAATTGTTCAACAGTTAAAGTCCTTTTAGCTGGAACCCCTAAAGACTCCGCAAGAGAAACCCAATTTATTTCTGGATTATCTAAGGAAAACATAGAAGTAGCTCTATCACCTGTTCCTAGAGCTCCAACTCTTTCTAGTTCAACTTTTAATATTGCGTAAGCACGATTAGAAAAAATAATGTTAGTTACATTCAGGCTTTCTCTGGCCTGAGTCCATAAAGATTGTATTGTGTACATTGCTCCACCATCACCGTGCAAACAGATTACAGGTCTGTCGGGTGAAGCGATGGCCGCACCTGTTGCTAGAGGAAGACCTTGTCCTATGGATCCTCCTGTTAATGCTAACCAATCTAAAGGTTTTGCATTCCAGGCATGTGGGGTAACAAAAAAACCTGAAGTTGCAGCTTCATCTGAAACAATAGCTTCTTCGGGTAGCAATCCGGTAAATAGGGCACCTAAATTTTCAGGACTCAAGTCACCAGAAGTAGGCATATCTATTTTGCCGTCAGGAATTAAATGATTATCAATTTTTGATCCCTTGAACATGTCATTGAGGGCATTTAGAGCATATTTTCCATCTTCAAATGGAGAAGCCACTTCAATAAGATCTGCACCTTCAGGAGAAAGAAAACTTTTCTTACCTGGGTAGGCAAAAAAAGAAACGGGCGGTTTTGTTCCAATAAACACTATGGATTCTACACCGCTTAAGAACTCTTCAGCCAGTTCAGCAAAATAAGGAATAGGCTCAACTTTTGTAAGCCCAGCCCCTCTTCTATGTCTTTTAACGAAAGTATCTGTTGCCAGTCTGCATCCACAAGCAGAAGCTATTTTTCCTGCCAAAGTAACCGATTCTTCATCCAAGAAGTTACCACCTAAATAAAGCATAGAATTTTTATCTGAAGAAAGAGCTTCAAAAGCTTTATCAATTAATTTGTCGTCAACTTTAAGGGGTCCTTCTATATCTAGCTTAGATCCTATATTGTCTGTCTCTCCCCATGCACAGTCAGCAGGAACAAGCATGGTGGCAATTTGACCTGGGAATTTGTGCGAAGCTTGCCATGCTTCTGATCCTAGTTGACTTAAGTCATCGGGCGTAGAACTTCTTCCAACCCAGTCAGAACTGGCTTTAGCGAGTCCATCTAAATCAGAAGTTAATGGAGCATCATATTGCAGATGGTAAGTTGCATGGTCGCCAACTATATTTAACATCGGCGTTCTAGCTTTCTTTGCGTTATGTGTGTTAGCAAATCCATTGCCAAAACCTGGACCTAGATGGAGTAAATTGGCGGCAGCTTTACCAGACATTCTCGCGTACCCGTCTGCAGCACCTGTGACCACACCTTCAAATAAACCTAGCACAGGCCTTACTTCGGGATGGTGATCTATAGCTGCAACCAGATGCATTTCTGAGGTTCCTGGATTAGCAAAAACAACTTCTAGACCATTGGCTATCAAAGTCTTTAGTAGAGCATCAGCAGAATTCATACACTCATTATAAACCTATGATTTTGAGTCTACTAATTTCTATCAGGCAGGGCGTCTTAAGACTCCTCAGTTAGCCGATACTGTTAATTTTCTAACAAAGAAATTAATTGCCTAATGTCGAAGCACCTGACCTGCGCGAGCACCAGTAGGTTCTCCATCAAGGACATTGACCTGACCGTTGACGATCGTTGCTTTGAAGCCACGCGACTTCTGGATGTATCGCGGTGCGTCACCAGGAAAGTCATTCACTAATACAGGCTGTAACTCAGTTACTTCTTCTGGGTTAAACACATTAATGTCTGCCTTCATTCCTGCTTTTAGAATGCCTCGATCGTTGAGACCAATCACTGCTGCCGGATCGGCTGTCATTCGCTTTATAGCTTGAGGAAGAGTGAATACACCTGTTTTACGCACATAATGAGAAAGTATGAAACTAGCCCAACCTCCATCCATAATTTGAGAAACATGCGCGCCGACATCACCAAGCCCAGGAATTAGATGTTCGCTGGCGAAGAGATCACCTTGCTCTTTCAGGTTACCTCCAAACATGCGCCAGTTGAAAAGACCACGGCCCTGACTGTCTCTTGATAGACGTAAAAAAGTTTCAGACCAGTGCTCAGAAGCTGATTTTGATAACTCGATCAGATTTTGTGCAGAGTTGTGGTCGGGTATCTCTTCGAGGCCCAGAAAGTAGACTTTTTGCAGAGGAATATGACAAGATTTTGGTTCACGCGCTTCTGCCACTAGAGCCTTACAAAAAGTTTCATTGTTGATGGCTTCCAATCTAGCGTTAAAATCTTTTTCTCGTAATTCATCCCACGTTGGACCTTGTATAGGAATGCCTGATTGGAGACCAAACATGAAACCAGATCCACGTGTATGACTGATGGCGGTGATATTACGTCCCTCCAAATTCATTTCGTTAAGATGTTTAGCAGCCATAGCCCCAGACCCTTCTTCACCTGAGCAACCATAGCTAAACAAGACTCTGCTTCCTTCTGTTTCAGCAACCGACTTCATTACTTCAAAATCTGCACCAACGAGTTGCATTAAACCATCCCGAGGCCCGACAACTTTTGCAATCTCTACAAGTTCAGAACACTCGGCAAAGGTTCCTGGTATTGGACGGCCATCTGGAGCCTTATGCGGTTCGTAACGATTTGTAGAGAATCCAACTGCACCGTCTTTCATTGCTTTTTCTACAATTTCCACCATCTGTTGTTTTTCAGCCTCTGTTGCTTGGTCATCAAAAGATCGATCACCCATAACATAATAGCGAACTGCGGAATGACCCACGAGACCAGCAACATTTAGTGAGGGTTTAAGTTCTTCCAACATATCGAGGTACTGACCATAGTGCTCCCAATTCCAAGGAAGTCCGGAGAGAATGGCTTGCTTAGGAATGTCCTCCACCGTTTCCATCATGCCAGCGAGAATTTCGACATCATCAGGCTTACAAGGAGCAAAAGTGAGGCCACAGTTTCCAATCAAAGCTGTGGTGACACCATGCCAGCAAATAGGAGTCATTTCAGGGTCCCAGCCAATTTGAGCATCTAGATGAGTATGAATATCTACAAAACCAGGAGTGACCGTTCTTCCTTCAGCATCAATTGTTTCTTTTGCGCTCGATTCAATTGAACCTATTTCTTTAATTTCTCCATCATGAACAGCAATGTCACCTTTGAAAGATTCATTACCTGTTCCATCTACTATCGTTCCGTTCTTAATTAAAAGATCATATTCCATAACTTTCCCCCAACATTAAGTATACCCAAGTTTAAAAACAAAAATAAACTTAATTGAAGGCTAAGAACTAAATATTAGAAAGGAGTGCATCTCTATCTTTTATATGGCAGTCTTTATTAGAAATATTCACAAAACCTTCTTTATTTAATTCCTTTATAACCCTACTCAGACTCTCTGGTCTCATCTTTAGCATTTTGGCAATCTCATAGTGATTAATTGGTAGCAGGAATCTATATTCATTCTTTTCGTTTATACCGAGTTTAGAGCTGGTGATTACTATCCAAGAACATATTCTTTTTTTAATGCTGCCACTGGATACTGTTTGACTCCATTTAAGTTGTTTTGAGAGCTGACTGCTTATGGCCTTACTGGCATGGATTGCCATTTCGGGCTCTTGTTTAGCAAAGGTCTCTAGCTCATGGTAATTTATTCTGCAAACATCTGAGTCTTCTTTAGCTATAGCAAAATGTGAATAGCATTTGAAGGAAATACAATCCAGTGCTAGAAATTCCCCTGGATAAAAGATGCCCTCAATTAGTTCTTCTCCTTTCTCGTCTAAACTATAAGTTTTAAGACATCCAGAACGTATGACATATATAGAAGAGAAAACATCTCCTTGGCTATACGCAAGAGAACCTTTGAGTAAGGTGATTTGAGTAGAAATAGTAGAAGCTATCTGATCTAGGTAATCACTAGAAACAACGTCATTTACTATACTCTCAGGCATGCATAGGTGCTTATAGTTACAAACCTTACATAATGGTGAAGAGTTAGCTAAGAGCGTCATTCTTATTCAGTATAGCCTCTATGGAATAAATCTCAGATTTAAGTTCTTCTATTTGATATTTGCTTCCAGTCCAAAAGTTTAACCCATTCTCGTCTTCTATTTTTGCTAGGTCTTGTTTTATAGTTACTAATCTTAATTTCAATTCTTTTATAAGGGAATTATCCATATAGGTTCCCTAGATATATTGAAAATCCCAATAAGATTATCCATGACAACATACAGACCAAGCCGACTACTGCTAGCCTTTTTAATGCAATGGAATCTTCTTTAGGCCACTCTTTTTTCATATAACTTCTCTTATGCAATAAAGAAGTTACTACTAGCTAAAAGTTCATATCTTGATTTATATCAATTTTATTAGATAAAAGTTAAATAAAGTTATAAGCAGCTATGAATAGAAACTTTATTTTTCGCTCAATTAAAAAGGATAGTTTGGATTATTTAGGTTATGTACTTAATGTAAGTTCCAAAAAAGAATTATTCATTGCAATTTCAGAACTTGGCTTTAACCCTGAAGCTTTAGAATATCGTGCCTTAGAAATTAACTCTAAAGCTATAGCGATTTGCTTACCCTTTAGAGGAAATAAAGAGCTAGAAAAATTAGAGTTTTG
>Ga0207992_1000088_pt1 | contig 53425 bp, 66 predicted proteins | sample ETN02SmetaG_FD_185788 | JGI IMG/M metagenome (GOLD analysis project Ga0207992, IMG submission 185788) | Marine microbial and viral communities from oxygen minimum zone, Eastern Pacific Ocean - ETNP2014F10-02SV255 (SPAdes) (version 2) | ecosystem: Environmental > Aquatic > Marine > Oceanic ...
ATTATTGAAGTACATTTGTACTTGTAAATTGGAATTGACGGATGCACATAATCTTCACATCTCAGAAATGATCTTTCAATCAAATCCTCATTTTTGTATGCGTAAATGGAGGCCCATGAATCACAAAGTGGCATAATGCCATACTTCATCACGAGCGCCGCCTATTGCTTTACGTATGCAGAAGCCGAAGATGACAGAATCCATATAAACCATGCGTGAAATTACACCTGATCGCTGCAAATTTTGTAAAAATTACAACAAAATTTAATCAAAATTAGCCTCAAAAGAGTTCCAGTTAAAATCATAAACAAAAATACGAAAGTTGATTAAAATGCCAGAAGGTTTTTGATTAATTTGATTTTGGATCACATTAAAAATTATAAGAAAAAAACACCCAATTCTGCAAAATTATTTTCTAAGTCTTCAAAACTTCACATAAATGGAGTTTCACATAACATACGATTTTTCGATCCATATCCATTTGCAGTAAAATCATCATTAGGAAAAAATTTAGTTGATGTTGATAATAACAGATACACAGATTATTGGATGGGTCATTGGTCATTGATATTAGGACATGGTCAAAAAAATGTTAAAGAGTCAATCAAAAAACAAATAGAAAAAAGTTGGATGTATGGAACAGTAAACGAACAGACAATAAAATTATCAGAATTAATTTCAAAAGCAGTACCAGTTGCTGAAAAGATTCGATATGTTACATCAGGTACTGAAGCCACAATGTATGCAGTTAGATTAGCACGTTCAGTTACTGGGAAAAAAATTATTGCAAAAATAGATGGAGGATGGCACGGATATACATCTGATTTACTAAAAAGTGTTAATTGGCCATTTAAAGAATCTGAAAGTAGTGGAGTAGTTAATGATGAAAAAATTGTTTCAATTCCATATAATGATTTAGAAACATCATTAAAAATATTAAAAAAATATTCAAAAAATCTTGCAGGAGTAATTATCGAACCTGTTTTAGGTGGAGGTGGATGCATACCTGCAACAAAAGAATATCTTAAAGGAATACAAGAATTTGTCCATCAAAACAAATCATTATTTATTTTAGATGAAATTGTTACAGGTTTTAGATTTAGATATGGTTGTTTGTATCCAACAATGAAATTAGATCCAGACATTGTAACATTAGGAAAAATAGCTGGGGGAGGAATGGCAATAGGAATTATGTGTGGTAAAAAAGAAATTATGGAATATGCAGATACAACAAATAAGAAAAAATCTGAACGTTCATACATTGGAGGAGGCACGTTTTCAGCTAATCCAACATCAATGGTGTCAGGATATGCAACTCTAAATTATTTAAAAACAAAAAAATCAACATATGATAAAATTAACTCATTAGGAGAATATGCAAGAAAAGAACTTGAAAAGGTCTTTGACGGAAGGGTTGCAGTTACAGGTAGAGGATCATTGTTTATGACACATTTTATAAAAAATAACGTTAAGGAAGTTAAAAATTCCACAGATGCTGCAAAATGTGACTCAGACATGTTACAAAAATATCATTTCAAGATGATTTCAAAAGATGGAATATTTTTCTTGCCAGGCAAATTAGGAGCAATATCAATTAGTCATTCCAAAGATGATATCAAAAAAATGATTAAAGCTTCAGAAAATTTCTAAAATATCATTCACAATTCACCAAAGAAAATGTTAAAGAATTAAAATTAAGGTAAACTTTCATTAGCAATAGTAATCTCATAAAAATATGGGATTATTTGGATCAAAAGAAAATCTAGAAGACATTAGATACAATGCAATGTCTATGATGGAAAAAAATCAACCTAAGGCAGCAATTTCATTATTTAATAAAATATTAAAACAAAATGCATCAGATATAGATGCATTATTGAATAAAGGTTTAGCACTAAATCAAGTCAAAAAATACAGTGATGCAATTACTTGTTTTGATAAATTAATAGAGATTAATCCCAAAGATGCACAGGCATTAAACAACAGAGGAATTGCAATGGCAGAAAATGGAAATATTCAAGAAGCATCAGAGTGTTATGACAAGGCAATAGAAGCAGATCCAAAATATGCACCATCATATTTCAATAAAGGAGTACTTCTAGACAAACTTCAAGAGCATGAAGATGCATTAGTATCATTAGAAAAAGCAATTTCTGCAGATTCAAGAAAACCCAACGCAATGGTCTACAAAGGAATTGTTTTAGGAAAAATGAAAAGACATGAAGAAGCATTGAATTGTTTTCAAAATATTTGTAAAAAATATCCCAACAATCAAGATGCTTTTTTTCAAAAAGGTGTACAACTGGCAGAATTAGGAAAGCATGAAAAAGCATTAGATGTGTTTAATGAAATTTTAAAAAAATACAAAGATAATGTGAATGTAATTTATGCAAAATCTAGAAGTAGTGCTGCAATTGGAAGATTACCAGAAGCATTAGAATTGTTAAAACTAGCGATGTCTAAAAATCCCAAAATAATCAGAACGTGGGCTAGAGAAGAACCAATATTTGCAAAATTGCTTGATAACAATCAATTTAGAAAATTGGTGAAATTATAGAACTTTTTTTCGAACTGCATCAATTCTAATTATGCCAACTTTCTTTTTAGGTCCAATTAATCTTGCTTCAAAAATTGGAACGTAAACTTCACTAATCTCACGTAAAACAAATTCCTCATCGAGTTTTCTTACATCACTTTCAAGAGGTTTTTTTAAAGAAGATTGTAATTTTTTAATTGCGTCATTGTTACTAAGTTCAGATTTTTTTACATTAGACAAATTTTTTTCTAATAACCTATTAGGATAATTTTCAGTTGTTTTTGAATTTAATTTAAAAGGAAATCTTATTTCTCTGCCATGATGATCAAATGCCAATTCATCTTCATTTTCAATAAATACATGTTCTTCTAATTTTAAATCGATTTTATTTTTTCCACGTTTTCCAATTATTGCTTTTTTGAAATTAGACTTGGAACGAACAGGAAAAACACCATTACCCAAAATTACTTCTGAAACATTGGAATTTACAGATATGGAGTGAGTTGCTTTTCTAAAATAATTTGCAACATACTTACCTGAAATTATCAAAATGCATTCATAGTATAATTTTATAGAGTGCGTATGAATTTCGCTTTTTTTTGGACGAGATAAGAGAGATTTGAATAATGATGGTTTTTTCTTATCGATAATTTCCAAAACCTCGTTTTCATCAATATTTTTTTTTAAAACAACTGTTTTTTCATTATGTTTTTTTTCCAAAACTATACAAAATAAAAAAGTCATAATATTAAACCAATTCTAATTAAAAATATCAAAAAACAGCATTAATAAAAAAATTAATTCCAAACAAAGAAAAAGAGGAGACTATAATGAAAATTATGAAAAAATCAAGCATATACGGTTCAACAGATAAAAGAAAAGTGAATCCTGAATGGTTCACAGATAAAACATGGATGAAAGTACTTTCTGGAAAAATCAAATCAAAAGATCAAGATATTTATCATGTTCATTTTGAAAAGGGTTCAAAAACAAAACTACATTTCCATAATGGAAATCAGGTATTGATTGGAATTAAAGGAAAAGGTAGTCTAGAAATTTTTAAAAAATATGGTTCAAAAAAAACCGAATTTAAAATTAAAAGAATACAAAAAATTAATCTTAATCAAGGCGATATTGTACACATTCCAGCAAAAACATTACACACACATGGTTCAATTGACAAGAAAAAAGAATTTTCACATATTGCAATCAACATATTGCCAAAAAAGAATTCTATTTACAAAACTACATGGTACGAATCTAATTTTAAAGACAAAGTGACAAAAATAATTTAAAATAATGTCAATTAAAGAAAATTCAAAAATAGAATTTTTTAAAGGAAACGAAGGTGCAAGTGTTAAACAAATTTTTAATCCTCAAAACACAACAAATGAAATAACTTATAGCTTAGCACAATTTTCATTAGAACCCAATAAAAAAACTAAGCTTCATAAAATTAAATCATCTGAAATTTATTATATTTTAAAAGGAAAGGGAAAATTAAAAATAGATTCTAGTGAATTCGACCTAAAAAAAGATGATTCAGTATACGTTCCACCAAATTCAAAACAATGTATTGAAAACACAGGTACTGAAAATTTGTATTTTTTGTGCATTGTAGAACCAGCGTGGAAAGCAAAAGATGAGAAAATTTTAGAATAAAATTACAAAATTGACAATGATTTTTAAAATATGATATTTTACAGATGGTATGAATCGTCGAGAAGCATTATTGACATTAAATGTTCAACAGGATTCATCAAAAGAAGAGATCAAAACGGCATATCGTAAAATGGCACTAGAATTACATCCAGACAAAAATCAAGAAAAAAAAGAAGATGGCGAATTCAAAAAAATCACTGAAGCATATAATTTTCTCAAAAATAATAAAAACCAGGACACAATATACAAACAAACAAAACAAAATTCAGGTAATCAAAGAGTCAAACCAAAACCTCAATGGGGTGCACCTGATGATAGTAAAATTCCAGAACAAGATTGGGGCAAGTATACGCGTGAATTTGAAGAAGGTGATCCAAATTTTTGGAAAGAATATGAAAAAAAATTTTGGGATGACTATAATGCACGAGTACATGCATATAGTAAAAATGGGGAATATGACAAAGCAAAGGAACCAAAAATACAACCAGATTTACAAGTTAGTGTGGATAAATCATTGTGCATTGGTTGCTGTAGCTGTGAAATTATTGCACCAAAAGTTTTTGAAATAAATAAACAAAGTCAAACAAATCCCAAATCAAAAGTGATCAATCAAAAAGGATCAGGGATAAACAAAATCATGAATGCAGCTGAAACATGTCCAACAAAAGCAATTAAAGTAGAAAATACAAAAACAAAAGAAAAATTATTTCCATACTAAATTTTCAATAAATTATAGTATTTTTCAATATCAGAATTAGATAATTGTAATGAAGTATCAAACATACTATGAATAGGTCCTGCAGAATCAGATTCACTCCTTGGAACTAAATGTACATGAACATGTGGAATTTCCTGACCAGCAATCTTCCCATTATGTATTGCGATTAAAGTGGAACCTGTGATAGAATCAACTTTAGAAATCATATTATGAACTAGAGAAAATAGATCTGAGTTTTCATCATCACTCATTTCTTGAATTTTTTGATGATGTTTTTTTGGAATAACTAATACATGTCCTTTGGCTAATGGGAATGCATCCAAAAAACAAATAGAATGAGATGTTTCATTAAGAATTTTTGCAGGAATTTGTTTAGTAATAATTTTACAAAAAATACAATCCATAATTATCTAATAATTTTTTAAGATATCAAAGTATCCATTAAGGAGTCACAATAGTTGCCCAAGCCAAATCTTCTCCAAATTTAATTGTCACATCATCTCCAGCATTTAATTCACAATTTTCTATGATTTTAGGGACAGAATCAACAGTCTCTACATAACAGGTGCCATTATCATTGCTCAAAATCACAGTATCTTCAAAAACATCTTCACGAATTAAATGCCAAAAAGGAAAAACCATTGTGGATAAAACAATTCCAGCTACTAAAAAAGCACCTCCAAAAATTAATCCTTGTTGCTGGCTAGAACTTAATGTCATTTTACCAGGTGCCGCCATCCCCGCCATTTGGATCCAATTTTTTAGCAGGAACGTTACCATGTGCTTTTTTCATATGTTTTTTTAATCTCTCAGGTTCATGTAATTCAGTCCCACAAACATCACACTTTGTTTTTGTGTCATTAGATTTGTTACGATTAAACAAGCCCATAATATCACAGTGATGAAGAAATACATTATAAAGGATACTGAATTTTTGTCAAATTATGACAGTAAAAAACATCACAGTTTTGGGTTCGGGGGTTATGGGTCACGGAATTGCTCAAGTCTCAGCAACTGCAGGGTATAATGTAGTACTACGAGATATCAAACAAGAATTTTTGGATAAAGCAATGGAGAAAATCAAATGGAGTTTAGATAAATTAGTTTCAAAGGAAAAAATTTCAAAAGAAGAAGGAGATTCAATATTTTCAAGAATTAAACCAATTGTCGATTTGAATGAAGCAGTCAAAGATGCAGAATTAGTAATTGAAGTAGTTCCAGAAATAATGGATTTAAAAAAATCAGTATATGCAGAGTTGGATAAAGCAGCAGGGCCAGATGTAATATTTGCATCAAACACCAGCACATTACCAATTACAGAAATAGCCAATACAACATCACGTCCTGAAAAATTTATTGGAATCCATTTTTTCAATCCACCACAATTAATGAAATTAGTAGAAGTAATTCCAGGAGAAAAAACATCAAAAGAGATTACAGAATTAACTCAAGAATATGTAAAATCAGTCAACAAACAAGCAGTATTGTGTAGAAAGGACGTTCCAGGATTTATCATCAACAGACTATTCATTCCAATGGTTCATGAAGCATGTTTTGCTCAAGATAGAACAAACGCTACACTTGAAGAAATAGATTCTGCAGTGAAATTCAAATTGGGATTCCCAATGGGGATTTTTGAATTAGCAGATTTTACAGGAATGGATGTAATTCATAAAGCAACTACAGAAATGCATTTACGAGATAAAAAAGTTATCAACCCACATCCAACAGTAGAAAAAATGTTCAATGAGAAAAAACTAGGTCAGAAATCAGGAGAAGGGTATTACAAATATTCTGATGACAAATATGAAAGAGTGTCATTATCTGAAGAATTAGCAGAAAAATTCAATCCAATTCAATTAGTAGCAAATATTGTAAACAATGCTGCATGGTTAATCACAAACGGAGCTAGTGATATTGGAGAAATAGAAAAAGCAGCACAGTTAGGATTAGGATTAAAAAAGCCATTGTTTGAAACTGCAAAAGAAATTGGAATTAAAAATATTGTAAATGAATTAAACAAACTTGCTGAAAAACATGGTGAATTTTACAAACCAGACCCTCTGTTAATTTCTATGGAGTAGTTAATTCTATAATTTTTTCAACAGCTTCTTTTGCAGTATCTACACCAATAATTTTTACATTTTTTCGATGATCAATATAACCATCAATGTATGGAGTAATTGCACTATCAAACCCTCTGATTGCAACCATTGGTTTTTTACTCATATATGATGCACATACTTCAGATAAAGTTCCAGAACCACCGCCAACAATGATTACACCATCTGCTGATAATGCATTAAGAAAATCACGTGTAAAGCCCATTCCAGTTGGAATAACAATATCACAAAATTCATTAGCAAAGGAAGGATCATCTTGAGGAATTATACCCATAGTTAGGCCATTGGCATCTTTTGCACCATGTGAACATGCATTCATGATCCCACCCAAACCACCAGTAATCAATAATGAATCTGATTTTGCAATTTCTTGTCCAACTTGATAAGCTATTTTTTCGTGTTCAGGAGTGCATCCAGTGGTATTATTTCCAATAACTAAGATCTGTTTTTTCTTTACCATAATAGATCTAAAAAGAATCGGTTTGAAAAATGTTATCAGAGAAAAGGATATTAGTGAATTATCTAAATTAATAGTATGAAAACACGATCAATGCCTGTTTGTTTTAGTGAAAAACAATATAAAATGATTGAAGAATTTGCCAAGAGAAATGGAATGCTCAATGCAAGCCAAGCTCTTGAAAAAATCCTTAAACAATAGACAAATTTTCAAATTTTTAATTTATTTTATTTTTCTACACAATTTAGTAACAGATCAATCATTTGTTTACATTTAATAATTAAATATTTTGCAATTAAATGATCAGTATGGGATTATTTAGTAAAAAACCAACAAATTGTACAATTTGTGATAAAGAATTAACTCATAGACACAAACCCAAAAGAGAGTGGAATATCAAAGGTTCACTTTGTGGAGATTGTCATTTCGAAAAATCCAAAGAATACTATGAAGGTAAAGTAAGACAACCATGTATCAAATGTGGAGTAACTCAAAAAATTACTGATTTATGGGAACCAAGATGGCAATGGGACATGGAAGGTCTATTATGCAAAAAATGTTTTGATGAAAAAGAAAAAAGTCACGATCAAAAGAAAAATTTTTGTGCAGTGTGTGAAACAAAAATGGGTTTGATTAGACACAATCCAAAAGGACATTGGAAAATTGAAGGTCAATTATGTAGAAAGTGTTGGGATAAAAAGAAAGCAGAGTTTGGATAAAGTGGATTTTTTTAAAAAACATTCATGCAGCAAATGTAACAAAAAATTTTCAAAAAAAGAAGAACTAATGAATCATGAACAAATCATTCATGGTAAAGATTTAAAATATGACTGTAAAGAATGTAACAAGAATTTTTCAAACATGGAAGATATGAGAACTCATTTACAAAGAGAACATAGTTATAAAAAAGATAGATAACTAAATTGCTTTAACAGTTTTTACAACTGGAGGTCTAACTTTAGTAAATACTCTGAATCCACAAATACATTTGATTTCAGGTAAACGAGAAAGTTCAGTATTTGAAACAATTGTTCCACATCTTAGGCAAGCATAGTTGACATCAAATGTTTCAACAGGAGTTTCTTCTATTTCATCAGTAATTTCATCAACCATATTTATCATCAATAATTTCTATAATTTAAGGATACCAAATTATGTCAAAGATAATTCAATGTATACATCGTCAGGAATTTTAAGTCGCATTAATTGTCTGATTGCTTTATCATCTGCGTTGATATTGATTATTCTTCTATGCATACGCATTTCCCATTTCTCATAAGTTTCAGTTCCACTACCACATGGAGACTTTCTAGTTGCAACATGTAATCTTTTAACAGGAAGTGGAGTTGGTCCTTTTACTTTAACACCAGTTTTTTTCCCAATTCCCATGATCTCTTTACAAACGTTACCCAATTTAGGTAGACTCGTAGAAGTGAGTTTAACACGGGCGGTTTGTGTCATAAAAAACGCCTATGGTTTGTACTCTTCAGTAATTTCCTTAACAATACCTGCTGCGATTGTTGCACCCATATCTCTGAGAGCAAATCTTCCCATTTCAGGGAAATCAGTAAATGTCTCGATACAAGTTGGTCTTACTGGTCTAATCTTAACAATTGCGGCATCACCAACTTTAAGGAATTTTGGATTTTCCTCTTCAACTGCACCGGTTGCAGGATTAATTTTCTGAAGGAATTCAGTAACAGTTGCTGCAACTTGTGTTGTGTGTGCGTGCATAACTGGGGTGTAACCAGGAGCAATTGCTGTTGGGTGGTGAATGACAATAATTTGGGCTTTGAATTCTTTTGCTACATTTGGTGGGGCATCTGGAGTACCAAGAACATCTCCTCTCTTGATATCTTTCTTTTCAATACCTCTTAGATTGAAACCAATGTTATCACCTGCTTCTGCAGTTGGCATTTCTGTGTGGTGAGTTTCAATTGATTTGATTTCACCTAATGCACCTGAAGGCATTACAATAATTTTTTGTCCTGCTTTCATGATACCAGTTTCAACTCTACCTACAGGTACAGTTCCTACACCAGTAATTGTATAAACGTCTTGAATTGGAGTTCTCAAAGGTTTTCCAGTTGGTTTTTCTTCTACTTTAAAGTCATCAAATGATTCAAGTAGTGTTTTTCCAGAATACCATGACATATTCTCAGATTTCTTAACTAAGTTATCTCCTTTCCAGCCAGAAACCGGAATGAATGGTACTTCATCAATTTTGTAACCTACAGATTTTACTAATTTTTCACCTTTCTCTTTTGCTGCATTAAAGGCATCTTCTTTGTATTCAACTGCATCCATCTTATTGATTGCAACAATAATTTGTTTTACACCTAAGGTCTTAAGCAAAAATGCGTGTTCTCTTGCTTGTCCACCAGCGGCTGTTGCAGTATCAGTTTCACCTTCTTTTGCTGAAAGTACTAAAATGGCGGCATCTGCTTCAGAAGCGCCAGTAATCATGTTTTTAATAAAGTCCCTGTGACCAGGTGCATCAATTAAAGTAAAGAAGAATTTGTTAGATTCGAATTTTTGGAATGCTAAGTCAATTGTAATTCCTCTTTCTCTTTCATCTTTAATGTTATCCATTACCCATGCATACTTGAAAGTGTCACCTTTTCCGGTCTTTTCGGATTCGGCTCCGTGTGCTGCAATAGTTCTCTCATCTACAACTCCTAGATCCATTAAGAAATGACCCATAGTTGTGGATTTTCCGTTATCAATATGACCTGTTACAATCATGTTTAAGTGTGGTTTATCTGCCATAACGAGTTCGTTGTGGAGGGCATTTATTACTGTTATGAATTTTTTTCATAAAAAAGAATTTATTTTTGAAAAATTTGGAATTTGAACTTTACTAAAAGCACATAAATCAAAGAAGAAAAAATCAGATATATGAAAATTACAGTTTCAGTTATCAAAGCAGATGTCGGAGGGATCGGTGGACATACAAAACCAAGTGACGGCCTAATCAAAGCAATTAGAGATACCGTTGAGAATTCAGGAGATTTACTCATTGATCATTATATTGGTTATTGTGGAGACGACACACATATTGTAATGTCACATACACACGGAGTCAATAATGAAAAAGTTCACAAATTAGCATGGGATGCTTTTATGGCAGGAACAGAAGTTGCTAAAAAAGAAGGACTTTACGGAGCCGGTCAAGATTTACTTAGAGATTCATTTTCAGGAAATGTTAAAGGAATGGGTCCAGGTGTTGCCGAAATGGAATTTGAAGAAAGACCAAATGAAGCATTCACAGTTTTTGCAGCAGATAAAACTGAACCAGGTGCATTCAATTATCCGATCTACAGAATGTTTGTAGACACATTAAGTAACACTGCATTAATTGTAAACAAAAGTCTTGCAAGAGGAGTAAAATTCAACATCATGGATGTTGAAAAAGCACAAATTGCAGAATTACAATTATGGGAAGACAAACCAACAATAGAAGCTGCATTAATGTATCCAGGAAGATACGTAGTAGATTCAGTATACACAAGAGATGGTGAACCAATTTTAGATGCATCAACAGATAGATTACACAATATTGCTGGAACTTATGTTGGAAAAGATGATCCAGTTTGTTTAGTACGAACACAAAAGAATTTTCCAGCAACTGAAGAAGTTGGAAGTATGTTTAACAATCCACACTATGTTGCAGGCAATACAAGAGGAAGTCACAATATGCCTTTAATGCCAGCTAAATTAAATTCAGCAGCATCAATCAACTTTTGCATTCCAATTGTTGAAGCACTAGTGTTTAGCATGCACAATGGTAAATTTACAGGACCATTTGACGGATTCTCCACTCCAGATTGGGATTACATCAGAGAGATTGCTACAAAGAAAGCAATGGCAATCAGAAGTCAAGGATTTATTCACCCAGCAACACTTGTTCCATCAGAATTAGAATATGCTGAAGGATACAGAGCAAGAATGGACATACTTGAAAGCAAAATGAAACCAATGGAGGATGAACCTTCAAATTCAGAAAGAAAAGAGAATTACGAAGATCCTGATTAAAGATCGAGTATAATTTCATTACATTACGAAATAGTTAAATCAAAAAAAGAAGTAATATTACAAGGTATGAATGTCATTCAAAAAATTTTTGATTGGAAGACATATCTTTTCACAGTTATAGCTGTAGTTTCATTTTCCAGTTTTATTGCAGTGTTATTTGGGCAAACCATACCAGGAGTATTCTTAACTTTTTTCAAAGTAGCTGGAGAATATGTAATTTTAGGCACGATGGTAGTATTTGCACTTACATGGTTTCTTAGAGCAAAGCCACATAATCGTCCAAAAAGCTACAGAGTGGTAGCATTAGATGTATTTGGCAAAGAAAATACAATTGAAGGGATAAGAACGGAGTTTAAAACATATGATGTTGCATGGAGTTTTATGAAACAATATAAAAAAACATATCCATTGCATAACTTTGCATTAGTTTCAGATGTAAAAGATTCAGATAAGCCTACAATTTTCAGATACATCTAGATTCAAACTTTTATTCAGGAATACACAGTATCAAAATATGGAGTATTCAATTTTAGCTGAATCTTTTAAAAAAATGGAATCAACAAGAAAGAGATTAGAATTAACACAATTATTAGTAGAGTTATTTGAAGAAACATCTAACGAAGTAATTTCAAAAATTGTATATCTGATTCAAGGAAAACTTAGACCAGATTTTGAAGGAATAGAGTTAGGAGTTGCTGAAAAATTAGCAATCAGGGCAGTATCAAAATCATCAGGAATTGCAATTAAAAAAATTGAAGAAGAATATACAAAAGGAGGGGATTTAGGAGAAGCAGCGTCAATAATTCTAGAACAAAAAACACAAACGACATTCCTAGTAGAAAACATCACAGTTGAAAGAGTCTATGAAACATTATTTAAAATTGCAAAATTAGAAGGAACAAGATCTCAGGATATGAAAATTAAATACATTTCAAGTTTGTTAAATGATGCAAATCCACTAGAAGCAAAATATATTTTGAAAATTTTACTAGGCACACTTCGATTAGGTATTGCTGAAAATACAGTAATGGATGCATTAGCAATTAGATATTCAGGTAATAAAGAAAATAGAAAATTATTACAAAATGCATACAATGTTTCTAGTGATTTAGGTAAAGTTGCGGAGATTATTGCAACAGAAGGAATACAAGGAATTGAAAAATTCAAAATATTCTTATTCAATCCAATTCGTCCAATGCTTGCAGATAGAGTGAAGAGTGAAAAAGAAGTTATTGAAAAAATGGGAAACGAATTTGCAATTGAATACAAATTAGATGGGGAAAGAGTACAACTACACATAGAAGGAGAAAAAATAGAATTATTTTCTAGAAGTTTAGAAAAAATTTCAAGTTATTATCCAGACATTATTGAAAAAATCCCTAAGATCATTCAAGCAGAAAATGCAATAATAGAAGCAGAAATTGTAGCAATTAATGAAAACACTGGAGACTTTTTACCATTCCAAGAATTAATGCATAGAAGAAGAAAATATAAAATTGAAAAAGCAGTTACAGAATATCCCATCACAGTAAATTTCTTTGACATTCTTTATTGTAACGGAAAAGATTGTACAAATCTAAATTATATTGAAAGACGAAGAAAATTAGAGAATATAGTTAATGAAAATAAATTTGCCAAATTTATTCCAATGATAATCGCAAAAAATGAAAATGAGATTGAAGAATTTTTTGAAAACAGCATTAATGCAGGAAGTGAGGGATTAATGTTAAAGATGTTAGATAAACCATATCAAGCAGGTTCAAGAGGAAGTCATTGGTTGAAATTAAAAAGAGAATATAGAAATGAATTAGGAGATAGTTTAGATCTTGTGGTTGTGGGAGGATTTTTTGGAAAAGGTAGAAGAACTGGCAGTTATGGAACACTATTGCTTTCAACATATGATGAAAATACAGACACATTTCCAAGCATATGTAAAGTTGGGACAGGGTTTACAGATGAAAGTTTAGATCAATTATATCAAATTCTGAATCCAAAAACTACAATGAAAAAAAATCCTCGAATCAATAGTGAGATGGATGCAGATGTATGGTTTGAACCAGAATTAGTTATTGAGATTGTTGCATCAGAAATTACACTAAGTCCAATTCACAAAGTAGCACGAGATGAAATAAGAAAGGATACAGGGTTAGCACTGAGATTTCCAAAATTTACAGGAAAAATTAGAGTTGAGAAAATGGCGGAAGATGCATCAACAGATGAAGAAATAATTTCACTATACAAAGGACAGAATAAATCTGCACATGATAAAAATTTAATCTAATACGCTCAAAAAATGTCAAAAATCATAGAGGATTTAAATTACCAGCAGGTATCTGACTTTATGTTATGTATAGTGGAGAGCTTGAAGTTCAAGCAAAAAGAAAGGCAATAGCAGTTTTACAAGATGAGATCAACAGAATTCTAAATGCATCAAGAGAACTAGCAACACTTACAGAGGCTCTAATGAAAAAGGACAAAAAAGGAGTCAAAAATACATTAGAACAAATCTCAACAATTGAAGAAGAAGTAGAGAATCTAAGAAGAAAAATTACACGTGAAGTTGCAGACGTTGGAGGATTAATCATGAATAGAGAAAATCTTCTAAACACAGCTTATACGATGGATGAAATTGCAGGATACATCACCGGAATAGCATTCAAACTTTCCAATGTAAAAATCACCACATTGAAAAGTTCAAAATTGGATACAGACATTGCAGAACTAATATCATTAGTAGTAGATGAAGTCTACAAACTTAATGAAATCATTAGAAGTCTCAATACAAATACTGCCAATGCAATTGAATTAGCACAAGAAACTCAAACAATTGAAAGAGAAATAGACATCAAATATAGAGATGCAACAATTAAACTTCTCAACGAAGTAAAAGATCCAAAAGAATTGTTGTTAATCAAAGATGTAATTGAAGGAATTGAGGAGATGTCTGACAAATGTCAGAGAGTTTCAGACTCATTCATACTGCTAGCATTAAGCCTATAATCAAAAAGAATTAAAATTTCTATTTTATTTTTAAGAAGATTAACGTTAGTTGTATACTATAGAATTCATATACAATGTAATTTTTTGTTAAAATATGAAAAGTGAATTAGTAGAAAATAGAATTATTGTTTGGAGTATAGAAGATTCAAAGAAACTTTTCAGTGAAGGATATTACGGGAAACCAATTGGAATGCCCAAACCAAAAATCGAAGAAATTGATGTTCCATTAATTTTAGACTTAATTGAAGGCCTTTACTTATTAGAAAATAAAAAAATTACCATTACTAAATTAAAACAAAAACTGGATGTGGTAGAGATGACAAAAATATGTAAAAAAGAAATTCATGAATTTGAGAAAAAATACATCGTTTACAAAAATTTTCGAGATAAAGGTTACATAATTAATCCAGGAATCAAATTTGGTTGTGATTTTGCAGTATATGAAAAAGGTCCAGGAATTGATCATGCACCATTTTTAATTCAAGTGTATAATAGAAATGAAGCAGTAACATCAACAGGAATTGTTCTTGCAGGTAGACTTGCAACAACAGTTAGGAAACAATTCATTTTAGCAATTCCAAAAGGAAAAGACAAAGTAGATTTTCTTGCACTAGATTGGTGGAAAGCTTAAACAGATTTTATGTGACCTGCAATTCGATCATAAATTTCAAATAATTCTTTTGTAATGCCAAATGCAATATGATTATCCCACTTACCACGTATTCGAACAGCAGTATCAGTAGGTTCAACATAGATTGTAGCATCTTTGATGGTTTGTTTAAAAATCATCTCATTAAGCTCTGAATCAGAATTCAATTTGGTTGCTAAATCGCCATGTCCATTCCATTCAACTTTAGAAATAACTTTTGAACCAAAATGACCTCTTGTGCTCAATGATGTTTTTGCAGTATAATGTATTGCAGATGAACCAACATTTTTTCGAACTATAAATTGTGCTTGAAATCTATCTAATGCGCCCCAAGGAAGTGGATTTGGATCTTGCATGATTATCCCTTTTGAATTATCTGTACGACATCAATATTCGAATTTTTGATTTCAATACATCCTTTGTTTGTTACCATCCTTGGAGTTTGAGCAAAATATCTACTATAGTAATCATCATTTTCAACAGCATCTGTTGCAATTTCTTTAGATTCAGAATCTACACCGATCTCTTTTAACATAACAGCAAATTTCTCAGGCCATGTTTGATAAATGAAAGTATCAGATTCAGTATCATGCATAAAAAATCTCATACTATACCCCAAATAAAGATTTCAAGAAATGCCAACAAGGATCAATCCAAATAAATATGCAAAAGTTTTGTATTTTTTTAACTTGAAATTCCAAGGTAAAACTGCATTAGTTACAGGTAGTGGAACAGGAATTGGTAAGGCCATAGCAACAAAATTTGTTGAAAATGGTGCTAGTGTAATTATTCTTGGTAGAAGAAAAGAACCTTTAGAGGAAGCATCAAAAGATCTCGAACAAATTATTTCAGAGAAAAATAGTGGTGCATCGGTAAAAATTTTTGCAGGTGTAGATGTTGCAGATGAATCAGCCGTGAATGCAATGTTTGATGCATTAGAAAAAGACAGTGTCAATGTAGATTACATTATTAACAATGCAGGAGTTTCAGGTCCAGTTACATGTTTTCCCAATTCACCACTAAAAGATTTCAAAAGTACGATAGGAATTCATCTTACAGGTACATTTTGGGGATCAGTTCAAGCATTAAAAGTTATGAAAGAAGGTGGAAAAATTATTACAATTTCAACATTCTTTACTGAAGAAAGACCACTGGAACAAAGACCTTACAGATTTAGAAGTCCATATACAGCATCACAAGGTGCAAAAAACAGACTTGCAGAAGCAATGTCATGGGAATTAACTGACAAGGGCATCATATCTATTGCAACAAACCCAGGACCAGTGCATTCAGATAGAATTTACAAAACAGTGTATCCAAAAGCTGCAGCAGAATTTATGAGAGTTAGTGGATTTGAAGACTTGAGTCCTGTAGAAGTTGAAGAAGCAAAAGATGACTTGTTAGAATGTATTCTTGCCGATGGATTTGATAAAGAAGGGATCGCAAAAACTGCAGAGAAACTAGCAAATGGAAAAGATGTTACAAAATTAACAGAGACATTTACAAATTTACTTACTAAAATTCAAACAATAGCTGAAAAAGTTCAAAACAATACATCGCATATGATTGCAAACAAAGAATTTTTAGCTCAAACACAAGTAGCAGAATCAGTTCTAAATTTATGTGATGATGAAATTGCAAAAATCCTCAATGGTAAAGTAATTCCAGGAGATAGAGTATTTTATCCAGTCAAACCACATATTGGAACAACTGCTCCAGGAGTTCATCAACCAGATTTTTCAAATAAATCAGTAGTTTTCACAGTTGATGGTACTGATAAAACAGATGCTGAAAGAGTAGAATTTTTAGCACAACATGTTGAAAAAAATGGAGGAAAAGTTGCATGTTTCATCTCACAGTCAACTCCAACAGAAATTCAAGAACATATCAGTAGTAAATTCCATTCACATATTGTAGACATTACAAATCCTGAAGAAGTTCAAAGATGGCTAAATACAGCTAAAACAAATCTAGGTGAAATTTTAGGAGTTATTCACATTACTGGAAAACTTCCAGAAATAGGTAAACTAACAGAATTGAATAGGGCAGGATGGGAAGAATTAGTTGCAAAATTCATCTCAACACCAGCAACTGTTGCCCAAAGAACACTTGAACACCTTGTCCCAGGAGGAGACAAAGATCCAAGATTGTACAAAGATACCAAAGGAGCAATCATGATCATAGGTCCAGATTTACCAATTGGACGTAAAGTAACAGGTACACAAAGAGCACAAGTAGAAGTTTTCAGAGGTGCATTAAGACCATTCACCACCACAGTCAATCAAGAATTAAGTGATGTTTTAAAATCAAAAATTAGAATGTTTACAGTTTTTCCAGGTTCAGTAACAGGTTCAGAACCAGATAATCAAAAAATTGCTGACGCATTTAATTTCCTAGTTTCAGAAAATGCACTTTCATCTGCAGAAGTTACATTTTGCGTTGATGAAACAAGGTAAGGATGAAAAAATTTTCAGAATTAATTGTAGGAGAATCATTTAATTCAACATGCAGTATTTCATTTGATGAATTAAAAGAATATCTCAAATTTTCTAAAATAAAAAATATATTTTTAGAAAGCAAATCAGATGAAAAACATCAACTTGTTTCAGGAAGAGCAATTTTATCAAGAATGGAAGGAGAATTTACAAGATTAGATCAAATTTATGGAAATCAAATATTATTTTTGGGAACAGATGGAGATTCAAAATGGGGAAATAGAAATACAAGATTTCTAAAATCGGTATATACAGATCAAATTTTGAAATTTAAATTCACAATTTTAGAAAAAATTGACATAGATGAAGAATATGGAAAAATAATTATTAATTTTGAAGGTAGTACACTAGACAACGAATTAGTTGTTATCTCAAAAAAGAATATTTACAGAATTAAAAAATAACCACCACAATAAGTATTGAAATTAAACTAAGGAGCAAACATGTCTCCTCAGCCATCAGATCAAAAGATCTAATGAACATTTTATTTCAAAAAATTAGTATAAAAACACAAATAATTATTTCAGCCCAAATCCCTAAAAAAAGACCACACCAGATAATGAATCAAAAAATAGTTTTGTTGCAGCAATTAAAAGTACAACTGAAACAAGGATTTTCAAATTTCTTTCTTTAATACTTAAGGATAATTTTGCACCCACCAATCCTCCAAAAAAGGAACCGATTGCCAAAAATCCAGATTGTAGAAAATCAGGATGTCCCAAAATACTATGAACAATTACTCCAGATAAGGATGCAAATAACAAAATTAATTGTGAAGTTGGGGCAGCTTTTTTCATAGACATGCCCATTCCAACCACCATCAAAGGAACAAAAACAATGCCTCCACCAATTCCAAAAAAAGATGAAATTATTCCTGCAAAAAAGCTAGCACCAATTGCAAAAACAATCAATTGTTTGGAGATAATTTTTTCTCTAGATTCTACTTGTTTTCTTAAAAAAATGTAAACAGATGATGCAATCAAAACAAAACCAAATAAAATTTTGAAAACATCCGGAGCAATATCAGTAGAAATTATTGCGCCTAAAACAGTTCCAGGTATTGCAAGTAATCCAAGTTTCAATCCTAATGAGAATTCAATTCTTTTTTGTTTAGAATAAGAAATTGTAGATGCAACTGAATTACTTAATGCAGCAAAAAGACTATTACTTGCTGCAACAGTAGGAGGAAATCCTAAAAAAGTTAAAATTGGAACAATGATAATTCCGCCACCAAGACCAATCATAGAACCCAATACTCCAGCAGCAAATCCTAAAGGAATTAACCATAATTGATCAATCATTGTTATCTCCAATCAAATAATTTTACCATTATAATTAGACTACTTAAGAACAATTAAAGTCCACAAATAGGAGTCATTTTTGTTAATTATTTCAAGAATTAATGTTTCATTGCCCAATCCAGTAATTGTAGATTTTAGGGGGATAGTTTGAGAAGATTCAGCATATTTTATTTTGGCAATGTCTATCCAAGCGGAAATAGATTCAAATCCTCCAGGTTGCTTTTCATCCCAACAGTCACACACTAGATATTTAATCATTGTATCAAAAACAATTTCAATTTCATTAGATTTTGAATCTAAAAACGGAGATGACTCAACTAATGCAATAGCCATAATAGGATTATCAGGAGTTCCACCAATGCTAATATTCCCAAGAGATTTTCCATCAGAATCCTGGAGAGCAGTAGTGGTACAGTATGTAATTGTTGATAAAATATCATCACGAATTGCACAGTAATTTCCAATAGTATGATCTGTTACAGGAGTAGGAGTAGACATGAAAATATTTTGTTCAGATAATGATTCGTTGATTTTTTCAACATCGTAAAAAGTAAAACCGTATCGATATAGATTTTCTGAAGAAGGCATAGAATTATCTTCAGGAATCAAAAAGATAGCAGCAGCAGATATAATAATTATAATAATTGGAAGAATTATTTTTTTATTCATAAATCATTTAAAAAAAGATTACAAGATAAGGTTTTGCAATTTCAGATAGAAATTATTTCCAAAATTGAATCTTTTGTAATATTATTTTGTTCAACAAAGCCAGACGTTACTTCAAGAATATAGGTGGCTTCAGCATCAGGTACAAAACTAGGACATCCTGCAGCGATTTCAATAGGAATTACACAAGGTGGAACATTTGTTTTAATATGAACAACTTTTCCATCGTCATTAAACCAGATCATATCTAATTCAAATTGCATATTTAACATCCATAATGAATACAATCCAGGTTCAGGAAATACAAAAAGCATTCCTTGATCTAAAGGTAATTCATCTTGAAACATTAATCCACGAACACGACTCGGTTCAGTATCAGCAATTTGAATTTCAAGCAGCACATCATCAACTTTAATCATACCTCTAGGAAATTCTACTTGTTCAAGTTTTATGTCACTGGGTAATGTCAATAAACCAATTGAACCAATTATTACAGCAGCAATAAAAATAGGAATTATTGCTTGAGCCCTAGTAGTCATAAATTAGTTTAAGATTATCCTTTTAAAAATTGAATGTGTTAAGAAACAGTTTGTTTAAAATCACTTATTGAAGAAATTGTATTTTTGGTATGATGACCAATATCATGGATTGTACTGCCATTGTATTTTTTATCCAAATATCTACCAGCGACAATCATCGGCCCTCCTATCGCACAAGTTACTCCAGTAGGTTCAGGAATCCACAACATCAAAAATCCTATTTTTTGTAATTTCTTGCCTGGTGCAGGTGCTTTTTGAAGTGCACCCAAAGATCTAGCAGTTTTAGAATCATCCATTTTTGCAATATCAGTATACAAATTAGCCCTGCGTTTAGCAGATTCTGAAAATTTTTGTAATTTTGCTAGTCTAGCCTTCAATGGATCATTCATTTTAATATCAATTTAGAAAAAAATAGTTAAGATTCAAAGATCAACATTGGTCACCCTCAAGTCAAGAAAGAGTAACCAAATCAAACAGACACTAAATTATAGTAGATTATAGATAGTAACAAGAACAGATGAAAAATAAAAACTCTAAAAGATTAGAATCAATTAAAGCCGCACATAAGTTAGAAAAGACTCATTCGAGTTCCAGAATGGAGGATTATCTGGAGATTATTTCAGAATTAGTAGAACTGAAAGGATATGCCACCACATTAGATATTTCAAGGTACATGAATGTTAGCGCTCCCAGTGTTACCAAAATGCTTCAAAGATTAGATGAAGGGGGATTTTTAGAATATGAAAAATATCATGGAATTAATTTAACTAAAAAAGGGATTCAGATTGCAGAAGGAATTCGTCAAAATCATGGAATTTTATTAGAATTTTTTGAGATTTTAGGAGTAGGTTACGATACTGCCAATCAAGATACAGAAGGAATTGAACACCATCTAAACCCCAAAACAATAAAACAATTAAGAAAATTCATTACATTTCTAAAAGCTAATCCAAAAATTATTGATAATTTTAAAAATCTTTAAGATATAATTTAATATCATTTTGGGATGAAGATAAATTTAACAAATTCCTTCCAATATCAGAACGTTTAGGAATTTTAATTTGTCCTTTTTTCCCAATTCTAACCGATGCAAAAAAGTTTTCATTGATAAAAATATCAACATGCATAGAAGTATATTCTCTATTTACAGTTAGCAATAATGAAGTTTTGGATTCTGAAAAATTAAAAGACAATTCATTGGATGTTGATGAATATTCAGAATCTCTCGCAACTACATCAATGTGAACTTTAAGAAATTTTTCAATTTCATTAATGTTAATTCCATTCCTACCAATTATAGATGCAATACAATCTTCATAGACACTAACTTTAACACGATTTTCAGATAATATTTCCACTTGTACATCAGAATCATATCTTTGAAAATATTCTTTAATTTTGTCTTCTGCTAATTTTTCAATTCCAATTTTTTCACGATTTTTTACCACAGGCACTATAACATTTTCTTCTCCAAATGTGTAGATTTCATGTTCTAAAACATTATTTTCAAAATTTCTTATCTCAATTACAGGCCTAGCCAAATCAGATTCAGTCATTCCAGTAGGGACTTTGACTTTTAATTCTAAATCATAAACTTTCTCAATATCACCTTTATTTACAAAAATAACAGTGTCCAAAACGTTAGGAATAATTCCAAGTTCAATTTTTCCAATAAAACGTTGAATTGCATCTAAAGGAGAATTTGCATGAATTACTCCAACCATACCAACACCAGTTAATCGTAAATCAGAAAAAGTTGTAAAATCTTCTCTACGTCTAACTTCATCAAAAATAGTATAATCAGGACGAACTAGTAATAAAATATCAGCAGTATTATCAAAACTTCCATCTAATTTACCATATTGAGTAATACCAGAATCGACTTGTAAATCACGTGGAGATTCAAATGTTTTTACAATTTTTCCCTGGTCATGATAAAAATTTGCCAATCCAGATGCCAATGTACTTTTTCCAGAGCCGGGGGAACCAGAAATGAGAATACCTTCAGCCCTATCAGATAAACGTTCCATTAATGATTCAGATATAGAATAATCATCAAGAGATAATTTTACAGTTGGATGAACAATTGTAATCTCATAAGATTCTGAAAATGGAGGATAAGTAATTGCAATACGATAATCATCATGTTGTATTACAGATGCGCCAGTTTTAGAAATTTCAATACTACTAGAATCAAAAATATTTGCAGCAGACAATATTTGAGCTGAAATCATTTTCAAATAATCTCTTGTAAGAATATCTTCGCCAATTTTTGTAAGGATAAACTCACCAGGTTTTCCTCTTTTTCCAAGGGGAAATTGATTTTCTTTTAGATGTATACTCATAGTTGTTGCGTCAAAAAATTTTAAAAATTCAAGTTTGTTTTGAATTACTTTGGGTTTTAAAAATACAGTCTCTACATTTTCAGCTTGAGCAACTAAATGTTGTACGTTATCAGAAGTATATAGAATAGCATTGTTTTGTTTTGCAATATCAATAATCAAAGCATCGATTCTTCCACTAGAAGCAAATTTGATATCATCAATAGAAGGGCGAGAACCTTTCAAAAGAATTTTCAATCCATAATTTTCAGATAATTGATTAAGTTTTTGAATTTGTTCCAAACCAAGAAATCCTTGCTGCTTTTGATTTGAAGCCTGAGATTGAAGTTCATCAAATACAGCTTGAGGGATAATAATATCAGAATTTTTGACTGAACCAGATTCAATTTGTTCAGCAAGATTTCCGTTGATAATCACACTTGTATCAGCAACAATGATAGTCATAAAATATAATCAATGTTTGAATATAAAAAATATCCAATAACACATAGTTAAAGAAAACAAACGTTAAGGATCATAATTTCTCACTATCATGAAAAAATTGAAAATTTGTTAGTCAAATTATGCTTCAAAAAACAACAAAAAACAGCGAGTTTTACGAGAATTGTACACTATATTTTGAATTTTTGAGAAAAAAGAGTAAAGTAGACTATAATTTTGAGGATGAGTACTTTTTCACTATGCCTGCAATTTCAAGTCATTAATAAGACAAGATTCACATTTCTTCAGAGTTTCTAACCTATGGAAAAAAAATTACAAGATCTTACTGACAAAATAATAGAGTATGTCAATAATGTAGGGGTCCAGTATTGCGATGCAAGAGCAGAGCAACAAGTAAAAAAATCAATATTGATAGAAAATGAAGAAATTGAACATATTAGAGATAGTGAAGATAAAGGAATTGGAGTCAGGTTAATTAAAAATGGTTCATGGAGTTTTTGTTCAATTACCAATCCAAACTCATTTGAAGAAATAAAAGATATTTTAGATAAAACGATTAAAAATTCCGATTATGCACAGTCAAACAAAATTGATTTACATGAAAATCAAATTAATAAAAAACAAATTAATTTTCCAGTTTTGAAAAAACCTAGTATTAACGAATTAACATCAATAGGATTAGAATGTAATAAAATCATTAATGAAACACCAACAATAATCAAAGCAGTAACAAATCCATACTATACAATTAATTCAAAATATTTTAAAAATACAGAAGGTTCAGAAATTCTACAAAATTTTACAGATGTAATCATAGAAATGATTGCTACAGCACATGATTCTGGAACAACACAATCAGTTAACATTACAGAAGGAGGAAGGGGAGGAATAGAATTAATAGCAAACAAAGCTCAACAAAGTGCAAAAAATATTGCAAACAAAGCATCAGAATTAATTTTTGCAAAACCAGTAAAAGAAGAAACAACAACAGTTGTTATGAATCCAGATTTTGTTTCACTTCTTACACATGAAATTCTTGGACATCCATCAGAAGCAGATAGAGTACTAGGAAAAGAAATGGCATGGGCAGGAGGAGCTTGGTGGAAAGGAAAGATAGGTGAAAAAATTGGTTCAGAAAATCTAAATGTCTTTGATGATCCCACAATCAAAGAAAGTCTAGGCTGGTATTACTTCGATGACGAAGGAGTTAAAACCAAAAAAACAAACCTTGTAGAAAAAGGAATTTTAAAAAACCATATGCAAAATAGAGAAACGTCAAAAGTATTCAACACATATCCTACAGGTAACATGAGAGCAACAAATTATCGATATATGCCTCTAATACGCATGGCATGTACTTGTATTGGTAACGGAGATCAAAAAGTTGAAGAAATAATTAAAGATGTAAAAAATGGATATTATATTTCAAATATGAAAATTCCATCAATTGATATGAAAAGATACAATTGGAGTATTTCTTGTCAATATGCACAAAAAATTGAAAATGGAGAAATAACAGACTTACAAAGAGACGTAATTGTAACTAGTACTGCACCAGAATTTTTTAATTCAATTGATGCGTGTGGTGATGATTTTACAGTAAGACCAATAACTAATTGTGGTAAAGGAGATCCAATGCAATCAATGATTATGGGTAATGGAGGTCCTACAATAAGAGGAACTGCAACAGTGAAAAGTGTAAATTAGTATGGAAAAAAAAATTTTAAAAATCAAACAACAAGTGATTCGATGTACAGAATGTGAACTAAATAAAACACGAAATAATTCAGTTCCAGGCAAAGGAAATTACAAATCAGATGTTATTTTTGTTGGAGAAGCACCTGGAAAAAACGAAGATTTGAAAGGAGAACCATTTATAGGAATTGCAGGAAAAAAATTATCAATTGCATTAGAAAGTGCAGGGATTAGCAGGGAAGAAGTATACATTACAAATATTGTTAAATGTAGACCACCAAAAAATAGAGTTCCCACTACAATTGAAAGAGATACATGTAGTAATTATCTCAAAAAAGAAATCGAAATAATCAATCCAAAAATAATTTGTGTTTTAGGTAACACTGCTTTTAATTCACTTTTAGGAGGAAAAGAAATTATAAAATTTCGAGGAAAAATAATCAAAAAAAATAATCAATTATATTTTTTGAGTGTTCATCCTGCTGCAACTATTTACAATCAAAAGTTAATAGATGTTTTAAAAAAAGATATGAAAAAATTATTTAAAATTATAAAAGAATTAAAAAATGAGAGAAAAATCAAGGTTGATATTGAATATGCTTCCTAGAGAATTCTATCAAAAAGATACGGTAATTGTTGCAAAAAAACTGTTGGGGAAAAAAATTGTTAGAAAAATAGGCAGGATCAAAATATCAGGAATTATCACAGAAACTGAAGCATATAGGCACAAGGATGATCCTGCAAGTCATGCATTTAACAAAATTACTGAAAGAAACAAGGTAATGTTTGGAGATGTAGGAATAGCCTATGTCTATTTCACATATGGAATGCATTATTGTTTCAACATAGTAGCAAAAAAATCAAAGGTTCCAGCTGGTGCAGTATTAATACGTGCAATAAAGCCAATAGAAGGAATTTTAAAAATGCAAGAAAATAGAAACTTAAAAAAATTAAAAAATTTAACAGATGGTCCTGCAAAATTAACACAGGCATTAGAAATTACAAAAAAACACTATGGGGTAGATTTAACAAAAAAATCAGAAATATACATTACAGAAGGAATCGAAGTAAAAAAAATCACTAAATCATCAAGAGTGGGAATTAAAAATGGAAAAAATTTATTGTGGAATTTTAAAATAGAAAATTAATTTTTAGATTTTTCCTCATCTTCATCCCAATCATTGTTTTCATCTAATGTCCAGGGTGCAAATTTTACCATAATCCTTTGCCAATCCAATTTTAAAACCAAAACAACTACAGCAGTCATCATTGCACCAAAAAGGAATATGCCAACATAAATAGGGGTTGCATCATCAACATTTTCCAAAAAGGGTTCAATGAAAGACAATCCAACATAATGAGAAATGAAAACAATCACATAACTTAAAACAATTTTTCCAGATAAAGTTGCAACAAAAAATCTTTTAGCATTATACTTTGCTAAACCTAAAGGTATGAAGATTATATCATCAGGCATGGGAGTTGCAGCTGCAAAGAAAGCAGCAGCGCCGCCATATCTCTTAACTAATCTTTCAAAGGGTTTCATTCGTTTTCGAGTTTTAGGATTTAGAATTTTACGACTACCAAAGCTAAGAAAGAAGATAATTTGTTTAGCTAAAGCGGCACTAATTGCAGAAACTAAAGCAAGAATATGTAAATCATATTCTGAACCAACAGACATGGTAGCAAGAAGCAAAAAACCAGGAAGAGGGACAAATGGTATCAAGGAACCAATAAAATTTACCAAAGCTAAAATTAGATATCCATCATCTGGAGCAAACGGAAAAATATCAGTTAACTCCATTGATCAAATCAATTTTAGGCGATATTTAATCAAAACTAATAATTCCAATCAAAGTGAATAATAAACATGACAAAGATGTGTAGTCATGAATCATGAATTATTCATGGAATACTATCAACAATTGCAAGAAGTTCTAGCTAATAATTTATTTCAAGAATACGGCATAATTGGGCTGTTTTTAAATTCATTATTAGCAGCAACTGCATTACCATTACCAACAGAAATTTTAACATCAGCATTATTGATAGGAGGAGAGAATATTATTCTGGTTGGAATTGTATTAATAATTGGATCAACTATAGGAGGAATTTTAAATTATTTCATAGGATTTGGGGGCAATAAGTTAGTCAAAAAAATGAGAAAAAAACCAGACATAGAAAAACAAGATAAAAAACACAATAAATTACTAGATAAATTTGGATGGACCGCAATATTTTTTGCAGCATGGATCCCAGTAATTGGAGATCTAATTTTAATATCGGCAGGGATTAAAAAAATGAAATTCGTTAAATTTTCAGTGTTTATGATTTCAGGCAAAATAATTAAAACAATTATTGTTGTGATAGGATTAGGAGTAATATTTTAAAAATCTATGTCAAAAATTAATTTAAAAATAACAAATGAATAAAGACAGGATTAAAATATGTTCAAAATAAAATAATTATATGGTCACAAAAAAATTCAAAGGAATTTGTCACGACATAGCCTCAATTAGTCCATTTATCAGATTTGTAGGAGTGATTGGTGAAAGAGGAGAATTATTGGCATATGTTAGAAGACAGCAATTAACACCATTATTAGATGAAAAAAACACACAATACCAATTTTCACACATTGCTATGAAGAATGATTTAGAAGGATTTTTTGATAAAAATTTAGGAGAGGTAGAATTTGTTTGGGAAGAACGAAAAAAGGTCCAAACAATATCATTCACTATAAAAAAATCAATAATTTGGGTTTCAATAGATAAAAAAGTAATCAGATCTGAAATGCTAAGAATCATAGATTCATGCCTACCAATTGTTAAAAAACACTCATGAAATTAGAAATACTTTGAAGTGTCCTTATTGTGAAATTGATTTAGATTCGCTTAGTATGGCAGAAGGACTAAAACATATTTTAGAACATAAAAAAGAAAATTAAAGTATCCAAAGAAAAAATTATAGCGCATGGAAGATGTTAAAAAATTGATCGAAGAAATTAATTCAAAACAATCAAAAAATTATAAACAAATGGAAATCGATGAAATAAGTAAGGAACTCCACAACATTATGGAATTTGAGCAAAAAATTTTAAAAAAAATCAAATTATTTGAAAAGGATCATCAAGATCCAGATTTAATAAAATATGTAAAAATGATTTGTAGAAATACGGTAGAAAGAGAAACTACCTTAATTCAAGAAGTATATCTAAAAAAAATTGATTCCAAATATCTTAATCAAAAATAATTATTTTTTATCATCATAAAGCCAACATCGAACATATCCAGTATCAGTTTTAAATTTTGGAGGAAGTTTTTTACATTTTTCAATAGCTAATGGACATCTATCAATGAATCTACATTCTGTAGGTTCTACAAGTAAACTTGGCGGGGCACCAGGAATATATTTTGGAATATTGCCTTGAAGAGTAGGAATGGATTCAATCAATCCTTGAGTGTATGGGTGTTTAGGATTTTTATAAATTTCCTCAGATGTACCAAATTCAACCATTTGTCCACCATACATAATCCCAAGTTTATCTGCAATTTCAGATAAGACAGATAAATCATGAGTAATCATCAAAAAAGACATACCATCTTTTTTTAATTTTTTTAGTAAATTGATTATTTGTGCTTGAATTAAAACATCCAAAGCAGTGGTAGGCTCATCTGCAATAACAAATTTAGGCTTTAAAATTAATGCCATTGCAATAATTACTCTTTGTTTCATTCCTCCACTTAATTCATGAGGATATTTTTTTAACACGTCTTCATCCAAATTTACAGAATTAAGTGAATCTGTTATCAGCTTGTCAGAGTTTCCAACAAAATTATGTTGTTTTAAAATTTCAACAAATTGTTGATGAATTGTAAATACAGGATCTAATGAATTCATTGCTCCTTGAAAAATCATAGAAATTTTTTTCCAACGAAGTTTCTCATCAAATTCAGAATTAGAGAGATCTAAAATAGACTGATTATCAAAAATAATTTTTCCAAAACTGTTTCCACCAGAAAGCATTTTGATGATCGATAGACCTAATGTGCTTTTTCCACATGCACTCTCGCCTGCAATTCCAAGAGATTCTCCAGAATTTAATTCAAAATCTACGTCATCAACAGCATAAACAGGACCTTTAGAAGTAGAATATCTAGAAGATAGTCCACGTACAGATAACAAAGTCATATGTATTTTAGATCCATACTAGAATTTTTGTTTTGCACTAAAGGATATAAACAAGATTATTAGAAATAAAAAATCGATTTAAATGATATTTCCAATATGCAACTTTGATGCAAAAAATGCAGTACTTTGTCCTCAGTGTGAATCAAAAGTAGACAGAGGGGAGATCAATAAAGCAGATGTTAACGCATCAATAACTTTAGCAAAACTTGCTAAAACAAACAAGGAAATAGAGAATTTTTCACTTTATTCGTGCAAAGAATTTGAAGGAAATTTCATTTTAGCATTAGCAAAAAATGACATTATGGCAATTAGACAAAGTAGAACGCTTTACAGACTACTACAGGAACAATTCAAAGACAAGATATGGTTAGTAGAAGCAGATGAAACAGACAAAAAATTCATAGAAGATTTGTTTTTCCCAACAAAAATTTTAACAATTAATGCAGTATGGACAGGAGGAATACAAAAAACAAAAGCAGTCGTTTCAGGTAAATGGACGCCTAAATTTCCAATTGATACTAAAAAAGTCGTAGAAATTGTCAAAAATACCCGAAACCTTGACATTGAGATAGAGTTTGAGGATAAGTAAGATGTCTTTTGCAAAAACACATGAAATATCAGAATTAAGTGAAGAACTTATTGGAAAACAAGTTGTGTTGGGAGGATGGATTGAGGATCTTAGGAAATTAGGAAAAATGTCCTTTATTACATTAAGAGATATTTCAGGAATTTCTCAAGTAATTGTAAAAGGCGAATTAAATGATAATCTTGGAGAGATTAATCGTCAGAGTGCAGTTAGAATCAAAGGAATTGTTCAAGAAACCAAAGCTAGGGATTTTGAATTTGAAATAAAAGCTGAAGAGATCGAGGTTTTAGCAAAAGCAATTCATCCATTACCAGTAGACCCAATTGGTAGATTAGAAAGTAATATCGATACAAGATTAAATCACAGAGCATTAGATATGAGAAATCAAAAAACAGCTTCGATTTTTAAATTGAGACATTATGTATTACAAGCATTACGAAAAACATTAGTCGAAAAAAAATTCATTGAAATTACAACACCAAAAATTATTGGAAGTGCAAGTGAAGGGGGAGCAGATTTATTTTCATTAGAATATTTTGGAAAAACAGCATACCTAGCACAAAGCCCTCAACTTTACAAAGAACAAATGACAATTGGATTAGAAAGAGTTTTTGAAATTTCAAATTTTTACAGAGCAGAGAATTCTCACACAGGTAGACACTTAACCGAATTTACCAGTATAGATATCGAAGCAGCATTCATGGATTATGAAGATGTTATGGATGTATTAGAGGCATTAGTAATTGCAGTATACAAATTTACTGCAGAAAATTGTAAAAAGGAACAGGAATCAATTGAGCACACAATAGAAATTCCATCTGCACCATTTGAAAGAATCACATATAGTCAGTGTGTAGATGAACTCAAAAAAGCAGGAGAGAAAATTGAATTTGGAGATGATCTACTAGATTCACACCTAAGAATTATTGGAAACAATCACCCGGGATTTTACTTTTTAACTGACTGGCCAATGAAACTAAAACCATTTTACATCAGAGAAAAAGATGAAGATGCAACATTATCACGTTCTTTTGATTTGCAATACGGATATTTGGAATTATCATCAGGTGGAACAAGACTTCATGATTCAGAATTACTAAAAGCAAGACTATCAGAGCAAGGATTGGATCCTGCACAATTCGAGGATCACCTCAAAACATTTGACTGGGGAATGCCACCACATTCAGGTTGGGGAATGGGATTAGACAGATTAATGACGACGTTGATTGGAATCGATAATGTCCGTGAAGTTGTTCTTTATCCAAGAGATCCTGATAGATTATCACCGTAAAAAAATCAAACGTAAGAATCATAGTCATTTAAGATTATCATCATTATTTTATGAGAATCTATTTGTGTAAGTATAAGAATTCCTTTATCATAAATTAATCAAAATAGAATACATTGTTTAAAATCTAAATTAAAAAAATGAAATTATGATAGAAAAGAAACTTCTACGAGATCAAAAAGAACGTTCTGTTTTTTTTGTAGGATTTCTAGTTATTGTGGGAACAGCGGTAATGCTAATCCCATAATATTTTATTTTTAACAAAAATACTCAGTATTAGTCAACAGAAAGAAGTTTATCAGCAAAAAAACCACCAACTTTAGAAATGGTTGAGGCGTCACTCTCAAAATTAGATGATAAAGGAGTATTTACCATCATTAATGTACAAAAAATTGAGCGCAAGGTCGGAAAAGAAACAATTTTAGAGATAGATCTTGAGACTGAAGAAGAATTTGATAGAGTAAAAAAATTCTACACCTCAAGAAAGATGATAGTTGCAAAATTTTTTGATAATGGAAACCCAACCACATTATGTCAAGACATTCAAAAAGGTAAAAAGTACAGAGTAAAAATCATCACACAGAAATTTGGTAACGGCAAAGAAGATTACGATATTGCAAAATCATAAAACAATCATAATTTAGAAAAAACTTCGAAAACAGGATCAGCCTTAAATATTATTTTAACATAGTAGAATTAACAAGAAACCATCATGTCTGCGTAGTAGAGTGATGAGGAGGAAAACTATTCATGTTAGGGTCCATTTATGTTCAAAGTTTTCCATTTCCTTTCTTGTTGTTTTAAAATAAAAAAATATAGAAATTTCCTAACTAAAGCTTAAATCAGGATTTTTACAGAAAGTACATTTTTCCATTAATCCAAATTCATTCATGAATTTTCCTTTTCCATTACATTGAAGACAATCCAAGTTAATCTAAATTGCCGAAGATACAATTAAGTTTTTTGTAGAAATACACAGATCGAGTGTTAGGCGCAAATATTCAGATTTTTATTATAACAAATTAAACAGAATGTGTTGATAGAAAAAGAAGATGCAAAAAAAGTCATAGAAGTTATTGGAAATAATCTGATAGGAGTATCGCATGATTCAAACAATTTTCAAAAATTACCAGATTCGTTTTGGGGATATTTTGCTAGGGGTCATGACAAAAAAGGAGCATTTGGAGTAATTGTCACATATTCTGAAAATGAGAACGATGTTGATGAATTAATGAAAATGTATGAAGAATGGGCAAAACAAAACAAACCTCAGACTGAAAAGTCTACTTAGTTTCTTTCAAAAGTTTTCTATAACCTTCACATTCTTTGCAAACAGGTTTACCCTTATACTTTGGATTACCCTCTTTGATCTTCAATGTTCCAGGAGCAATTTTACAAATACAACAAACTACCATGTAAAATTACTAAAACATGCAACTAATAAAAATTAGTAATTTTAAAGATTGTCAGTAATTTCTTTTGTAAATTCAGAAGTAGTTTTATCACCGCCAATATCTTTAGTTTTAATTCCAGATTTGACTAAATTAAAAATAGTAGATTCCAATTTTGTTGCAATCTCAAAACATTTTGGATCGTTATATTTTACTCCTAACCAATCAAACATCATCTTAATTGAAAGTAGAAAAGACGAAGGATTTGCAATATTTTGACCAGCAATATCAAATGCAGCACCATGAACAGGTTCAAACAATGCAAAATTATCACCAAGGTTTGCAGCAGGCGCCATGCCCAACCCTCCAACTACTTGAGATGACTCGTCAGATAAAATATCACCAAAGAGGTTAGTGGTAACTACAACATCAAATTTTTCAGGTTGACGAATTAAATTCATAGCACATGCATCGACATACATTTCTTCAAATTCAATGTCAGGATAATCTTTAGAAACATCAGTACATGTTTTTGCAAATAATCCATCAGTTATACGCATTACATTTGATTTATGAACACAAGTGACTTTTTTCATAGAATTTCGTTGTCTTGCAGTTTCAAAAGCATATTTTGCAATTCGTTTTGATGCATCTTCAGAAATAATTCTTAATGCAACTGCAGAATTACCTAAACTGAATTCTTTTCCAGTGTAAAGATCTTCAGTATTTTCTCTAACAATCACCATATCAATGTCATCACGTAATGCAGGCATGTGAGGATATGATTTAGAAGGTCGAATGTTTGCATAAAGATCAAGCATTCTTCTTAAAACCACAATTACGTCAGCAGCACTTTCACCAACAGGAGCTTTTAGACATACATCAGAATTTTTGATTACTTCAACTACATCATCAGGAAGTGCTTTCCCTGTTTGTTCAAGAGCTTTATCACCAGCAATTAATTTTGAAATTTCAAACTCAAGACCATATTTTTCCTGAATGGTATTTAAAACAGAAATTGCAGAATTCGATAATTCAGGTCCTATGCCATCACCGGTGATTAACGAAATCTTGTACATAATATCACATCAATATCTAAATTCAGTTTAATTGTTTTTCTTTAAGCATATTTTTAAGCATAATTCTATTAATTCCATCAATAACAGCTTTTACGCTTGTAGTAACAATATCCTCACCAGTAGATTTTGCTGAAACAGAATTTCCATGAGGATCCTCAACAACAATGGTTACCTCACACAATGCAGTGGCACCACCAGAAATTGATGCTAATTTATAATCAGTTATTTTCAATTCTGAAACTTTTCCAGTAATTTTTTGAATGGCATTTAATGCTGCATCAACAGGTCCAACTCCATAATCAGTTCCAATGAAATCTTCACCATCAATATTCAATTTAATAAATGCATGTGGCATAATTCCAATTCCAGTAGAAACAGAAAATCCGGATAATTGAACAATTCGCTTAATTCCTTTTTCACCTAAAACTTCACTTGCAATAGAAAGCAATTCTACATCAGTGATTTGTTTACCTTGATCACCTAAAACCTTAATTTTTTCAAGAATTAGTTTTGATTGTTCATCATTAGTTTTTACACCAAATTCTTCAAGCATTGCATTCATTCCATGAATACCTGCATGTTTACCGATTCGAAGTTGCCTCTTTCTACCAACTAATTCAGGACTAATTGGTTCGTAAGTAAGAGGATTATTCAAAACTCCATGTGTGTGAATTCCAGATTCGTGTCCAAATGCATTATCACCAACTATGGCTTTATTTGGTTGAACTTTAATTCCAACAATTTTTGAAATGTATCTAGATGTATCATAGATTAATTCAGATTTGATATTAGTTTCATATTGTTGATCTTGTGGTAAACATTGTAATGCCATAGAAAGTTCTTCCAAAGAAGCATTTCCAGCACGTTCTCCAATTCCATTAATTGTTACATGAGCACATGCTGCACCAACATGGATTCCAGATAATGCATTTGCAACTGCCAATCCAAAATCATTATGACAATGGACACTTACAGGAAGATTTGTTGCAGCAATAGCATCTTTAGTGATATCTGCAATGTATTCAGGAGTGGCATATCCAACAGTATCAGGAATATCAATTCTATCAGCTCCTGCTTTTGCAACTTCACCAAATACTTTATTCAAATAATCTCTATCTGTTCTTGTAGCATCTTCAGCTGAAAACTCAACTTGTAATCCACGGGATTTTCCATATTCAACTGCTTCAATAGCTTTCTCAAGGGCTTCATCTCTTGTCATTTGAAGTTTGTATTGTAAGTGAATGTCAGAAGTTGCAATGAATGTATGAACATAATTTAATCCTGCGTCTACTGCAGCATCAATATCACCTTTGATAGTTCTTGTTAATCCTGCAATTTCACAGGATAATCCTTCACTAGTAATCATCTTAACTGCTTTAGATTCACCATCAGAAATTACTGGGAAACCAGCTTCGATAGCATCTACACCAAGTTCATCAAGTTTTTTTGCAATAGATAATTTTTGATCAGGAGATAATGAAACACCGACTGTTTGTTCTCCATCTCGTAATGTAGTATCAAATATTCTTACTTTCAAGCTCCGCTCCTTTGCAAAGCAGTAACACCAGTTCTTGCAACATCCATTATTCCAAATGGTTTTGCTAATTCTTCAAATGCTTTAATTTGATCCGGAGTAGAAGTTAACTCGACCATAATTGAATCCTTTTTGACATCATGTACTTTTCCTCCATATGCATTTGCTAATTTGTTTACTTCCATGCTATCATTAGCATTACTAAGCTTTAACTTAAAAATACATAGTTCACGAAAAACTGTTTTATGCTCATCTAAGTGTTTTACTTCAACGGTATCAATCATCTTATCGAGTTGTTTAACAATTTGTTCAACTTGTTTTTCATCACCGATTGTAGTAATTGTCATTCTAGAATAATTGGGATTATCAGTAATGCCTACAGAAATACTATCAATATTGAAGTTTCTGGATCTAAAAAGATGTGTAATTTTAAACAAGACACCTGGTTTGTTTTCAACTAAAACAGAAAGTATAGCCCACATAATTATCACTAAGAAGGTAAAATCATATCCGCTAATGAAGTTCCAGGAGCAACAAATGGTAAAACATCTTCTTCAGGATCAATTGGGATGTCAATTACAGTTGCAACATCACTGCTGATTGCAGATTTTATTGCTTTATCAAGTTCATCCAATGATTGTGCTCTAATTCCTTGAGCTCCATATGATTCAGCTAATTTAACATAATCAGGACAACCACCTTGATCAACACCAATCATTCTTCGATCATAGAAAGTTCTTTGCCATTGAGCCACCATTCCTAATGTGGAATTATTTAGAACAAAAACAATTACAGGAATATCTTCCAACACTGCAGTTGCAAGAGAATTTTCAGTCATACTAAAACTTCCATCACCAGCTATATCAACAACAGGTACATCAGGTCTAGCAACTTTTGCACCAATTGATGCAGGAAATCCCCAACCCATTGTACCAAGTCCAGTAGAGCTAAAAAAGGTCCCAGGTTGAATTACGTCATAAAATAATGAGGCCCACATCTGATGTTGACCAACTTCAGTTGTAATTACAGATTCTTTTGGCAATACTTCTCGAAGCTTTCTTAAAATTTTTGCAGCACTCATTTCACCAGGATGGAGTTTCAAATTTTCTTTCCAATACTGTTTAGTTTCTTTAACGTGTTTTAACCAAACAGAATCATCAGTTTTTTTAATTGCTTTTTGTAAAAGTAATTTCACCATAATTCTAAGTGACGTTTTAACATCACCGATCACTGCTAAACTAGTAGTTTGATTTTTACCAATTTCAGCAGGGTCAACATCCATATGAATAATTTTTAATCGTTTTTCAAAAGCCTCAAAAGTTCCAACAGATCTATCAGAAAATCTAGTTCCAATTGCTAAAACACAATCAGCTTCTGCCATCATTTTATTTGCTTCAGCGTGTCCATGCATTCCAATTGGACCTAATGACAAAGGATGATTTTCAGGAAATGCACCCTTACCTTTGAAAGTGGTAACTACAGGAATCATTAGAGTTTCAGCAATTGATTGTAATTCAGCAAATGCTGACGAAATAATTGTTCCGCCGCCAGCTAAAATAATTGGTTTTTCAGAATTAAGTAACATTTCAATTGCCTTTTCACAAGCAACAATATCAGGATCATACCAAGGATGATAACCTTGTATGTTAAATTCTTCAGGAAATTCCATTGGAGATTCATTTTGTTGTACATCTTTTGGGATATCAATGAGTACAGGTCCAGGTCTTCCAGTTTCAGCAATGTAAAATCCTTTTTTGACTACTTCAGGAACTTCTGCTGCAGTTCTTGGTTGAAAAGCATATTTGACAACAGGATTTGCCATTCCAATAATATCACTTTCTTGAAATGCATCTTTACCAATCATTGCAACAGGAACTTGTCCTGTAACTGCAATCATTGGAGCAGAATCAGCTTGAGCAGTTGCAATACCAGTTAAGATATTTGTAGCACCAGGACCAGAAGTTGCAAAACATACACCAGGTTTTCCACTAACACGACCAAACCCATCAGCCATATGTGATGCAGATTGTTCGTGACGTGTTAAAATATGTCTAATATCACATCGTGCAAATTCATCATACATTGGAAGATTTGCACCTCCAGGTAATCCAAATACTTGTTTGACACCTTCTTTTTCCATTGCAGTCATCAATGCTTTTGCACCAGTCATGGTTTCCATAATATGGATAGAATTTTTCTCCATAATTTAAAATGTTTTAAAATTTTGGGCACAAATCAGAGAAACTTTAGAAATAATCAGTGTTAGTAGGTTTTTGAACAATTTAAAAGTGAAAAAACTATTCTTGATGAGATAGACTTAAACAGATTATTTTTAGATTTGAAGTGAATATTTTGACAGACAATGAAGAAATTATTAAAATAATTGAAACATTATTCCAATCAGGAATTACCAAAGATCTAAGTAAACTAAAAGAAATCCATTTAGACGATCCCAAATTTTCAAGTTTTAGTGATTTACCACCTTACGATCTAAAAGATTATCAAACTACAATTGAATTAGAAGAATTAAGATTTATTAGTATTTCAGATTACACTTATGAAATAAAAAATCCAAAAATCAGTATTTTTGATAATTGTGCAATTGTAGCTTTAGAACTAATTCAAAAAGGGATGTTAATAGATAACAAAGCATACACCGGGGAACATATGGTAATTAATGGTCGAGCAACATTTGTTTTAATTAAACAACCAACCTGGAAAATTGCACATATTCATTTATCAAAAATATTTAATTGATTATAGATTATTTTTTCTTTTGATTAGGATTTGGTTTTTTTGATTTGTTTTTCTTTTGATTAGGATTTGGTTTTTTTGATTTGTTTTTCTTTTGATTAGGATTTGGTTTTTTTGATTTGTCATTTACAGCTAATTTTTTGTAAAGAGCATATGCTTGTTCAACGTTAGAATTACCATGAATAATTGAGCGTGCTGCTTTAATCATTGCAACAGGATGTTCAGATTGCCAGATATTTCTACCCATATCAAGACCAACGGCACCAGCTTTGATTGCATTGTATGTTAATTGTAAAGCATCACGTTCAGGAATTTTCTTTCCGCCTGCAACAATTATTGGGACAGGACAAGATTCAACGACTTTTTCAAAATTATCACAATAGTATGTTTTTACAATATGTGCACCTTGTTCTGCAGCAACTCTGCATGCTAACGAAAGATATCTTGCATCTTTTCCTAACTCTTTGCCAACAGCAGTAACTGCCAAAACAGGCATTCCATATTTTTCTGCCTCATTAACTAATTTACCTAAATTAACAATTGTTTGATATTCATACTTTGAACCGACAAAAATAGACATTGCAACACAACTTGCATTCAAACGAAGTGCATCTTCAATTGAAACAGTGATATCTTCTTGAGATAAATCATCGCCAATAATGCTAGAACCGCCAGATACTCTCAAAACCATCGGGGTTTCAGAAGTTGGATCAACTGAAGTTCTTTGAACTCCTCTTGTAAGCATTAAAGAGTCACAGTATTTCAGCAAAGGTGCTATCACTTTTTTTGGATTTTCTAGTTTTTCAGTTGGACCAAGAAAATATCCATGGTCAACAGCTAACATTAATGCACGGTTATTGTGAGGTTTGATAATTCTAGATAATCTATTTTGTAATCCCCATTCCATTTCTCTTCGATTTTGAAATTAAAAAAAACCTTTCTTAAGCCTTTCTTATTTTGTTATGATAATTTTCATGGCATTATCGCCAGTTTTTGCATGATCAAATGCTTTTTGAGTATCAGATATTGAATAGGTATGAGTAATCAATTGCTTCACATCAATTTGAGATGATTCAATTAATTCAAGTGCTGCTTTAGTATCATCATCAGATGCAGCATAACTGGTAACAAGAGTAATTTCTTTAGAGTAAACTTTGCTCATATCTAAGTTAATCATAGCTCCTTTTGAAGGCACACCAAACATCATAACAGTTCCCCCTTTTCTAACCATATCAATTGCATCTTCAAGTGCGTTTAGACTACTAGTTGCTACAATAGCAACATCCACACCAAGATTGTTTGTTTGATCTAAAATTTTCTGTTTTCTATTTTCATCCATTGAAGATATAGATTCGGTAATGTTGAATTTTTTTGCAAAATCTAGTCTAAAATCATTTACATCAAAACAAAATATTTTAGAAAACTTTTTTGCATGAGCAAGCATAACATGCATCATTCCAGTTGGACCCACTCCAAAAATTGCTGTTGAATCACCTTCATTATACAAACATTTTTTCCAAGATCTTACACAACATGCCAAGGGCTCAATCATTGCAGCTTCTTCAAAACTTAATGAATCAGAAATTTTTAAAACGCCACCATGAGATACATTCCAAGCTGGAACAACATATTCTTCAGATAGTCCACAAGGAGACAAATTTGTTTCAGAGTATTTTTTACACATTGTTTCATTTCCGTGATTACAAAAATGACAATCATAACATGAAACGTGATGATGGGTAAACACTCTATCACCTTTTTTAAAATTAACAACGTCAGATGCAACATCTAAAACAACTCCTGCTGGTTCATGCCCAAGACGCATTGAAGGTTGTCCGTATTGACCAAAGACTTTTTCTAAATCAGAACCGCAAATTCCACATGCATGCATTTGGACTAATATATCACCAGAATTCAAAACAGGTTTTTGTGTTTCATCGATAGAAATTATTGAAGGTCCTTTAACAGAAGCAGTTTTCATAGTATAAGATTAAGGGATTGAATATAAGTAGATTAAATCATACGCCGAGAATCTTTTTCAGCATTACTCTATAATCAACCTCAGTTTTTTCACTACCAGTTGCAGGTAAAGCAAACACAAGAGTGGATTTTTGTGCTCTAAGCGTGGTTAATTCATCATTAATTGATGAGGTGATATCATCGCTGACTAAAACTAATCCAACATCAGAGTCATCAGTCAATTTTGTAATTTCTGTTAAAGCCTGATCAGGAGTTTCAGAGATAACTCCAGGAATTCCTGCCAATTGAAAGCTTGTCACAAAGGATTTACTTCCAACAGTGAATATTTTCATAGTTGAAATTTTGTTTGTTCTAATTTAACCCTTTTTGGAGATAATAGATCAAGAAAGGTTGATTTACTTTATCAAATCAATGATGATATGACAGAAATTGATACTCAAAAAGACATCTATTTGTTCCTACATGGAAGAATGGATCTCAAACAAAAGGCAACTGATGTTTTAACTGCAAAAGGATGTTCTGAAGCAAAGATCACTATGGGAGCACCAAAAAAAGTTGGCAATGTGGGGGATTACATGGTTCAATTATGGCCACCAGGACCAACACCAAATCAAATCAAGATTCAACAAATAACTAAAGTTGAAGAAGTAGAACCTGAAGGTATGATTGGATTGTGGAAAGGTGTTTCAAAAGAAGATGTTGAAATTATTCCATTAGAATAAGATTAACTAAATCCAGCACCAAAATCAGTACCTTTTTCTAACACATCCCCAGAATCTGCACTTTTTAATTTTCTATAAATCAATGTTTCATAAACAAGCTTCATAGATTCTTCATCACTAAGATTCAAATCAATTTTAATTTGATCTTTGTATTTTAGCAATTTTGATATGTCCTGTTCATCAGATGAAAGATTGTCATGTACCATAATATTTGCAATTTTTTCAATCTCTAAATTTATTTTTTCATTATCCATATTGGTTTGTAGAATTTCTAGTTAATAACACATTCTAATAATAAATAATTACAAATTAGAAATTAGACCAGACAAAAAATCAAAAAATTCATCATCAGAAAAAATAATTTTTTCGATTTTATTTTTATTTTTAGCATATTCAATAGAATCTAAATGATAACAAGAAGTTTTACCATTTATGGATCCAAAATAATATCCAGGACAAGAACAAAAACAACTTTCAGGATCGACCCAGTGTTCCTCGGTTTTTCCAACTACAGTCCAAATTTTTCTTTGACTAGGCTCAAAAATATGTAATTTTACACGTTTTTCAGAAACTAATAATTCAATTCGATCTGGTTCTTTATTCATACAAATCAATACTGCAATACACAGGTATAACCTTGATGTTTTGAAATAATAATTTATGAAAAAATTATCTAAAATTTTAAAAATTATTATTCAAATTTATCATAAGATTCAATTGGCTCTATAGTGGTTTTATTATTTTTAAGCCATTCTAAAGTTTTGACAAATGAATCTGCAAGTTCAATAGTAGTCAAGACAGGTATTCCCAATTCAAGAGATTTTCGTCTAATCTGATATTCATCATCTAACATTCCAACATATTTTTCTAATGTAGATGTACTTGGAATATTAATTATAAAATCGATTTTTCTTTGATAAAGCAAATCAGAGATATTGGGTTTTCGTTCAGGTTCAGAAATTTTATGAACAATTTCAACTTGACCTACTTTTTCTTCAAAAAATTCAGCAGTATGTTCAGTTGCTAAAATTTTAAATCCCAAATGTTTTAGTTTTGCAATTGAAGAAACTAATTTTTCTTTATTTTGGGAACCTCCAACAGTAACAAGAGCAGTTCCAGTACTTGGTAGATTATACCCAACAGAAGTTAACCCTTTTGATAATGCATCATAGAAACTATTTCCAAAACATGCAGCTTCTCCAGTAGATTGCATTTCTACACCTAATGCAATATCTGCACCTTCTAATTGCATAAAAGAAAATTGAGGTACTTTAATTCCATAATTAGAAATTTTTTGCCATTTATTTTCAGGTATTTTTGGTAAAGGTTTGTTTAAAATTGCTTTAGATGCAAGAGAAATTAAATTCAATTTAACCAATTTTGATACAAATGGCATTGAACGTGAGGCTCGAATATTGAGTTCAATTACATAAACATGATTATCATGAACTAAAAATTGAAGATTGAAGGGTCCACGAATGTTAAAGGTTAATGCAATTTTCTTTGTATATTCATTGATTGTTTCAATTATCTTATTACTTAATCGCCATGGAGGAATGACCATCATTGCATCACCAGAATGTACACCTGCACTATCAATATGTTCAACAATTGCACCTATTACAACCTCTTTACCATTACTAATTCCATCAACATCAACTTCAAGAGAGTTCAGCATAAATTTAGAAATTACAACAGGATGATCTGGAGATACGTCGGTTGCTTCTTTAACATATGTTTTTAATTCTTCTTGAGACCAAACAACTTTCATCGCAGCTCCAGATAAAACATAGGAAGGTCTAACGATTACAGGAAATTCAACTTCTTGTGCAAAAGTTTTTGCCTCATTAAGATTAGAAAATGCTTGCCAACGTGGTTGTTGAATATGAAGTTTATCAAGTTCTGCACTAAATTTTGAACGGTCTTCAGCTCTATCTACATCATGTGCACTTGTTCCCAAAATTTCTACACCATGTTGTGCAAGTCCAGGAGTTAGATTATTTGCTGTTTGACCTCCAACACAGGTTATAATGCCTTTTGGATTTTCAAAATCAGCGATGTCTAAAATTCTTTCTTGTGTTAATTCTTCAAAATAAAGTCGAGTACAAATATCATAATCAGTTGAAACGGTTTCAGGGTTACAATTAACTACAGATACATTTTTTTCTCCATTTTCTTGTAGACCCCAAACCATGTTAACAGTACCCCAATCAAATTCAACGCTACTTCCAATTCGATATGGACCTGCACCAAGTACAACAATTCCTTTTTCATCTTGAGGAATGACAACGTCATTTGAATAACCCCCATAAGTCAAATATAGGTAATTTGTTACAGCGGGCCATTCAGCAGCCAAAGTATCGATTTGTTTTACTGATGGAATTACGCCTAATTTCTTCCTCAAATCTCGAATTTCATCAGGAGATTTGTTTTTTGCACGTCCAATTTGTTTATCAGCAAATCCCATTTGTTTGGCTTCCCAAAGAAGAGATTCATTTAATTCAGAATTTTTTAATTTTTCTTCAGTACTTACAATATTTTTAATTTTTTCAATAAACCATGGATCTACAGTAGATAATTCGTAAATACGATTTACGGAAATCTCCATTTTCAATGCGATTGCAACATGATAAAGAATTTGATCATCATGATGAGAAAGTTTGTATTCAATTTCCTCTTCAGTATATTTTATTCCATTTGAACGATTTAAAACCAATCCATCATTACCAATGTCCAACATTCGAATAGCTTTTTGAAAAGATTCCTCAAAGGTTCTACCTACAGCCATTACTTCGCCAACAGACTTCATTGTTGGACCTAGTCTTCGATTTACAAGTTCGAATTTTTCAAAATCCCATCGAGGATGTTTACATACAATATAATCCAATGAAGGTTCAAAGCAGGCAGTTGTACTTTTTGTAATTCGATTAACAAGTTCAGATAAATTATAACCTAAACCAATTTTTGCAGACATGTATGCAAGTGGATAACCAGTTGCTTTACTTGCAAGAGCTGATGAACGTGAAAGTCTAGGATTTATTTCAATTGCAACATACCTATCAGAATTAGAATCAAGAGCATATTGAATATTACATTCACCTACAATTCCAACGTGTTTTGTTGCACGTAATGCTGCTGAACGTAACATGTGATATTCGTGATTATCAATAGTTTGAGAAGGTGCAACTACAATATTATCACCAGTATGAACTTTCATTGAAAGAACATTTTCCATATTACAGACAATTACATTGTTTCCATCATAATCTTGCATTACTTCATATTCGATTTGTTTCCAATGACCAATGTACTCTTCAACTAGTACTTGTCCAACCAGACTAGCCTTGAGTCCACGCTCAACAATTTCATGAAGTTCAATTTCATTATATGCAACACCTCCACCTCGACCTCCCAAAGTGTATGCCACACGTATAATCACAGGATATGATAATTCTTCTGCAGCCTTTTTGGCATCATCAAAATTAGTTACAGTGTTACTTTTCAAAACAGGCATTCCACATTGTTTCATAGAATCTTTGAAAAGTTGCCTATCTTCAGTTCTTTTAATTCCTGGGATCTGTGTTCCAAGAACACTAACACCATATTTTTGTAAAATTCCAGAATCATCTAGATTAACACCACAATTTAAAGCAGTTTGGCCACCGTATGCCAACATAATTCCATCAGGCCTTTCTTTTTCAATGATAGATTCTACATATTCAGCGTTTACTGGCAATAAGTAAACTTTATCGGCAAATCGAGTGTCAGTTTGTATTGTTGCAATATTAGGATTAATTAAAACACTGTTGAGTCCATCTTCATGAATTGCTTTAAGACATTGACTCCCAGAATAATCAAATTCTCCAGCTTCACCAATCTTTATTGCACCACTTCCAAGCACTAAAATTTTTTTTAACGATTCATTCTTTGGCATTTGTTTCAGACTCCATCAAACTTCGTAGTTTTTCAAAAATAAATTTACAATCATTTGGACCAGGTGCAGCTTCAGGATGAAATTGTACTGCAACGCAATTTTGTTTTTTATGTTTAATTCCCTCAACCGTTTTATCGTCTGCATTTGCAAACCATAAATCAAAATCAGATTTTTCAAGAGACTCAGGGGTTATTCCATAACCGTGATTTTGACTAGTAACATATACTTGATTATTTTCTAAATTTACACAGGGTTTGTTTTGACCTCGATGCCCATACTTTAGTTTGTAAGTATCCGTATTTCCAGCAATACCAATTATTTGGGCGCCTAAGCAAATACCAAGAGTAGGAATATTATTTTCAATTAATTTTTTTGCAACAATTATTGTATCAGGACATTTTTGAGGATCACCAGGTCCGCTACTTAGTACTACACCTTTTGGATTATAGGCCATGATTTTTTCATATGAAGTATTCCAAGGAACTAAGATTGCCCTATAACCAATTTCTCGAATATTTCTTATGATTGCATTTTTTGCACCAGTGTCTATTACAACTACAGTTTGTTCTTCATTGCCATAAATTTTTTCATGTTTTGTAGATACTTCATCCATAAATTGTTCAGAATCATAATGAGTTGTTGATATAAGTTGCTTTTTTACTTCTTCAACATTAATTTCTGAATCAGATACAACCAACGCAGCCATCATCACACCACTGTTTCGAAGTTTCATTGTTAATGCACGTGTGTCAATTCCAGAAATTCCAGGAATTTTTTCATTATACATCCATTCATCTAAAGTCATAGAAAGATTCCAGTGACTTGCAGTTAAAGATAATTGATGAACAACTAAACCACGAATCTGAATTTTACTAGATTCAAAATATTTTGAAATTCCATCTGCATCTTTTATAGAAGGATCTGGAACACCATAATTCCCAACTAAAGGATAAGTCAAAGTAAGTAATTGACCACTATAAGATGGATCAGTTAGAGCTTCAGTATACCCAACCATTCCAGTGTTAAAGACTATTTCACCAAATGTTGTTGTAGGATAACCAAAACCTTCACCATCAATAACAGTACCATCATCAAAAATTAGTTTTCCAAACTTTTTTGCGTGAATTGATTTCTTTGTAGTAATTGTGACCCTCGAAAACTCCGAATAAAAGTGAATTTAAGTTTTGTGCGAGGAAATAAATCGAAAAAATGATCGCAATTAGAGGTCTAAACAATCAAAGTGCTTGGAATTCTTCGCTCCATTTGTGATATGCACGAATCATTTCAATAGAAACACTAGGTCTTCTTCTAGCCATTATGTCCTTAAAATCAGATGTATTTAGATCTCTTGGTTGAACAGGATCTTCACCATCTACTGGTTCATGATAATCAGGGGAATCAAAAATTTCGTGAACTGTTTTAATCTGGGCAGCTTGACATACATCCTTGATATCACTTGCACTATATCCATCAAATAATTTTGCTAATTGAGAAGAACTAACATCAAAACTTTTGTTTAATTTTGCAGTATATTGATCAAAGAGGTTTTCTCTTGCAGCTTGTGTGGGCAATGAAACATAGATTCTCTTTTGGAAACGTCTTAAGAAAGGAGCATCAAGACTCCAAGGTTTATTGGTTGCGCCAATGACGTAAAGCATCAATTGTTTTCCTTTTCCATTGACACCATCCATTTCTGTAAGGAATTGATTTTTGGTTCTTACTTCACCGCCGACTTCACTGTTTCTAGCACCAAGCAGTGAATCTACTTCGTCAACAAATAAAATTACAGGTTTACCTTCTTTCTCAGCATATTGTCGTGCCATAGCAAATAATTTTGAAACATTTTTTTCTGCTTCACCTAACCATTTACTCATTAATGATGATGCATCGACATTAATGAAATATCCATCCATTTCATTTGCAGTTGCAGCTGCCAACATAGTTTTTCCAGTTCCTGGTGGACCATACAACAACATTCCTTTTGGCCAACCAAGTGGAAACAAATCAGGTCTTTTCGTAGGATAAACAATTGATTCACGTAATGCACTTTTTGCATCATCTAATCCAATTACTTGATCCCAAGTAACATCAGGTTTTTCTTTCATTACAAGATCTTCAAAATCATTTTCATTTTCTTGTCTTTTAACAGAAGCCTTTTGTTCAGATTCAGAAGCCTTTGGATCAACGGCAGGTTCAACACCGTGAGATTGTTGTAATGCAGTAATTCTATTATGATAAGAATTACATCTTTCTTTGTAAATTTCATTCAGTTTACTGTTAGGATATAATTGTAGTAATTTTACAAGTGCATCGATTGCTTGTTGGTAATGGGTAATAGCCATTCCACGTGCACCTTGTGAATCAAATTTGATTGCTTCTGAAGCATATTTGCTCGCAGTATTTTCTAATTCTTGTGGTGCTAAACTCATATCAGTTACCTTGTGTTATGTCCTGAAGAATTTTGTTGGTATTCTACTGTGTTAATCTCTGTAGCAATATTGGTTAAATTAATTGAACTTGTTTGAGCATGGCTATAATCAGGACCATCACAATATTTTTTCTTTAAATCAGATTTTTTGTCAATATGAGCGTGTAAATCCTTTACTTTGCTAATTGAATCTTCAGCTGAGAGGATTAATTCAGAAATTTCATCGTCTAAATCACCCATAGAATCAGCAGTTTCAGTAATTACAGTAGTAAAATTCTTCAAAATTGAGCACATTTCTTTTTTATCAGCATATTTTGTAAGCATGAAATCAGCAATTCCAGCAATTTTATCCAAATCTTGTAGTTCATCCAAAGTCAATTTATCAATTTTGTCATTATCAGATGGTTTAACTTCAGATAATTTTTTGTCAATTACTGAAGAAAGAGAACGGATACGTTCAATATCTTTTAAAAAATTAATTTTTGAATTTAGCATAATCAAGTATTGAATAATTTAAAAAAATCAACAAGAGGATACTGCTTATTTAATTTAGAGTCAGCCATCAATTTTACTTCATCTAGTAATTCTGCAGAAATACGATTAGATTTACTAAAATCAAAACGTGCCTTAGTCAGAGTTGCAGAATCGAGTACAATACTACCAAGATGAACGGATAATTCAGATAATTTTTGACTAGATGAAGGAAAAAGTGAAAATAATTTTGCACTGATTGTTCTAATCATAGGAATAGAAGAAGGAAGAATTTCAGGAATACTATTAATTCCAGATATAGAACCAATTTGATTTTTTATTTTAAGTAAAATTTCTAAAGAATAGACTACTAAATGTTCCAATTCAATACTTTTGATATGAGTTTGTTCATCCATATCAAAATCAGTAACAAGATAATAGTTTGTATTTTTTAATTCTATTTTCTTTTCTTCCAGAACTTGAATAATATTTTCTAATAAATTAACAGAATACTCCAATCTAGGAACAAGAGTAACAGAATTAGATGCATTGTCAGATTCTATTGAATCAATGCTATAATTTACTAACATATTATGTTAGAAGAGATTTTGTATTTGAGGACGATGTCACAATAAATTTCGTAACCACAGTTACACCTATCTACAGATACAATTTTGATTTTTTTTGAGCATTTGTGTAAAGGAATTTAGCTCTCAGTTTTACCTAACAACAAATCTAGTAAAAATATGGTAAACGAGCAAGTATTAACAGTAAGTTTAGAAGAATTTGGGCTCAGTAAATACGAAGCTCAAGCATACGTAGCACTAATTTCCAAAGGTACAATATCAGCCAGTGAATTATCATATTATTCAGAAATTCCTAGAACAAAAGTCTACCCCACACTATTAAAATTAGAAAATAAAAAACTAGTCATTATTTCAAAAAGCAAACCAATAATGTGTACTGCAATCTCTCCAGAAGATGCATTTGATGAAGTAATTCATGAGCAAATTAACAAAGTTAATGCAATGAACACGCTTGTATCCAATTTGAAAAAAGCAAGCGAGGAAAGTAGAAAATCAAGAGGTTCAGAAGAAAAAAGATATTTCCATATCAGTGCAAACAAAGTTTTAAGTCAACTTCAAACAATGATTGAAGGTTCAAAATCATCAATTAAAATAATGACAGATCAGGGAGGATTAGGATTATTATCTGAATGTAAAGAACAATTGGTAGGAGTTATTCGAAGAAATTTAGATGTGAAATTAATTATTCCACAATCACAAATTTGTTCAGAATCATTTAGAGCAATTCCTGACGGAGTTGAAATCAAAACATCAGATGTTGCACAAAATTGTTTTATTTTTGATGAAACAGAATTGTTAATGGTAAATATTGACAATGGTAAAGGAGCAATTTTTTCGTCGACTGAAATTCTAGGAGTTAATCAAGAAAAAGTCTTTTTGAATATTTGGAAAAATTCAATTAAAACCAAAGTTGTTGCAGATATGACAAAAACAGAAGCACAGGAAATTTATAAAATTATTAAAATTATTAATGAATCGGGATTAATGTATATTTTAAACTCTACAATGGAATCAAAAAAACCAGAATTAGATATGATAAAATTATTAGAGAAAAATGGAATTTCTTTGAAAACAAAATCACTTGATGATGTACTAGAAATAATAGATGCAATCGTACAAATTACATGTTCTGGGCATGTTAACTTCGAAGCAAATACCAAAAATATCACAATCGATTCAAAACTAAATAGCGGTCATTCATTACCATGGGTTTCAATTTTAGACGGATATTTACAAAAACAAGGTTATAAAACAAGAACAGTGTATCAGAATAATTCCATAAAAGGAGAAAAAGTTCACATTAAAATAAGTAAAAACTAAAATCAGGTTTAGAAAAAATCAACATATTGATTGAAGAAAAAATTAAATCGTTAGAAATTACATTGCCAAATCCTCCAACTCCTGCAGGATCATACATTCCAGCAATCAAAACGGGTAATTTGTTATTTATTTCAGGTCAAATTCCTATGGAAGATGGAAAAGTCTTGTTTACTGGAAAAGTAAATGACAACAATATAGAAACAGCACAAAAATCAGCAAAAATGTGTGCAATCAATCTATTGGCCCAAATTAAAAGAGAATTAGGGGATTTAGACAAAGTGACAAAAATTGTAAGATTATCAGGATTTGTCAATTCAGATCCTGAATTTTATCAGCATCCAAAAATTATCAATGCTGCATCAGATCTTTTTTTTGAAATTTTTGGAGATAAAGGAAAACATTCTAGAATTGCAGTAGGTGTTGCATGTTTGCCACTAAATTCAATGACTGAAATTGATGCAATAATTGAATTCAAAGAATAAAAACAGAATAAATTTTATTTAATTTTTTTGTTTAACTCTGTTATGAATTTTTTAATTTTGGGTTTTGGAACTACAGCACCACATGCTTTGTCATGCCCACCTCCTGAACCACCTAAACTTGTTGCCAAGAGATTTACAATTTTACCTAAATGAACTTTACAATTCTTAGAACCTCTTACAGATACAGCATAAATTCCATGATCAACTCTCTCTTTGTATGCAACACCTACATCTTTTCCAGACAGGCCCATTACAAAATTTACTGCACCACTTGCACCAGAATCTAAAATCTCCATATGGCCAAGATTACTCATTGTTTTCATGCCTTCTTTGACTTTAGCAATCATTTGAGATAATTTACCAACTTGAATTTGTGCAAATTCATATGTATTTGGGATATCATGAGGGAATTTTGAGTCAGCCAATTCTTCAACCAAGTATTGCAAAAAATCAGGTTCTCGTTGATGCCCTACAATATTGTAAGTCATTACAGTTGCACTGATTAATGCAAATTGTCTATCGTAAATTTGAAGTAATTTAGAGCCCAACGGCCTATCTTCCATGTAATCTGTAATAGCTGCACATGTTGCAACAAAAGTTGCATGATCATTTAATTTAGATTTGTAAGTATTGTAAACTTGAACAGTAGTACATTCGTTAGTATCATGAATCACTTTAACTTTGATCTTTTTCAAAGAAATTACTACAGTAGGATCAATATCATGATGATCAATGTAAGTAACTGAAACTTTATTTTTTCTCAATCTTGTCATAATATCAATAAATTCATCTTGTGTTTTTTTGCTCAATCCCAAGTCACAAATGAATAAAGATTTCAATTTCTCATCGGAGACAACTTGATTTAATGCATCCATTTGGCCAGGATAATCTACCAACATTGAATCGCCACCAAAAGCTTGTCGAATTAGAGCAGCTGAACTGATACCATCACAGTCTTCTTTATGAGAAATACAAATTACTTTAGTTCTTTTTGATTTAGTTACTTTTTTAGCTGGTGTTTTTTTAGTTACTTTTTTAGCTGGTGTTTTTTTAGTTACTTTTTTAGCTGGTGTTTTTTTAGTTACTTTTTTAGCTGGTGTTTTTTTAGTTACTTTTTTAGCTGGTGTTTTTTTAGTTACTTTTTTAGAGATTACCAATACATAATCAAATTTCACGTACCCTCATTTAAATGAAGAAAAAAATCTAAGATTTTCTAAAAGATTTTTTGATACTAGGTGGAATCAAAGAATCAGAATCAACATAAATATGATAAAATGATTCTCCATCAAGTTGAGTCTGATAATCAATTTCTTGAATTTTTTCTAATTCTTCAGATGATGCATTTAAGATTAATTCATCTAGATGTTGCAAATTTTTACGCTCTTCGGCATTCATTAATTTTTGATTAGAAATTTTGATTTATTAGCGAAAGTTGGCATTTTAGACAAAATACTAAATTTACTATCACAATTTTAGAGAAAATATAATAGAAGAAATCTGGTAGGCACCATATGGAAACAAAAAATATTGGACTTAGAGGAATAGAGGTAGCAGATACTAAAATTTCCAATATTGATGGTGGAAAAGGCAAATTAATCTATCGAGGATTTGACATCTTAGATTTAACAAAAAATTCAACTTTTGAGGAGACAGCATATCTACTACTTTATGATAAATTACCAACCAAGCAAGAGTTGAATGAATTTAATACAAAATTAGTTGAAGCAAGATACATTCCAAAACAAATGCAAAATAACATGGGTAATTGGAGAGGGGATGCCGATCCAATGGATATGCTACAAGCATTTGTATCAGCACTTGCAGGGTATTATGACGAAGAATTTTCAAGCAAAGAAGCAAGCTACGAGAAAGCAATCAATTTGATTGCAAAGGTTCCAACAATCATTGCAAGTTGGCAAAGAATTAGAAATGGTTTAGAAATTATTGATCCTGATTCATCATTGAGTCATGCAGCAAATTTTCTATACATGATGTCAGGAGAAAAACCAGATTCAGAAGTTGAAAGAATATTTGATGTGTGTCTCATTTTACATGCAGATCATACATTTAACGCATCTACATTTACTGCAAGACAAGTAGCGTCCACAAGAGCACATATGTATTCAGCAGCAAGTGCAGCAATTGGTGCATTAAGTGGAGAATTACATGGAGGTGCAAATACAGAAGTTATGAAAATGCTATTAGAAATTTCAGATATTAACAAGGTTGATTCGTGGATTAAAGATAAACTAACTCAGGGTGAAAAAGTAATGGGTATGGGTCATGCAGTTTACAAAACATATGATCCACGAGCTCAGGTTCTAAAAGAATTATCAAGAAAACTAGCTGCCAAAAGTAATGGAAAGTGGTTCGATATGACTGAAAAAATTGAAACTGCAACAATTGCAGAAATGAAATCACAAAAAGGCAAAGATATCTATCCAAATGTAGATTTGTATAGTGCATCAATTTACTATATGCTAAAAATCCCAGTAGATCTTAATACACCAATTTTTGCAATTTCCAGAGTTGCAGGATGGGCCGCACATATCATAGAAGAGAAATTTGCTGAAGCAGCACCAAAAACAGCATTGTATAGACCCAAGGCAGTTTATGTAGGAAAATATTGTGGGCCTCAAGGTTGTGAATACAAAACATTAGATTTAAGAAAATGATTTTTAATTTCTAGTTTTTAGCCAATCTTTTGCTTTTGAATTAACATCATGTTTGTACAAGACTTCAAAAACCATATCATAAAATGTGATTCCTTTTTTCTGAGCCTGATCATCAAGCCATTTTATTCCATCAGACAATTCAGGGTCAAATTCAGAAAATTCAACCAATTCATCTACCATTTTTGAAAAGAATGCCTGAGACTCGATCATATGTAGAACTTTCAAACTATGATCATAAAGTGAGTATTCGAATTATATAGACAAAAGACCGTTTTTTGGTTGACAATTGAAGCATTTTCTATATTTAGATGGAGATTTGAAAAGAATTTCATGGATTATTCAAACTGATGGTATAGAGTTTAAACAAACCAGAGAGCATGTAGAAGAGTATAGAGATAAAATCACAAAAACTCAATCAAAATATGTTGCATTACATATTGCGTTATTTTGGGGAATTGGTACATTTAAAATCAAAAATTATGATGATGTAAAAATCATACTAGATGAAAAAACAATGTATGATCAATTAAAATCAGGAAATAATGTAAATGATGAATTTATAAAAAATAAAATAAAATTTATTCAAATGTTCATTAAACAGAGAAAATTAAAAATAGAGTTTTCAATAATAGATTCAAAAGAAAATATTTCTAGTAAATTATTAAAATAAAAGAGATTAAGACCGAAAACGGAAGTTACTCGGTGAGATCTCTTAATTGTAATTACAATTTAAATTACTTGAACAAACCATAAAACAAATCATTGTTGAACATCATTAACTATTTCAAATCATAAATTTTAGCGATCATATAGAATTTTGAATAGATGTTTGAAAATCGTGTAAAAATTTCAAAAATGTCAAAAAATTGCTAATAAAGGAAATTATTTGATGACATTTCTTAGTATCAGTTAGAAATAGACGATTAGATTTATTTACTATACACCTCGACATGGATCAATTATGGCAAGCATAGACAAGGCAGCAATTGTATTTTCAATTGCAATCGCATTAGTTGGTGTCGGAATTGCAGCAGTGGGAAGTTCAGTAGACAACTCACCAGCAGCACCTACACAACAAATGAGTTCTGCAATAGATACAGATGCAGCTGAGAAAGCAGCAGCTGAGAAAGCAGCAGCTAAGGCAGCAGCAGCAGAAGCCGCAGCTGAGAAAGCAGCAGCTAAGGCAGCAGCAGCAGATGCAGCAGCAGCTGAGAAAGCTGAAGCCGCAGCAGCTAAGGCAGCAGCAGCAGATGCAGCTGAGAAAGCTGAAGCCGCAGCTAAGGCAGCAGCAGCAGATGCAGCAGCTGAGAAAGCAGAAGCCGCAGCAGCTGAGAAAGCAGCAGC
>Ga0207992_1000090_pt1 | contig 52695 bp, 58 predicted proteins | sample ETN02SmetaG_FD_185788 | JGI IMG/M metagenome (GOLD analysis project Ga0207992, IMG submission 185788) | Marine microbial and viral communities from oxygen minimum zone, Eastern Pacific Ocean - ETNP2014F10-02SV255 (SPAdes) (version 2) | ecosystem: Environmental > Aquatic > Marine > Oceanic ...
AAAAAGATAGTTACAAGAAATATAGATTGAATATTTTTCGACATCAAATGACTAGGATGAAGATTTTTCTAAAATATGAATGCCGCAAGCACTTCCAAGCCCAATAACATGTGCAAGTCCAATTTTAGGATTCTTGATCTGTCTCTGACCGGCTTCTCCTCTTAATTGAGTGCAAATTTCATAAAGATTAGCAACTCCTGTTGCCCCTGTAGGATGACCTTTTGCTAATAGACCTCCGGATAAATTAACTGGAAGTTTTCCATCAATTTCAAAATAACCTTCATCAACAAATTTGCCAGCATCTTCATCTTTACATAAACCTAAATTTCCATAATGAAGCATTTCAGCAGAAGCAAAACAATCGTGCAATTCAACCAAATCTAGGTCTTCGGGACCTATGCCAGCCATATCGTATGCATCTTTAACAGCATTTCTAGTTAAGGTATTAACATTAGGCATAACTAAGTTTCTTTCCTCATATGGGTCACTTGTTAATGCTGATGCCTTCACTTTGATCGCTCTTTTTAAACCAAGTGATTTAGCTTTTTTTTCAGAAACTAAAATAGCTGCAGCTGAACCATCTACATTAGCCGAACACATTAATTTAGTATTTGGATAAGCAATCATCTCAGAATTCATAACCTCATCTAAAGGGGTTTCGATTTGATATCTTGATTTGGGATTCATTGTTGAATGATGATGATTTTTAACTGATATTTTTGCAAATTGTTCAAAAGTAGTTCCATATAATCTTGAATGTTCCATCCCCGCCTCTGCAAAAATAGCTGGCATTGTTAAAGATCCAAGAAGGCCTTCTAATGGAATTCCTTCATCAAGTGACTCACCACCTAATAATCCTGTCCCCATTTTTTCAACTCCAGATACTAATACTGTGTCATATAGGCCTGCTTTTATAGACATCCAGCCTTCTCTAAAGGCTGTAGCTCCTGTTGCACATGCATTTGTACAGTTAACAATAGGAATTCCTGTCTGACCAACTAATTGCAATGTTTTTTGGCCAACCATTCTATTAACTTCTTTTATGTTTCCACAATAAAAGGCCTGCATATCACCCATGGTTAAATTAGCATCATCTAATGCAAGCAAAATAGATTCAGCTGCAAGTTCAGGAACAGACTTATTTGGAAATCTTCCAAATTTAATCATATCAATTCCAATAATATATACATCCTCAGTCATATTTATTCACCTGCAGCGATAGGATATTTATTTACTATATTAATAGTATTTCCATTAAATTCATTCATGTATTTATCTTTCAATATCTTTGCCTTTTCTATATTTTTATCCTTTACAACATCATACCCTTTGATTTCTTCTGGGTAAGAAGCAATTTTAAGTGCAATATCATAATTATCTTTAGTGGTTTTATCTAAAATATTTAAAATCATTTGTTCATATTCATAAATTAAGTCTCTTTCAATTTTTCTATGTTTGGAAAGTCCAAAGATATCAAAAGATGTTCCTCTTAGAAATTTAAAGTGTTTTAAAATATTAAAAAAATGATACGTTAAAGATGGTAATTTTCTTTTTGGATATTTCCCTGTATTTTTATTTCTACCTCCAAAAATTGGTGGAGCTAGTGAATATTCGATTTTATAATTTCCTTCTAATTTATCAGTTAAGTATTCTTTTATTTCTTTACCAGTATGTAATCTTGCAACTTCATATTCATCCTTATATGACATTAATTTGAAATAATATCTAGCTACAGCAATAGAAAGATCATTTCTTGCGTTAGGAATAGACTTATCAACTTCGTTAATAGTATTGATAAAAGTATTATATTTTTCAGCATATTTAACATCTTGATAGCTTGTAAGAAATATAGATCGTTCTTGTATTATTGAATCTAAAGTTTCGGTTTCTGAATCTTGATCGATATCAATTTTAGAATATGCAACTTGCTCGACTTTCTTTATATCTATGGCAGCCAATCTTCCCCAATAAATACTTTCTTTATTTGATTGTATAGATACTCCATTTAGTTCTATGGCCCTCTCTACTGCTTGCAATGAAATGGGAAATAAGCCTTTTTGAATGGCATATCCAACTAAGAATAAATTTGCGCCAATGGCATTGCCAATAAGAGATGTAGCTAGTTTAGTTGCATTAATAAAGTGTATTAAATCTTCTGATCCAGCATCTTTTAAGCCTTTAATCATTCGAGCAGATGAAAGGTCTAGGTTTGGATCGCTAGCGAATGAACTGGTTGGAGCAACATGATTATTAATAACCATATTAGTCTTATCTGAATTAATCTTTGACATTGCTTCAATTCCAGTAGTAACAACAATATCGCAGCCGATAATTAAATCGGCTGATCCAGATGCAATTCTTGTTGCATGTAAGTCACTTGGAGAATTGGCAACCCTTAGATGACTTGTTACCGGACCATTCCTTTGAGCTAGACCTGCGACATCTAAGGTAGATGAGCCCTTTCCTTCAAGATGCGCAGCTGTACCTAAAATTGCACCAAGAGTAATTACACCTGAGCCGCCAATTCCTGTTATTAAAATATTAAATGGTTGATCCAATTGGGGGACTATGGGTTTAGGTAATCTGATTTCTGTATTATCAGAATACCCATCAGATGAATTGGATTTCTTTTTAAGTTCACCACCTGTAATTGTTAAAAAACTAGGACAATATCCCTTAGTACATGAAAAATCTTTATTGCATGCTGATTGATTAATTTGTCTTTTCCTGCCGAATTTAGTTTCAAGGGGCTCTATAGCTATGCAATTTGATTCAGCTCCGCAATCACCACATCCTTCGCAGATTAAGGGATTGATAAATATCTTTTTATTTGGTTCTTCAGCTAAACCTCGTTTTCTTCGTCTTCTTAATTCAGTTGCGCAATATTGATCATATAAAATAACTGTTACGCCTTTAATTTGTCTTAGGTTCTTTTGAATATCATCGAGTTTGTCTCTCTGGAAAACCTCAACACCAGGTGCAAATGAAACATTTTTGGGATATTTTTCAGGATAATCAGTAACTACAACAACTTTTTTTGCTCCCTCGGCATGCACTTGCCATGTTAAGTCATCAATTCTTACTTTTCCAGTGATTTCCTGACCACCTGTCATAGCAATCGCATCATTAACTAAAATCTTATATGTAATATTCGCTCCCGATGCTACAGCAGATCTTAAGGCAAGTATCCCTGAGTGATAATATGTACCATCACCAAGGTTTTGAAAGATGTGATCAGTTTCTGTAAAAGGGGCAATTCCTGTCCACATAACCCCCTCTCCACCCATTTGACCAAGATTATATGTCTGTCTTTCAGGCATAAAAGTAGCCATTCCATGACACCCAATTCCACCAAATGCAAAACTATCTTCTGGAACTTTCGTCGATGTATTATGAGGACAGCCAGCACAAAAACTTGGCAATCTAAATAGATTTGATGGTGGGGACTGGCTAATGGATTGCATAAAATCTTCTATTTGAAGAATTTGCTGAGACAAATCAATATTTAACGAAAGATTTGAAATCCTTTTTGCAATAATCAGTGCTACTAAGCTTGGTGAAAGCTCCCCTTCACTTGGTACTAAGTAATGTCCATTTTCATCTTTTTTACCAACAATGACAGGTCTATTTTTTTTGTTATATAGATATTTTATTAATTGATCTTCAATAATTGATCGTTTTTCTTCGATTATCAAAACTTCTTTATGACCTTCAGCAAAATCTAATATTTTTTTATCTTCAAGAGGCCAAACCATTCCGACTTTATATAAAGAAACACCTATCTTTTTACATTTATCTTCATCAAGTCCTAACTCATCTAAAGCCTGCCTTACATCTAAGTAAGCTTTACCACTAGTTATAATTGCCAACTTTTTTCTATCTTTAAAAATAACTTTATCTATGGAATTAGCTCTAGCAAAAGCTTGAGCAGCTGGTAAACGAGTTTTATATAGTCTGGGTTCAGATGCAGCAGGTGCAAATCCCCACTGAATATGGATATTTTCATCTCTTATTAGATCTTCTTCAGGAATCACAGGTTTGAATCTATCTAAACTAATATCAACAGAAGCAGCGCTTTCAACAGTATCTGTTACGCATTTAAAACCAACCCAGCACCCAGAATATCTTGACATAGCAAATCCAAGAACGCCGAAATCTAGGTAATCTTGAACTGTTGCAGGATTTAGAATAGGCATTCCGAAATGTATAAATGCGTGATCACTTTGGTGGGCTGTAGTTGAAGATTTTGCACCATGGTCGTCACCTGCTAATGCTAAGACACCTCCATACTTTGATGTTCCAGCATAATTTCCATGTTTCAAAGCATCCCCAGATCTATCAACACCTGGGCCTTTGCCATACCAAATTCCAAAAACCCCATCATATTTAGGTTTATCTACTAAAGTGGTTTGTTGACTTCCATGGAGAGCTGTTGCTGCCAGATCTTCATTTATACCAGGCTGAAAAACTATTTCATTTGCATCTAAAAAATCTGAAGCCTGATTTAGGGCGTGGTCATATCCACCTAATGGTGAACCAGTGTAACCAGAAATATAACAAGCTGTATTAATACCATTACCTTGATCAATTTTTCTCTGTATTATTGGAAGTCTCACCAAAGCCTGAGTTCCAGTTAAAAAAACCCGACCCTTATCTAGGGAGTATTTATCATCTAGTTTGTAATCAGTGTTTAGTTTTTTTAAATTTTGTTTGTTTTCTTTTAATGATTCAGAGATTTCAAAATTTTTTTGCTCATTCCACTCTAGAACTATTGATATAGCTTCACCATGATCTTGTGTATCTAAAGACTTGCGATAATATTTACCATTAATCCTTAAACAACCATAATATCTAGGACTATCTTTTCTTAAGTAAATAGATACTCCTTTGGATATATTCCAGCTTTTAGATTCCCCCTTCATAGCATGCACAGTATATATAATTATAATAACTGTGTATATATATAAAAATTTTTAATATAACTGTGTATATTAAAGAAGATAGTTCCTTAATGTTGTGCATAAGGATATTAAGTTGTTTGCATTAATTCTATAAGATTCCCATCAGGGTCTTGTATTAAAGCAACCGTAACACCCGGCCGGATAGTCATTCCGGAGTTTATAATTGTTACATTGTTTTTAGAACAAATTGTAATTAATTCATCTAAATTACTTAAATTTATTGTTATGTATCTAATTCCATTAGAAGTGGAAAAATCTCCTATTGGGTTAGTATATGATGGTTTGCCATCAAGAACTAATACCTTTATGTAGCCAATTCCATAGGAAATTTTATTTACAGTTCCTAAACCAGGGAAAGGAATCTGAACTTCATTTGTAAACCCTAATATATTTTCATAAAAATTCAGTATTGATTCTTTGTTAGAGGTAACAATCCCAATATCAATAGCTTTTGATGTAAAGTTAATTCTTTCCATCATCTCCCTTTTCTTCTATCTCAGCACTAACATCAGCAATAGAGTCCATAATTCCTTGATGGCCCCATATATCGCCTTCTACGAACTGTTTAGGTATCCATTTATCATCATCGTGTATGTTCAATGAATCTGCGCCAATTTCAATATCCCAACCGTTGGGGCCCTTAATGTATAAACTTGTTGTTAAATCATTAATATGCTTACCCAGGGTTGAGCTAATGGGAATATTGGCAGCATTAATTCTATCTAATGCTTTACCAACACTATCAATAGAATCAACTTGGAGCATAATATGATGCATACCATTAGCTTCCCCAAATTTAGACAGAGCCAGACTATGATGTCTTGGGTTACATCTCATAAACCATGCTCCATCTCCACCCTCAAAACTAATATAATCTGTTAATTTAAATCCAAGTATTTTTGTATAGAAATCATAGGTTTGCTCTCTATTTGCAGCAAGAATCATTAAATGACCTAACCCTAGATGTCCGGCTACAAAAGTTTGATTTGGAACTGGAGATTGAAATTTATAATCCAAAGTTGGTTCATAATATATTTCGATTGGATTACCAGATGGGTCACTTAACTTAATTAATCCTCCAACACCTCTTGCCTTTGCATCTTCTATAGAACCATCTAGAACATCAATCTTATTATCAAGCAAATGACTTTTTGCTTCCTCAAGTTTTGAAATATTGTCAACTTCAAATCCTATGTACAATATCCCATGATTTTTATCATCTTGATGAATGCCTAGTCTCCATTGATAATCATCTAATTTTAAATAAACTGATCCATCATCAGAAATACCCTTCCCGCCACTGGCAATTTTAAAATTTGGATCTTGCGGAAATCCCCAGCTTTCTCCTGGAACGGCTCGTGCAGGCATCATGCCCAATATCTCTGTTCCAAATTTTAACCACTCCAATGGATCTTTTGATCCAATCCCTATATATCCTAAGGACTTAATTTCCATGATATGTCTCCCCTAAAAAATTATTAATTTTTTAATGTTTTTAATAAATTTCTTTCATTATTTATAGCATTTTGTACTTGTTCTTCCAAATCAGGTTGAAAAGCTTTTTTTGCTGCTATCAAAGCATTTATTTGAATATCATCAAATGATAAAGATATTTTAGAAAGGCTTGCTTCTAGTTCGCCGTTTGGAACAACCTGATTAACTAATCCAATGTCTTTGGCGTCAGTGGCTGATAAGCTAGCATTAGTCAATATTAATTCTTTAGCTTTATTCTTACCAACTAATAAAGGCAAATAATATGTGCTTGCAAGACCTGGCAATATACCAAGTTTTATAAATGGAAATGAAATAGTTGAGTTTATTTCAGCAATTCTTAGATCAAATGGTAAAACCATCGTTATTCCTATGCCGACACAGGATCCATGAAGGCCGGCAATTAAAACTTTACTAGATTTAGATAGCTCCAATACAAAAGATTTAATAAATTCATCTTCACCAATTTTTAACCCAGATTTACTTAATTTATTCCCAGTTAAAAACTCCCTATCTGCTCCCGCACAAAATGATTGCCCGTTACCTAAAAAACCAATCACTTTAATAGAGTCATCAGAATCAGCCTTTCTAAAGGCGTCTATGATTTCATCGCCCATATCTGGGGTATATGCATTAAGTTTGTCAGGCCTATCTAAGTAAATTTTTGCAACTGACCCTTCAAGACTTAATTGAATATTTTCGTAACTATTCTTCATTTTTGTATGGAGCCCATTTTGGGGTTCTTTTTTCAATAAATGCATTTGTTCCCTCATTAAAGTCTGGATGAGTATGTTGATCTGATATTAGATTCCAAGCATTTCTTAACGCTTCAGTCAGTCCAGTTTCTTTAGAATCCCATATAGCTTTTTTAGTTTTTGCCAATGCTGAAGGAGAATGTATTTTAATTTTGTTTGCTATTTCAATGGCTCTATCCATTAAATTATCCTCATCTACTAATTCGCTAATTAAGCCAATGTTTTTTGCTTCCAATGCATCGACTCTTTCGCCCCCACCCATAAGTGACATTCTTAAAACTCTTTCCAAGGGTATTTTTCTACTAAGACTGACAGGTTCTAATCCTGCAACCAGACCAACCTTTACATGAGTATCAAAGAATGTTGCTTTATCAGAGGCAATTACAATATCGCTATCAGCAATAAAGTGTAACCCACCACCGCATGCCATCCCATTTACTGCACAGATTACCGGTTTCCAAATATTATTTTGTAATGAAGTCCATTTAATAGATTCAAGTGTAGCTTCTCCTAAATCGCCATCCATATCGGGTAAATCAGCTAAATCAGCTCCTGAGCAGAATGACTTTTTTCCATGACCTGAGATTATCGCAACGATAGCTGAATTATCATCATTGAAACAATTCCATGCTTCTGGTAATTCCTTAGACATTCTTGAATTAACAGCGTTTAATTGATCCGGTCTGTTTAATAAGATCGATGCTATTCCATCTTTTACTCGATAATCTATTGTTGAAAACTTCACAATGTCCCTCGCAATGAATTAAAAAATTTATTTTCTATTTGATTTTCAAGATATGGCTCATCCCACATATAATTTTGTAGATGTTTGGCTCTTTTAAAAAATAATTGTGGATCAGCTTCAACAGTAAAGCCCATGCCACCATAAATTTGAATAGTAGTTGCTGCTATTTCTCTGAATGACCTACAAGCTTGAAGTTTTGACAATGCTGATAATGATGAAATATCCTTTTTTTCATCAAATGACCAAGCCGCTTGATATGTCATTAATTTATTAGCCTCAACTTCAACATATCCATCTGCTAGATAATGTGCAATAGATTGAAAAGAACCAATTTTTTGACCAAATGCTTCTCTCTCAAGAGAATAGTCTCTACCAATATATAAAGACCTTTCAGAACCACCTGATGCTTCTGCTGCAATCAATATTTGACTTAGGGAAGCAATTTCTTCCCAAATCTCCCAGAAATTTGATTTTTGCATTAGATTATCTTTATCAATCTCAACTTTCTTAAAAATTACCTCATATAAACTTGTTTTAGCATGGTTCTCTTGGTAATTAAAAGTTAAGCCTGGATGATCTGTATCAATTATTGCAGCACCAATATTAGAATTATCTCTAAATAAAATAATAATTTTATTAGCTTGAGAAGCATATGGAACCATGTGTTTTTTGCCAGTTACATAATATTTATCGCTTTTTTTAGTAAGTGTTAAGTTGATACCCTCTTTATAGAATGAAGAGCCTTCTTCCAACCAAGCCAATGAGGTTATTAATTCACCAGAAGCTATCCCTGTAAGAATTTCTTTCTTTTGTTTGCTTGTGCCTAATTTATTTATTAAAGATGCACATATAACTGAACTTACCAAATGGGGTGATAAAGACAAGGCACGGCCAAATTCTTCATAAACAATTACTTGGTCTAGCAAACCCATTTCTGATCCTCCAAATTTAGTAGGTATATTAATTCCAGTTAACCCAAGGTTTTTTAATTGTGTCCAGAATTGATCAGAGAAACCTTTTTTTGTATCTTCAATATCTCTTAAAGTCTTTAAATCAGAATTATCAATACATATTTTTTCAATAGTATTTCTAAGCAATATTTGCTCTTCTGAAAATTGAAGTTCCACTTATATCTAATTATTATTTCTAAATAAGACTTTTATATTAAACTTTGGGTATTTGTAAGGCAATAAATAGAAATATGGATAATGATGTAACTGAAATTAAAGATAAGCTTATTGCTTATGCAAATTCATTAGATACTAGGAAATGGAGTACTTTAAAAGATATTTTCCATAAAGAAGCTACAGCTGAATATGGCGATGATTCAATTGGTATTAAATTTAATTCATCATCTAGAGATGAGATTATTAATATGTGTCAATCAAATTTAAATGGATGTGGATTTACACAACATTTATTAGGAAATTTTAAAATAGAAATTAATGAAAATTCAGCAACAAGTCAATGCTATGTTAGGGTTTATCATATAGGCCAAAAGCCAAATGAAAAAGAATTTTATGAGATGTTTGGTGAATATATTGATGAGTGGAAAAACATCAATAATTCATGGTGTATCATTCATAGAAAACTCAAAGTTAATTACGAAAGAGGTAATAGAGATAAAGTTTTAGCTCCATAAATATGAATTTTAATTTTACCAAAGAAGAAGAATTGTTTATTGAAGAAGTTAAAAACTTCATCAAAGAAGAAAAGAAGAAATCTAATGCAGACGATGTATTTGCTCCAAACAGAGAAGCAGATGCTCAAACCAAAATAGACAGCCCTGCTAGAAGAGAATTTATGAAAATACTTTCATCAAAAGGATATCTAGGCATGTCATGGCCAAAAGAATATGGCGGTCAAGAAAAACCTGGAATTTATGATTATATTTTAAATGAAGAATTATGCAGAGTTGGAGCACCTTCTCCAGGTAAAGGTGTTGGATCAATAGGACAAACAATAATTCATCATGGATCTAATAAAATAAAAGATGAATTTTTACCTCAAATTTTAGCTGGTGAAATTGATTTTGCATTGGGCTATAGCGAACCAAGTGCAGGGTCAGATTTAGCCTCTTTAAAACTAAAAGCTGAAAAAAAAGATGGTGGCTGGTTGATTAATGGTCAAAAAATCTGGACTTCATCTGCTCATGTCGCAGATTGGTATTGGTTGGCCGCAAGAACTGATCCAGAAGCCCCTAAGCATAAAGGAATAAGCGTGTTTTTAGTCAAAATGGATGATCCAGGTATTGAAGTACATCCAATTGAAACTGTTGGAGAGCATGCAACAAATAGTGTTTTTTTAACTGATGTTTTCATTGCTGATGAATATGTTATTGGAGATGTTAATAACGGTTGGAAATATATTTGTGAAGCATTAAATTACGAAAGATTTACTTTCTATACCATTGCACCTTTAGAGCAAAAATTTAAAGAGCTGGTTGAACTTATCAATAAATTATCAAGAGATGGAACTCCATTGAATAAAATCCCTGAAATACGTAAGAAAATTATATATCTTTATGCAGATGTCCAAAAAGCCAAAGTTCTCCAAAGAAAAGTTCTATCTGTTGCCATTCAAGATGAAGTACCTCAAACAGAAGCAGCTGTTTTTAAACTATTCAGTACAAAACTACATCAAAAATTAGCTAATGAGGCAATGGATATATTGGGTAGAGAAGGTCTTTTTAGAAAAGAGTATCAAAAATCACATGCTAGAGGTAAATGGGAATGGTCATATCGAAGCACATTGGTAGATACAATAGGAGCAGGAACAACAGAAATCCAAAAAAATACAATCGCTAAAAAATCATTAAATCTTCCTTTGTAAATAATTATGCAACCTGAATTGCCTAAAGAAATAACAAAATTAATTGGTAAAATATCATTTAAAGATTCCAGCCCTATTTTAGTTCAAAAAGGTCTATGGCAAAATTTTTGTTCTGCAATTGAGGATGCTAACCCTATCTATTGGGATGAATCAAAATCCAAAAATTATAGAGACGGCCCCATATCACACCCAGCTTTACTTCCATCTTGGGTTCATGATTTTGAATGGCATCCAGATCGTAAAAAAATTCAACCAATGCAACTCCATTTTCACATTAAGGATTTATTAGAATTGCCTCTCGGAATAGTTACTGAAGTTGAAATTGAATTCTATGAACCAGTTATAGATGGAGATGAAATTAGCTCAGAGCAAAAGCTTATTAGTATAAGCGATATAGTTAAAACGAAATTAGGCAAAGGTCGCTATTGGCTGATCGAGGTTAAATATCATAATCAAAAGAATCAACTTACAGGCAAACAAAACATTCATTTTTTAGGGTATAAAAAATGAAATCTAATAAATTGTTACCTATTTTTAAGCATTTAACATCAGTAAAAAGCATTCAATCTGGCGCAATTTTTAGTCGAGATTGGGCTCCTTTACATTCAAATCAGGACTGGGCTATTAACAAAGGAAATCTACCAAATATAATCATGAATAATTACACTCTTAATGGTTTGCTAATTAAGTATGTGACTGACATATATGGACCATCAACGAGAATCGGAAAAGTGAGTTTCAGTATTAAAAAACCAATATGCCCAGATAATTTAATAGAATTTCATGGGAATCTAGAAAATGAAAAACCAATTAATGATGATCTATCTTTATTGACTATTAATATAGATATTAAAGTTTTTGATCAAACCTTTTCATCTGCAAAAGTGGTTGCTGGAGTTAATTCCACTGAAAATGAAAAAAATTCGCCTTGGAATATTGGCACTGATATTTGGAAATCTTATCTAGAATAAATAAAAAAATAGAAAAAGATTTTATGCTGATGGTTTAAATTTTAAAGGCATATTTCTGTAACCTTGAAGAAATTCACCAAATGTTCTAACCATGTCTTCTTTTTGTACAGAGTAATCTGGTATGGCTTTAAAAATTTCTTCCAAAATGACCCTACCTTCTAACCTTGCTAAATGTTGGCCTAAGCATTTATGGGGGCCATGACCAAAGCTAATGCTTCTTTTTGGGGTAGGTCTTGTTATATCAAAATTATCTGGGTTATCAAATTCTCGCTCATCCCTTCCAGCAGATTGATATAAATAAATTACAGAATCACCTTTTTTCATATCTTTGCCATGCAATTTCATATCTTTGTTTAATTTTCTACCTAGTATATTTGTTGGATGATCAAATCTAACGCTTTCCTCGAAAGCAGATGGGATTAAAGAAAGATCGTTTTTTAAGAGACTTAATTGATCTGGATTTTGATCCAAGTGATAAAATAAATTTGCTAATGTATAGGGAACTGTATCTGCACCCGTGATAATTAACATGCTGGTATTGCCCATAATTTGCTCGTCTGACATCCATAAATCATCTCTAACTTGTTTTGTTATCCAAGTGTTAATATGTGTAGGTGAAGGTGGTGTATCTTTTCTCCATTCTGTAGCTAATTGAAGCATCAACCCCATACATTGCCCAAAAGCTTCTTGACCTCTTGGGGTAACACCCATTACATCTGGGTCTCTTTCATAAAAAATATCTATTAGTTCTCGTGCTTTTATAGCTATCTCTCTATCTAATCCGATCATGTCAGTAACTGTATACAATGAAACCTTTCTAGCTAACTCATGAATATCCACGCTGCCTATTTTTAATGCTGCATTGAGCTCATTAATAGTTAGTTGACGAATTTTTTCTTCTAATTCTGAGACAGATGATGGAGTGTATCTATCAGAAATTGTATTTCTATAATCTCTATGATCTGCACCATCATTAGTTGGAATGGAGATATGGCCTGGACCTGAGTCATCTCCTAATAGTAATGGAGGGGGAGATGTTCCCTCAACAGACGTATAATCTTTATATGACCCTAAATGGGCATTCCATATATCTTCAAATCTACTTAATGCCCAAGCGCCACCAAAATCTTCCATACAATGCACTGGATCATTGTCTCTTAGATCTTTATAAATAGCCCAAGAATTATCCCAAAAATCTTTAGAATAAGGATTGTAATTAATTTTCATAAGCTTTATCTCTGTAACATAACAAATTAAGATATCAATTAAGTTATATATCTATTTGATATAAATCAATATTCTATTGCTTTATCCAACATGGTAACGATATTTCATTATTAATTTTTTTAAAATCAATTTTTAATTTATCACCTATCTTAATTGAATCTAAGTTTGAATTTGTTTGAATTTGACCAATAATTCTTATATTTTTATATTCTACAAGCTCTACTAAACCTACTGCATAAGGAGATTGTGTTTCAAATACAGGTAGCAATGGTGGTCTGGGTATAACAAAAGACCATAACACCGCATCTCCTGAGTCCTCTTTCCAATCATGAGAGATAGATTGGCAGATAGGACACATATGTCGAGGTGGAAATCGAGGTTCATTGCAATCACCACAATGCTGAATGGTTAATTTATTTTTAGAACAATTTTCCCAATAAACTTTATCAAAATCTTCAATGCCAGGAATTGGTATAGTTTCAATCATTTATTCACCTTTTAATAATATAGCAGCGTTAGGTGTAGCATCACAGGTTGTAACAAGTGCTAATTTTGCATTATTTACCTGCGAGGTTGCTGAGCCACGAATTTGTCTAACTGCTTCTGTAACCAAATTCATTCCATGTAAATAGACCTCAGAAAGGCTCCCTCCAGATGTATTAACTGGAAGTTCGCCATCAATATTAATCAGCCCTTCATTAATTAATTTTAAAGCCTCTCCCTTTGAACAAAAATTATAAGCCTCAAGTGAAAATGGAATCATTGGGGAAAATGCATCATATATTTGTGCAACATCAATTTCCTTCGGCGAATGATCAGATAAATTCCATAAATTTGAAGCTGTTACATAAGAAGAGCTTTCGAGAGGATCAGCTCCATGATAATGGGTCATTAATTGATGTTCTTTGTTCATTCCCTGTGAATATGCATGAATAATTGCTGGTTTGTTCTCTAGTTTTTTTGCTATATCCATATTAGTAATAATAATTGCAATAGCGCCATCACTTTCTAAACAATTATCAAATAAACACAAGGGATCAGAAATCATACGTGCTTCCATGTAATCGTCTAAATTTAAGGATTTATGTTGCATAAGTGCCTCATCGTTTGAATTAGCATATTTTCTTAAAGAGATAGCAACAGCTCCTAGGCTCTCTCTAGAATAATCATACTGATGCATATAACGACGAATAAGCATGGAAGATTCATCAACAGGTCTAACTAAACCCGATGGTCTAGACCATTTCCAATGATCAAAAATTCTTTCATCAGTATGAGACCACATCCTAGAGCTTGGATCTCCCCTTTTGCGGGATCTCCATACAACTCCTACATTTGCTATTCCTGATGCAATAGCCATAGCAACTTGCCCAATTGCTGCACAACTTGCCCCTCCTCCATATGGTGCTTGACTCCAATAAGTTAAATTACCAAAACCTAAATTTCTAGCAATTTCAAATTCAGGGGTTTCTTCATAAGTAAAGCTGCCTAATGCATCAACTTGGTCAGGACTAATACCAGCGTCATCTAAAGCATTTTTTATAGCTTTGCATGCTAGGTTGAGCTCAGTTGAATCAATTGATTTTGAAAATTCTGTTTGGCCTATCCCTACAATTGCTGTTTTATCTTTCAGCATAGATAACTATTTAGGTAAATTTAACCTATTGGCAATATTATTTTTTTGGATTGCAGAGGACCCACCTAATATAGGCATAGCTAGCATGTCACGAACATATCTTTCCATATCAAAATCCCTGACATACCCATAAGCCCCTAAAATTCTCTGACATGTTAAAACTATATCTAGAGCAGTTTCAGTAACAAATAATTTTGACATAGACATTTCTACAGTTGCTATTACATTCTGATCTGCTAACCATGCTCCTTGATAAGTCATTAATCTACAAGCTTCTAGTTTAGTTTTAACCTCAGCAAGCATATGCCTTATGGATTGATTGTGACAAATAGGTTTACCAAATTGAATTCTTTCTTGTGAATATTGCCAAGCATCATCAACTGCGGCTCTTGCTATACCTAAAGCCATGGCTGAGACCTCAATTTTTTCAACATCCAAGCCAGTACTTACAATTTTACTCCAACCATCATTCCAACCATCTTCACCGCCAATTACATTCTCAAAAGGAATTCTTACATCGTTAAAAGTTACATCACATGTCCCTCCTACGCCTTTTTGACCAAGAGTTTGCTGTGGTTCTATTATTATTCCATCTGCTGTTGGTGGTATTAGAACTAAAGATAAATTTCTATATCGATCTTCCTCAGGGCCTGATCTGACAATTGTATAAATATAATCTGTGACATTTGGTCCAGAGCACCAACGTTTGGTGCCATTAATTATTAGCTCATCACCTTCACGTATAGCTTTGGTTTTAACACTAGCAACATCTGCTCCAACGTCTGGTTCACTTATTCCATATGAAAATAAAAGATTTCCATTCGCAACCTCAGGAAGAAATTTTTTCTTTTGTTCCTCGCTTGCAACTTCAGATAAATTTAAGCCTGCATAACATGCACAAAAAATATAGCCAGACGCTATACCAAGGCTCCTAGTGCAAAGTTCCTCTATAGTTGCAATAGTTGCCATCATATCTCTTCCAGAGCCACCGTACTCAACAGGAACAGTTAGAGAGGTTACCCCTAATTTACATAATTTATCGAAAACATCTCTTGGAAAATGATCATCTTTGTCCCATTGATTCACTTTTTCTCTAGGCATTTCTTTATCAATAAATTGCCTAAGAGTATTTCTTAACATTGATACATGCTCAGGATCTTGAAATGCATTCATAATTCTTGAATGCCTAGATTTGCATGTATTACTGAACCATTGATAACAGAATTATTTGCACAAAAGAATATAGTTGAAGCTATTTCTTCTGATGAAATTAATCTATTTTCACTTAATGTTGAAGCCATTATTTTTAAAGCTTCTTGATTGCCTTGAACATATTCAACCAACATTTCAGTTTCTGTTGCGCCTGGGCATATACAAGCAGTATGAATAAATCTTCCAAATAAATCTTGGCATGTGCTTCTCATTAAACCTATCATTCCGTGTTTAGTCATAACATAAGATGACATTTGAGGAACAGCTTTTTCTGAAAGAGTTGAGCCAACATACAAGATAGACGAACCCTTTTTCATATAAGGAATAGTGATCTTATTCAGGATAGAGGGTCCTACTAAATTTACCTCTAAAACCTCTCTCAAACTATCTGGATCAGTCGATTCAACATTATCACTTTGCATTTTACTAGCATTGTGAACCAAGCAAATTTGATCAGCGGAGGATAATGTTTCTTGAAATATTGATTCTAAAGATTCTTGCCAATTAGATCTAGATAAATCAACCTCAATATGAACAGCATCATCAAGATTAATTTTTGATCTTGAAAGATTAATAATATTAAATCCATTGTCTTGAAAAAGTTTTGCAGCGGCAAAGCCTATTCCGCTACTGCCACCGGTAATAATTAGAAATTTTTTCAAGAATTCTCCTTAACTACTTTTGTTTAAATTTAGGAGTTTCTTTTTTTGCAAAAGCTTCAAGAGCAATTTTATGATCTTCCATTAACTGAGTAACATTTTCAAAAGCTGCTGCTCGGTCAATTATAGAATTAGCCATAACTTTCAAACCTGCATTTATTGAGGTTTTGGTCCAGCGAATAGAATATTTAGCTCCATCACGTAGTTTTTCAGCCAAAGCTTGGACCTCTTGGTCAATTTTATCTTCTTCAAATACTTCTGCGATCAAGCCCATATTAAGAGCATCATCTGCTTTGATCATTTCACCTGTTAGAAGATATTTCTTAGCTCGTGCGAAACCTATAAGTTGTGGCCAAATAACACAACCACCATCGCCAGCAACTAGTCCAACAGAAACATGAGGATCTGCAAATTTTGATCTAGGGGTTGCATAAACAAAATCACAAAAAAGTGCCAAAGAACAACCCAAACCAACAGCTGGCCCATTGACTTTGGCAATGATCGGCTTTTCCATATCTAACATTGCATTTTGAATCTTTCTATCGTGATTTATATGATAAGCAGTTGCAACAGGGTCACCATGTATTCCTAATAGCCATTTTAAGTCTCCGCCTGCACAAAAGGACTTACCTGCTCCGGTTAAAATTACTATATCAACTTCATCATCAAATTCAGCATCTAAAAAAATAGTAGAAAAATCTGCATGAAGTTGCTCATTAACAGCATTCATATCATCAGGGCGATTAATAGTAATGGTTAAGATTCTATCTTTTTGAGTTACTTTAAGTTCTTTATATTTTGAATAGTCCATAAAAATTATTATAAACAGCTTGTTAAAAAATACTAATTTAAGTTTAACTCTGCAATGTATTTCTCCTGTAATTTATATTTTTGGATTTTTCCTGATGGTGTAATGGGAAAAGATTTAACAAAGAAAATATATCTTGGAATCTTCCATCTAGAAATTCTATCTTTACACCAATCTCTTAACTCGTCTGGATCAGTCAATATATCTTGATCTACTCTCACAACTGCACAACATTCTTCATCATATTTTTTATCAGGCAGACCAAAGACTGCAACCTCTAAAACACCTGAATGTTCGAGTAAATAATTTTCAATTTCTATTGGATAAAGGTTTTCACCACCTCTAATAATCATCTCTTTTGCTCTTCCAACTATATTAATATACCCATCTTCGTTCATAGTGGCTAAATCACCAGTGGGAAACCAGCCATCTGAGTTTATTCCTGAACTTCCATCAAGTAAATTTCCATATCCTTGCATAAGACCTGGACCCTTATAAAGCAATTCACCAGGGACATCATTTTCAACAACTTCATTATTTTTATTTACAACTTTCAACGAAACGCCTGGTAATGCCAGTCCAGCAATAGCTTTTAATTCAGGTGGATCATTTGGTAATGCGGTAGAGGTCAATCCGCAGGTTTCAGTCATACCATAGCCATTTATTACATCTGCATTAAATTTATCAGAAAATTTCTTTAATAGTTCTAGTGGGGGGTTTGAGCCGCCAACTATCAAACATTTCAATGAGCTTAAATCATATTCTTGAAAATTTGGTACCTCTAGCATCGCTGTTAATAAAACTGGAGCGCCTATGAATACAGAACATTTCTCATTTTGAAGAATATTTAAAGTTACATCAGGTTTAAAAATATACAAAGGCAATGAAACAGCTCCGGTTGCAGCCGCGCCTAATGTCATACAAGCAGAACCACCAATGTGAAATAATGGAAACCCATGGCACACTCTCTGATTGGCACTAATTTGCCAACGAACATGACTATTTTTTGATGATGTAATTAAAGATTTATGAGTCATTTGAGCGGCCTTAGGTACCCCAGTAGTACCAGAAGTATATTGAATCATAAAAATATCATCAGGATTAACGATAGGAAGTTTACTGTTACTTGTTTTGCCTATATCGATAAGGTCTTTTAATCCGTTATCAAATGTATAAATATGGATTAAAGAGGGAATTTCATTTTTTATAGTATCAATAACATCTATGCTGAAAACACCTCCTATAACATCTGCATGAATTAATCCTGTAGCTGATACTGTATTTAAGGCAAAGATTAATTCTTGTTTTTTGTACAAAGGATTTAAAGTAACAATTTTTAAGCCAGCTTTGGCTAATGCATATTCAGTAAGAATCCATTCAGGATGATTTGGCCCCCAAACTCCAACTGTATCTCCTGGATTAAAACCAACATCAATAAATGCTTTAGCAAGATTAGTAGACATTTCATCTAGATCTTTATAAGTCCACCTAATCTCATCAACGTCTGGCTGATTTGAATAGACCAATGCTTCAGTATCAGGAAATTTTTTTGCAGTAGATTTAATCAATTCACCTAAGCTAATGGATATTAATTCTGAATCATCTAATTGATCTATCCACTCAGATAAATTTTTATTCGGTTTAGCCATAAATTCTATTCGTCTCCTGGAATTATATATATTTCCGATCTACCGCCTGAGTTTCTTAAATCTATTAATGGTTTATATTTTGGATCATCGTACCAATTTTGCGCAGATGTTATATCTGGAAATTCTAAAAGAACATAAGCAGAGGGCTGTTCTTTGCCTTCTCTCATATCAGGCTTAACACCAGACGCTAAATATTTTCCACCATGATCAGAAATTAATTTAGCTGTAGCAGGATAATACTTTTCGTACCATTCCCAATTATCCATATATAACAAACCTAGAACATAAGCTTTCATTTGATGCACCCTATTTCTTTAGTTAATATAAAATTAACCATTAATTAATTTTTAATCATAAATACAAATATGTCCAATCAGAATATAGACTTATTTACAGCTGCACCATTTATAAAAAAAGATGATGATGATAATTTCTACTTATCAGGATTAAAGTGCGACATATGTGAAGCAATATTTTTAGATCAAAGATCAACATGCCCTTCATGTTTTTCAAGGAATCAACTAAATCACACAAAATTATCTAATACTGGCACCCTATATTCTTATTCAATTGTTCATAGATCATTCCCTGGAGTTGATGTTCCTTATATTTCAGCAATTGTAGATATGGATGGAGGCGGTACTGTAAAAGGCAATTTAATTAATATTGAACCAATTCCGGAAAATTTATCTTTTGATATGAAGTTAAAGTTGGTCTTTAAAGACGCTTTGGGTAGAAAAGATCGTGAAGGCAATTCTTACATTAGTTATTTTTTTGAACCAATTTAAACTCTAGTATTTTAATGCTTATGGAGTTTTTTTATTTTTCAAGTAACTTTATTAAGCTTGAAGTATCTAAATTGCCTAAACCTATTTTAGATAATTTCTTATAATTTTTAATCACTGAATTACTTGTTCTAAGATCTAAATTTTCTAATCTCGCTTTTGTGAGTGCAATATTTAAATCTTTGATCATTAAATCTACTGCAAATCCAAAATTAAACTTCCCATCAACCATTGTTTTAAAACGATTATCCATTTGCCATGATTGGGCAGCACCACCAGAAATAGCTTCAAGAACTTTATTCATATCTAGATTAGAAGATTTACCTAAAGCGATACCTTCAGACAAGCCTTGAATGAGTCCAGCAATGCATAACTGATTTACCATTTTTGTTAACTGACCATGGCCGCTAGGACCAATATGAACAATTGATGATGAGTAAGAGCTTATTAATTTTTTTATACTTGTGATTTTTACTGTTGGCCCGCCAAACATAACAGATAGAGTTCCGTTTATAGCTCCTGCCTCCCCACCGCTAATGGGAGCATCATAAAACGATATACTTTTATCGGCCATTTCTTTAACAGAATTAATAGCTCTAATTAGCTCAAGTGATGTAGTTGAATGATCAATAATGAAAGCTTTATTTTTTAGTTTTGAAACTAACATTTTATTGACCAGGACATCAATTATGGCTGCATCATCCTTTAAACAAACAATAAAACCATCAAACTCTATATCCGCTGAATTATTTAAAATAAATTCAGTGCCTTTATATTTCTTTAACCAATTACCCAATGGACCTGGAGACCTGTTGTATACAAACAGATCCAAATTTTCATTTTTTGAAAGATGGCCCGCCATGGGATAACCCATGGTACCAAGACCAATAAATAAATATTTCTTTTTAAATCTTGGCAAGTTGTGATTCACCAGATGAGACGTCCATAGCTCCAGGCTCTTCAATGTCAATAGATTGAACAATGCCATCATCTACTATCATGGCGAATCTCTTACATCTATTTCCTAATCCAAAACCAGAACCGTCCATAGTTAAACCCAGCTCATTGGTTAAATCACAATTACCATCAGCTAACATATCAATATCACCGGCATTAGAAGCCTCAGACCAAGATTGCATTACAAAAGGGTCATTAACAGCTATAAATACAACTGAATAGTTTTTGTCTTTAAAATTTTGAATATTTTCTATGTATCCTGGTAAATGAGTTAAATGGCATGTTGGGGTAAATGCTCCAGGAACTCCAACTAAAACAATTTTCTTTCCTGAAAAATATTCATCTGAACTGATATTTTTAATCTCCCCATCAACTAACACTCTAATTTCTTGAGTGGGAAATTTATCATTGATTGAAATGGTCATATTGATCTCCTTTTATTAACAATTTTAACCTAGTTTGCAAAATTTTATATTAATTCATTTGTTCTATTGTTTTAACATGTTAAAACATATAGAATCACCGAATGAAATTATCAACAGCACTAAAAAATATAAATTCAGACAGGGATATAAACAATTTTTTAAAAGATTTATGTACTCCATCAGAGATTCAAGCAATGGAAGAAAGATGGGAAGTAGCTAAGCTACTTTATCAAGGTAGGTTAACTTATAGAGATATAGCATCAAAATTAAATACATCTACTGCCACTGTGACTAGAGTGGCAAGATTTTTATATAAAGAATCCAATCAAGGATACTTGAAAGTTCTTAAAGAGAGTTAGTTCAATGTCATCAAAAATCACTATAGCCATACAAAGAAAAGGAAGGCTTTATGAGGATAGCAAAAACTTGTTAGCACAATCTGGGATCAATTTTTCGACGTCAGGTGAAAGGCTTTTGGCTCGCTCTTCTACCATGGATATAGATATATTATTGGTTAGAGATGATGATATACCGTCACTCGTTTCCAAAGGAGTTGCTGATCTTGGTATAGTTGGTCAAAATGTTTTAGCAGAGCAAACTGCAACCAATAAGAAAATAACAGCTAAATCTATACTTGATTTAGGTTTTTCAAACTGCAAACTTGCATTTGCAAAGCCGTTAAATTCAAAATTGAGGTCTCTCAAAAATAAACGTATTGCTACTTCATATCCAGCACTAGTTAAAGAATATCTAAAAATAAATTCTATTAATGCTGAGGTAATAAAAATTAATGGGTCTGTTGAATTAACAACTTACATAGGTATAGCAGATTGTATTTGTGATTTAGTGTCATCAGGGGTAACGCTGGAAGCGAATAACTTAATTGAGTTCAAGACACTTATGACGTCTCAAGCTGCTCTAATCTCACCTGTTGAATTAAAAAAGGTTAAACAAACGAATGTAATTAATTTGATTAAAAGATTTGAAGGTGTGATTAATGCAGCTGATAGTAAGTACGTAATGTTGAATGTAGATAGTGGAGCTGTTGATAAAATATGTAATTTATTACCAGGAGCTGATTCACCAACAATTATTCCCTTGCAAAAAGATAATAAAGTTGCAATACATGCTTTATGTAAAGAACCTGTTTTTTGGGAGACGATGGAAAAATTAAAATCAAATGGTGCATCTTCAATTTTAGTTCTGCCTGTTGAGAAGATATTAAATTAAATGAATATTATTAATCGCTCAACATCAAGAAAAAAAATACAATGGTTATCAGCAAATAGCTCCTATGATGCTGCTTTAAAAAAAGTTATTAGATATAAAAACCTTATATTAAATAAAGGTACAAAAGCATTTGCCGAAATTAATACTGAATTAAAGTTAAGGTCTCCAAAATCATATAAAGTTAAACAATCTGAAATTTTAAAATCAGAATCATTCCTTTCTGATCATTTAAAACAATCAATACTCAACTCAGCTGCAAACATTAAACTTGTTTGTGAGAATGATAAAAAAGGTTTATCAAGCACCCCTATTGAGACGACAAAAGGTATACAGGTATGGAAAGAATTTAGGCCTATTGATTCTGTTGGAATTTATGTTCCAGGCGGAAGCGCTCCTTTAATTTCTTCATTTCTAATGCAGCTCATTCCAGCTCAGGTAGCTGGTTGTAAAAACATTATTGTTTGCACCCCTCCTAATAAATCTGGCCAAATATCACCTGAAATATTATGGATAGCAAAGGTATATGGTGTAAAAGAAATATATAAAGTTGGAGGAGCTCAAGCAATTATTGCAATGGCATATGGGACAACAATTGTTCCCAAAGTAAATAAAATATTTGGTCCTGGAAACGTATATGTCAATGCAGCAAAAAAACTTTGCTCAAGTGATGTTGCTATCGACCTTCCTGCTGGCCCAAGTGAAGTCATGATAGTTTCAAATGATATTGAGAAGGCCTCTATTGCCGCAGCTGATGCATTATCACAATTAGAGCATGATCCAGATTCAAGGGCGTTCATTATTTCAAGTAATTTAAAAATTCTTAAGAAGATAAAAACATCTGTCAAAGAGCAAATACAGCAACTTTCAAGACAATCTGTTCTAAGTCAAAGCATAGAAAATTTGTTATTAATTAAAGCTAAATCTTTTAAAGATACCTTGGTTTTAATCAATGATTGCGCGCCAGAGCATTTAATTTTATTGGATGAAGATTACTCTAAATATCTTGTAGAAGTGAATAACGCAGGGTCAATTTTTTGTGGTGCATTAAGCCCTGAATCATTTGGAGACTATTCTTCAGGCACTAATCATGTTTTACCAACAAATGGTCAGGCGAAAGTTCACTCAGGTTTAGGTGTTAAAGATTTTGGGAAACAAATTAATGTACAAACAGCATCAGCAGAAGGATTTGAAAACTTAAAGAATACTGTAATTACAATGGCTCAAGCAGAATCATTAGATGCCCATGAACAAGCTGTAAAAATTAGACAATCTAATGCTAACCAAAAAGCCTCATCAAGAAGTTATGCAGAAATTAGAAAAACGAATGAAACAAGCATCTATCTTAATTTAAATATTGATGGAACTGGAAATTATAATATTAATACAGGTCTTAAATACTTAGATCATCTTTTGGAACAGTTTTCTAAGCATGGATCTTTTGATTTATATTTAACTTGCTTGGGTGATCTTGAGATAGATGAGCACCATACAATTGAGGATATAGCTATTGCACTAGGTACAGCAATTAACACCTCCTTAGGTGATAGGGTTGGCATATCAAGATATGCATCAAGTGAAACCTTGGTGATGGATGAGGTTAAAAGTAGCATAAGCGTAGATTTAAGCTCACGAAGATTTCTTAAATTTAAATGCTCACAACTAAGAGATTATGTTGGTGATTTTCCAACTGAAATGTTTGAGCACTTTTTTGTCTCCTTGATAAATTCTGCTGCCATGACCTGTCATATTAATACAACTGGAAAAAATTCTCATCATTTACTAGAGGCTACATTTAAAACCTTTGCCAGGTGTTTAAAAAAAGCAGTTGTAATTGAGTCATCTAGGTCATCATCAACCAAAGGTTTATTGTGACAGTAGCAATTGTTGATTGTGGAGGAGCAAATCTACGATCGGTGCAAAGAGCAATAGAGCTTAGAGACAAAAAAGCCATTATTACTAGAAATAAATCTGATATCTCTAAAGCCTCATTTGTTATTCTTCCTGGTGTTGGCTCTGCAAAGAGCGTGATGAATAGTCTTGAATCTAATGAACTTATAGAAGTAATAAAAAACCTTACAAAACCTGTTCTTGGAATATGTATTGGTATGCATGTTCTTTTTGATCGTTCAGAGGAACATGATACCAAGTGCATGGAAATAATATCTGGTGATATTAAAAAATTTGATTCAATACTAAATCTTAAAATTCCTCAAATGGGTTGGAATAAAGTATCTTTTTTACAAGAAAATACTAAGAAACTTGATAATTATTATTATTTTGCAAATAGCTACTATTCACAAATTTATGAAAATACACTTGCATCTGCAGAGTATGGCCACCCTTTTGCAGCTGCAGTACAAAAAGATAACTTCATTGGATGCCAGTTTCATCCAGAAAAATCTTCGTCTGCAGGTATAGAGTTCTTAGATTATTTTTTAAGCATTAAATGAAAATATTTCCTGCTATTGACTTAAAAAATGGGCGATGTGTTCGGTTGCTTAATGGTGATTTTAATCAAGTTACAGAATACAACTCTGATCCAATTGAACAGGCTATTATTTTTAAGTTAAAAAAACTTAATTTTCTTCATATTGTAGATCTTGATGGCGCAGAGACAGGCAAACAACTTAATCAAGAAATTATTAAGGAAATCTTAAAAATTTCTGATATATCTATTCAAGTTGGAGGCGGTATTAGAAGTATTGAAAAAATTGAAAATATGCTAAATATGGGTGTAGCTAGGGTTATTGTGGGAACAGCTATATTTAATGGAGATTTTTTAACAGATCTAGAGAAAAACTTTGAATCAAAACAAATAGTTTTGGCTCTAGATTTTAAAATTCAGAATCAAATTCCTACAATCTTCACGCATGGCTGGCAGGATAATAGCAACACTTCACTTCATGATTTCCTTAACAATCATTTATTTTTTAAAAATATTTTAGCAACCGATATTTCTTTGGATGGAGCTATGGAGGGGCCTAATTTTGATGTTTACAAAGAAATATTAGAATTATTTCCAGCATTAAATTTAATTGCTTCGGGTGGCATTAGATCCTTAGAGGATTTGAATAAATTAAAAGTCCTAAATTTAAAGGAAGCAGTAGTTGGCAAAGCTATATATGAAAAAAATATTTCTTTAGTGGATTTAAGTAATGATTACTAAAAGAATAATTCCGTGTCTGGATGTTAAGGACGGAAAGGTCGTTAAAGGCATTCAATTTAAAAACCATGAAGTTGTTGGATCGATATTAGATTTAGCAGAAAAATACTCAAATGATGGAGCTGATGAACTAGTGTTTTATGATATATCAGCCAGCACCAAATATTCAATTCTAGAGAAAAATTGGGTTTCAAAAATAGCTGATGTTGTTAACATCCCCTTCTGTGTTGCGGGAGGCATTAAATCAGTAGAGGATGCCAGACAAATATTAAATCTTGGTGCAGACAAAATATCGATAAATACACCTGCCATAGAAAATCCAGATTTGATCTATGATTTGAGCAGTGAATTTGGTTCACAATGTGTGGTTATTGGCATGGACGTTAAATATATTAGTGATCAAGCTTTTATTTTCGCAAAGACTGGAAGTGAAAAAACATCACACTCAACCAATTTAAAAGCTAAAGATTGGTTGATTCAAGTGCAAGAGCTTGGTGCTGGAGAAGTTGTGGTTAATGCGATGGGTAATGATGGGGTAAAAAGTGGCTACAGTATTGAGTTATTGAACTCACTGGAAGATATCTGTTCTATACCGATGATTGCCTCCGGTGGTGCAGGGGGACCAAGAGATTTTGTAAATGTATTTAAGAAAACAAATGTTGATGGAGCCTTAGCAGCAAGTATTTTTCATAGAAATGAATATTCTATAAAAGAGATTAAGGAATCTTTAAAAGCTAATAGTATTAATATAAGGATATGAAAATGATAAATCTAGACTGGAATAAAGTGAATGGATTAATGCCAGCTATTATTCAAGACCATGAAACGTTGGAAGTATTAATGTTGGGATATATGAATGAAGAAGCATTAAAAATTTCTCAATCATCTGGATTTGCTACCTTTTATAGTCGAACCAAACAAAGGCTTTGGACTAAAGGAGAAACATCTGGAAATAAATTAACAATCCACAAAATAATTCATGATTGTGATAAAGATACATTATTAATTCTAGCTAAAAATAATGGCCCTACATGTCATTTAAATAACAATTCATGCTTTATTGGCGCTCCATCATCAACAAATTTTATCGATCAACTAGAGCAAATAATAGATTCAAGATTTGATGAAGCAAATCTGTCGTCCTATACATATCAACTTTACAAAGATGGAATTAAAGAAATTGCAAAAAAGCTCACAGAAGAAGCTGGAGAAGTTTCCATCTCAGCTGTAACCAATGATGGCAGAGTGATTGCTGAATCAGCTGATCTGCTATATCACTTATTGGTTATGCTAAGGAAATTAAACCTTAACCACTCAGATGTTGTTGAAGAATTAAAAAATAGATCTAACTAATTTATTTCTCAATAACATAGGTTGTTACCTGCTCTTTCATTTCTTTTCTAAGAATAAATAGAGCAAATAAATTTGGAATTGTTACCAAGGCTACTACGACATAAGCAATATTCCATACAACTGTTGTATCTATAATAGCTGCTGCAATAAAGCAAATAACATAGATCATTCGATACCATGGGACTGCATTTTCACCAAAGATGTAAGCTGTAGATCTATCTCCATAATAGGACCAAGCAATAGCAGTAGAAAATGCAAACAGAAGCAGACCAATGGCAACAATATATTCACCATATTTTCCCAGCACACCTGAGCCAAATGCTTTGGAGGTTAATTCAGCTGAATGAATCAAGGATTTGCCTACTACGATAATTGATGAGTCTTTTATATCTCCATTAAGAATTTCCAAGGACCCATCAAAGATTTCACCATTTTTATAAAAAGCAACATCTTCAGCGATAGAGTTATTATGAAAAATTGTTATTCCATCCTGTTGAAGGTCGCCTTCTACAATAGTTAAATTTCCAGAAAAATTCTTTACTGCTGTTGTATTGTTAGTGAATTTTCTGGCATCGAGAATATATTTACTAAGCTCTTCAACATCTTTTGAATTTGATTCGCTGTATTCACCTGCAAAAATTGCCATAGAAGATCTCTCAAAAGTATTTTCGTATTTCTGAATCCAGGCTCCGCTAGATAAAATAACAATTGCGGTAACACTACAAACAACAATCGTGTCGATAAAAGGCTCTAAAATTGAAACCATGCCCTGTTCTACAGAATGTTCAGTTTTTGCTGATGCATGTGCAATTGGTGATGAGCCTTGTCCAGCTTCATTTGAATAGAGACCTCTAGCAACACCAAGCTTTAAACTCATTGCAAAACTAGCACCCAAAAAACCACCTGCAGCAGCAGAACCAGAAAAAACTTGTGAAAATATTGAATGAAATGAAGGAATGATATTTTGATAATTCTCAATTACAACAACTAAGGCTCCACCGAAATAGATTACAGCCATAATTGGAACTAACTTACTGGCAATTTTAGCAATTCTTTTGATGCCACCTGAGATGATTAACCACAACATTGAACCTAGAATTAAACCAGTAGCAAGTTTTGGAACACTAAAGGTTGAATCAAGTACGCTTGCAATATTATTTATTTGAGGCATGTTCCCTGAACCAATGGCACATATCATCATCAAAGCAGCAAATAGAACTCCGGCCCAGCGTTTATTAAAACTTTTTTCAATGTAATACATGGGTCCACCAGAAATTGAACCATCAGATAATGTTGTTCTGTATTTATGAGCCATTGTTACTTCAACAAATTTAGTAGTCATACCAAAAATTGCAGTTATCCACATCCAAAAAATTGCAGCAGGACCACCAATCCATATTGCTAAAGCAACACCTCCAATATTTCCAGTGCCTACAGCGCCTGACATAGCTGTTGTTAAAGCCTCAAAGGGAGTCGTCTCTCCTTCAACCTCATCTTTTGCATATTTACCTGTAACGATTCTCAAGCCATGAGCAAAAAATTTAAACTGCGGAAATCCTAAATAAGCAGTAAAAAATATTCCTATGCCTATAAGAAATGCAGGGAACCACCATGAACCACTAAGATAGCCATCTAAAAGTAATAAAAAATCATTAAAGGCAACCATAACTAATCCTTAATTATTAACCCATTCCATTAAATCAGTATATCCACCAATCAATTGATCATTGATAAAGATTTGAGGCATTGTTCTTGCATTAGGGTTTCTGTTCATAAGAACATCAAATACTTCTGGAGACTCTGCATTGTGTTCAACATAGGGAATATCATTTTGTACAAAGTAATGTTTTGCTTTATCACAAAAGACACAATTTGATTTAGAATATATTTCTACATTTTTTAACATCATAGGATTATAAGCTAAATGTCATTATTTAATTTAAAAAATAAATCATTTTTGATAACTGGTTCTTCCAAAGGTATTGGTAAATCAATTGCATTTCATGCAGCATCTCATGGGGCGAAAGTTATCATTTCAAGTAGAAAAATTGATGTGTGCATAGAAACGGCAAAGGAGATAAATGATCAAGTTGGTTCCGAGCTAGCTTTTCCTATTGCAGGAAATATTGCTCATGAATCAGACCTTGTAAATCTTGTAGATGAAACCAATAAATTATTAGGTAAGATTGATGTACTAATTTGTAATGCTGCAACAAATCCATTCATGGGATCGATGGCTGATATTCCATCTGAAGCTTTTGATAAGGTTATGAATAACAACATTAAAGCAAATCACATATTAACCAATTTAGTCACACCCCAAATGATTGAACGTAAAGATGGCGTCATAATTATTATTTCAAGTGTTGGTGGCACGAGAGGCAATAACCTTATAGGCACATATAATCTAAGCAAGGCAGCTGACATTCAAATGGTAAAAAATATTGCTGTAGGATATGGACATCACAACATAAGAGCCAATAGCATTGCCCCAGGACTTATTCGAACTGATTTCGCTAAAGGTTTATGGGAAAACCCTGATATTCTTGAGCGGTATACAAGCACTCATCCCATGAAAAGAATTGGTGAGCCAGATGAAGTTGCTGGTGCTGCAATAATGCTTGCGTCAGATGCAGGAAAATACATAAACGGTCAAACAATTATCGTTGATGGTGGTGCGACAGCTTAATTAAAAAGATTTTTAATTTTATAAAAAAAATTATTTAGTCCGATTTGCTCATTTAATGAAGGAACTTTATTAAGCTGATATTTATAGTTAATCAGTTCTTCAATTAAATCTGATGCTTGTCTTGTATCCAATTCTTTATTGTCTATGGATGTGAAAGATGGGTGAGCTTTATAAAAATCTTGATTTATACCTAAACATGTTTTTAGAAAAAGAATAATAGAATCAATTTTATCTTCAAATGAAATATTAATTTCCTTATAAAATTTTAAAAGATCAGGTGTAGTTTTTTTACCAAGACAATAAGAATTAAGGTTTTGAGAAATCTCTATGTATTGCCCCGCCATATCATTCTTAATAAGTTTTTCAATTTCTAAGGGGGTGGAATCGGGAGCAAAATTTAATATAGAAAAATCAATATATCCCTGATCTACAATCCATTGATTAATGGCCGCTGAATCAGGGTTTTTTATTGAAATTAAGCTTGAGCGACTATAAATGGTTGGTAAAAAATATTTACGTTGATTTGAAATAAGAATTACATGTTTATTTTCAGGCAATTCCTCTAAGGTTTTAAGAAGTGCGTTTTGTGCATTAATATTCATTAAATGAGCGTCAAATATAATAGCGACCCTTTGATGAGATACTGAATTGGTCATACCGATAAATTCATGGAGAGCTCTTGCTCCCTCAATTTTTTTTGAATTTAATGCTTCTTTCTTGGCCTTAGAATAAGTGTGTAAAACGCTAGAACATGAGTCATGGTCAAGAAAACAATAATCTGGGTGTGATTCAGCTAAAAAATAATTGCACGAATTACATTCTTTGCAGGGTGCAGAATGATCTGAACATAGTAATTTTTGAGCAAAATATCTTGCAAGTTGTTTCTTGGCTAAACCAGATTCTCCCTCAATAATCACTGACGATGGAAAAGCAATATTACTATGAGCATCTATGGCAGCTTTTAACCATGGAAATCGCTGAATACTCATTTAAAACAATCGCTCTATCAAATCTTTGGTTTGCTGGCTCAGTATTTCAATAGGCTGGGATGCATCAAGAATCTTAACTTCTTCCCTATCATTAGCCAGCTGCTGATAGCCTTTTCTTACATTTTCAAAAAAATCAATTCCGGAAGATTCAATTCTATCAATATCATCATTAGTTTTTCTTTCAAAACCAACTTTCACGTCTAAATCATAAACTATTGTTAAGTCAGGAATCGGGCAATTAATGCCTTTGATTAGATTATCAATTAAATCAAGCGAAAGCATTCTTCCATGTCCTTGATAAGCAATAGATGCATGGTAATATCTATCGCATAAAATAAAATCATCTCTAGAGTCAATTAAATGCTCAGCAATCATTTCAGACCTTGCTGCAAACATTAATAATAATTCTGAGTGTGCCGATATACTAGATTCCTTTGATAAAAGTAATTCTCTTATTTTTTCGCCAAAATCAGTTGATCCAGGTTCCCTAAGGAGCTTGGTTGATAGACCTTTTTCTTTAAGCCATTCTGAGATTAGATTTATTTGAGTGGACTTCCCTACTCCCTCTATTCCCTCAAATGTTATTAATTTCATGGTTCAATTCAGCTGATATTTTTTTACTGCATCAAGGTGTTCTTTGTAAGTTTTTGAAAACTTGTGGGTTCCATCTCCTCTAGCTACAAAGTACAAATAATCATTTTGCATCCCCAATATTACTGCTTCCAAAGATGATTGGCTAATTGTAGATATTGGAGTTGGCGGTAGCCCTGAAATTTGATAAGTATTATATGGATTAGTCCTGTCTCTTAAATTTGCTTTTGTAATATTCCCATTAAAATTCGGCATTAAACCATAGATAATGGTTGGGTCAGCTTGTAACCTCATGCCAATAGCCAATCTATGCAAAAAGACTCCAGCGATGATTGGCTTCTCTTCATCATTACCTGCCTCTTTCTCTACAATTGAAGCAAGAATTATTGCATCTGAAAATGTTTTTAAAGGGGAGCTTATATTTTTGCCTGACCATAAATTGAGTGATTGATCAAAGAATTCACTTTGCGATTGTTTAAGGATTTCAGCTAATGACGAAGAATGTTTATAAAAATACGTATCTGGCTTTAAAGTTCCCTCTATAAAATTTAAACGATCGTCTAGACAATTAAAATCATTACAATCATCTGTTAGATTTGATTCTAGAAGAATTTTTTTAACTTCAAATAAATTCTTTCCAGCTGGAATTTCTAACTTAAATATAACAACGTCGCCCTTTGATACGGACATTATAAAATCTTTCCATGATTTATTTTTAAGATAATAATGGCCAGCTTGAGCGATCTTGATATCATTTTTTTTTAAATAAATTTTTAATAGAAGCTTTTGCGAAGGCTTCATAATAAAATCATCTAGTATTGAATTAAAAGATGCACCTTTTTTAACAGTATAAAATTCAATGCTATCGTCAACTCTTGTGTGTGAAAATGATTCAGACGATCCTACTAAAACTAATATAAAAATAGTTGCTGAACAAAATAGTATAGATAATTTAGATTTTTTTGAAGACAAGAGTAGAGTTAGTACCTCCAAATCCAAAAGAGTTATTTATAGCTATATTGACCTCTTTCTCAGTTGAAACAAGTGGTGTGTAATTCAAATCACAAAGAGAGTCAGGATTATCTAAGTTAATGGTTGGAGGAATAATTCCTTCATTGATAGCTTGAATACAAAAGATAGATTCTATTGCGCCAGCTGCCCCAAGCGTATGACCGGTCATAGATTTTGTTGAGCTAATTTGTGGTACAGAATCGCCAAATACTTTTTTAAGAGCGATAGTTTCTGCAATATCTCCAAGAGGTGTAGATGTCCCATGAGCATTAATATAATCTACGTCAGATAGATTGATTTCAGCATCATCTATAGCATTAGACATAGAAAGTGCTGCCCCTCTTCCATCATCAGGCGGAGCCGTCATATGATGAGCATCTGAACTGGCACCAAATCCAATAATTTCTGCATGAATTATTGCTCCTCGAGCTTTAGCATGATCAAATTCTTCAAGAACCAAGGATCCAGCTCCATCTGAAAGAACGAATCCATCCCTATCTTTATCCCATGGTCTGCTAGCCGCTTCGGGATCTGAATTCATAGAGAGAGCTCTTGCGGATATAAATCCAGCAATTGAAAGAGGCGTCGAAGCCATTTCTGCACCTCCAGCTATCATTACATCTGCTTCACCATATGCTATAGATCTTGCGGCTGTTCCAATGCAATGATTACCGGTTGAGCAAGCTGTTACAACAGAAGTATTTGGTCCCATAAATCCGTGTTTAATAGAAACTAGGCCAGATATCATATTAACAATTGATCCAGGCACAAAAAATGGAGAAACCTTTTTGTAACCCCTTTCCTCTAGCAGAACTTTATTTTTTTCTATTGTATCTATCCCACCAATTCCAGCTCCGAAATTAACACCGACTTTTGTTAGATCAATATTTGATTCAAGAATTCCAGAATTTTCAATAGATTGGTTCGCAGCAATAATTCCATATTGAATAAATGGATCAATGCGTCTGACTTCTTTAGAATCTAGGAAATCTTCTGAATTAAAATTTTTTAAGCGACCGCCAATTTTTACTGGATTATTCTCTAACCCTATATCAACCTTAGTAATGCCTGATTTGCCTTCTACACATGAATGCCAGGCATCATTAACTGTATTGCCTATTGGTGAAAGGATACCTAAACCAGTAACTACAACTCTTCTGTGTAGTTGCTTCATTTAAGAAATTTTTAACTGTTTGAATTTATGTAATTTACAGCTTCTTGAACGGTTGAAATTTTTTCAGCTTCTTCGTCAGCAATTTCAAGTTCGAACTCTTCTTCAAGAGCCATGACTAGTTCTACTGTATCAAGTGAATCGGCGCCTAGGTCATCAACAAATGAAGAATCATTTTTCACCTCATCATCGCCAACACCGAGTTGCTCACAAACAATTTTTCTTACTCTTTCTTCGATACTCACAGGGCATCCTCCATTTAAAGAAATCTATTCTACAACATTTCTAGCAAAAACAAATAAAATCATCAGTTCATATATAAACCACCGTCAACAGAGATGGTTTGACCGGTAATATAATCGCCCTTATATGAAGCTAAAAATAGAGCTAAATCAGCTATATGCTGAGAATTGCCCATTTTATTAGCTGGGATTTGATTTAAAATATTTTTCAATTCTTCATCTTTGAAATGATTGGTCATATCGGTTTCTATGAATCCAGGAGCAATGCAATTAACAGTTATATTTCTAGTGGCCACCTCTTTGGCTAATGCTCTTGTAAAACCACCAAGACCAGCTTTACTTGCTGAATAATTAACCTGACCGGGATTTCCCATTAAACCAGCAACACTAGATATGTTGATAATTCTTCCAGATCGATTCTTTACCATGGATTTAATAAACAATTTAGTCATATTAAAAACACTAGTGAGATTAGAATCGATAACATCATCCCAATCTTCATCCTTCATTCTAAGAAAAAGTTGATCCTTAGTAATGCCAGCATTATTTATTAAAACACTTGGAACTCTATCTTGAGCTTTCAAATCCCCTAAACATGAAGAAACTTGCTGTCTATCAGTAATATCTAATGGAATATGTAGGCACTCATCAGAGCCCAATGCTTCATGAAGATTGAATTTTGATCTTGACGTTCCAATAACAAAATAACCATCATTTAAAAAGCATTTAGCTATTTCTAATCCAATACCTCTTGATACACCGGTAATAAAAACTATTTTTTTATCCATAATTATTTATTTTCTCATAAAAATCTTCATCGGAAGAGGAAAAATAGTTATCAAGTTTATTTGCTTTAAATAATCCTGATAAAACTTTTCCTGGTCCACATTCAATTATCGGTAGATTCAAAGTTGAAATAAAATGGCATGTTTCAACCCATCTTACGGGTGAGTGCAACTGAGAGATAAGTAGTGATGGGATATCTTCAGGCAAAGATACTGAATCCACAGACACATTATGAATAATTTTGGTATCTGGCATCTTAAATTCAACAGTATTGAGGGTATTTTTAAATTCATCTGCTGCCTCTACCATAAGCTTGCTATGCGATGCGATGCTAACCTTAAGTTTGATTGATCGTTTAGCGCCCTCAGATATGCATAGGTCTTGCGCTCTTTCAACCGCATCATCATGGCCGGAAATGACAGTTTGATTGGGAGAATTTAGGTTTGCACATTGAACATGGGAGTTATTTCCATGTGAAGCGATTAAACAGATTTCAGAAATAATATCTTGCTCTAAACCCATAATTGCAGACATTGAGCCTGTTGGGGCTAATTCCATCAACTCGCCTCTTTTTCTAACTAATTGAAGAGCTTCAGTAATTGATATTGAATTTGCTGCAACCAAAGCGGAATATTCACCCAATGAATGGCCAGCCATATATGTTGGAGAAATATCAATAGAATTAACTAATTTGTTGTAATGAAGATATGAGCAAAGGACTAAAAGAGGTTGAGTTATGGAGGTTTGATTGATTAAATCTTCTGGGCCCTCTTCAATTAACTTTAAGACATCATGTGATATCAATTCACTACAACATTCAAGAGCTTGCGAATATTTACTCGAAAGAGCTATATCCAAGATACCACCCTTAGAAAGCATAGATAGATGTTGGGAGCCCTGACCGGGGAAGGCTAAAAAAGCAGAAGAAGACATGGTTAGTCTTGAGGTTCGTTGTCCTCTACTTCTTTAATTGGTTTTCTAAGATCTTTAATTAATCGACCTTTATAAAAACCGTCTGCTGTCATTTGATGACGAAGATGCCTCTCTCCAGAAACGGTATCAGTCGAAAGCGTAAGATCAGATAGATGATCGTGAGATCTTATCATTCCTCGCTTTGATCTAGTTTTTTTACTTTTTTGTACTGCCATAATATTTTAAAAAAAATGCATACTATCAGATTAAATTAAGATTTAATAGTTAAATAATCCAGCTGTGACAGTAGTATATCAAATTCGTTATTTATAGGAGCCTCATAACTTACATCAAAGCCATTCATATCCTCAAAAGAGATTGATGAAGCATGCAGTGCGAGACGACTTACTGATGTTTCGCTAGCTATATATTTATTTAAACTAAATAATCCATATTTTGTATCGTTAACTATTGGATGATTAAGATTGGAGCTTTGAACTCTTATTTGATGCATCCTGCCAGTAGTTATTTGAATCTCAGCATGTGTAAATAAGTTATATTTTTTAATAATTTTAAATATCGAAACTGCCTTTTTTCCATCTTTTGATTCTTTTACCTTGTGATGATGCTCTTTTGTTGAGATATCGATATTTGATTCTATCTTTATATCTTTTTTAAGAACTCCTACTAAAATAGCTTCATACTTTTTTAAAACTCTATTTGCTTTTAGTTGTTTGTGAAAGTGTCTTAAAAAAAATTTATTTTTCGATAGTAAGACGCATCCAGAAGTTGATTTATCTATACGATGGCAAAGATCAATTTCCAGTGATGGAAATTTAACTCTCGCAATATCTATAAGGCCAAATAGGTTTTTGGTTCCAGAGTGAACGCTTAATTCAGGATCTTTATTTACCAGAATGAAATCATCATTTTGATGAATAATGGAAGATTCAAATGCTTGAATTCTCGAAGTCGGTATCTTTAGATCTGATTTCTCATTTTTGAAATCAATTAAATATGGCGGAATTCTTATCTCATCGTGCAATGATAATTTATGTGTTGGCTTTATTCGACCAGAGTTAACTCTTACCTCGCCTTTTCGAATCATGCTATAAATTTTTGATTTAGGAAGAGATTTGTAGATATTAAATAAATAGTTATCTATTCGTCTTCCAGCGTGATCTTTGTCTATTTTTAGGTTTTTACCACTCATTAAGGTAGAATACTCGAAATTGATAGTTTATAGATATAAAGCTACAAGTTAAAAAGCTTATGGCAAAAAGCCTTAAGTACAAATTTAAGAATGCTGTATTGCAGCATCATAAGAGAAAGTTAATAAAGCACAAGGGTGCTTAAAGAATAAAACAAGTTTTAAAAACTCCACTTAGAATAATGGGGTAAGTTAAAAGAGCTCCAAGGGATAAGACTCTGATAACTCAACAAGCACTAGTGCTATTCACTTTCTCTGTATCGGAGAAAAAAATGAAAAGAATTTTAATTAATTGCTCATATTCTGATGAGCTTCGTGTTGCGTTAGTTGATGGGGCCAAGCTATTTGACTTAGATAATGAATTTAATGCGCAATCACTTCTCAAAGGAAGTATATTTAAGGCTACTGTTTCAAGAGTTGAAACAAGCTTGGATGCAGCATTTATAAATTTTGGAAGTGAAAAGCATGGTTTTTTACCATTAAAAGAATTAACAAATGAGCATTTTACAAAGGATGCAGACGGCAAAAAAAAATGCACACTCAAAGAAGGAGATAAAATCCTTATTCAGGTTCTAAAAGAAGAACGTGGAACTAAGGGTGCTGCCCTATCAAATCAAATATCACTTGCCGGAAGATTTATAGTCTTAATTCCAAATTCTGAAAAATCTGGTGGTGTATCTAGAAGAATATCAGGCGATGAAAGGGATGAGATTAAAACTGCATTAGATGCATTACAAATACCTGAGGGTATGAGCGTAATTGTAAGAACAGCGGGATTAGGCAGATCAACAGATGAATTGAAGTGGGATTTAGATTATCTCATGAATCTTTGGGAGCAAATAAAATCTACTGTTACCGATGCACCAAGCCCAAGCCTTATTTATAAAGATGATAAATTAATCTTAAGAGTATTTAGAGATTATTTTAGAGATGACATAGAAGAAATTCTTATCGATGATGAAGCTGTTCATGCTGAAGCCTTAGATTTTGCAAAATCAGTGATTCCAGATCATGCTGATAAAGTTATTTACTACAATGAAGATATTCCTTTATTCAATAGATATCAGATTGAAAGCCAAATTGAATTAGCTTTTCAGAGAGAAATCTCATTACCTTCAGGCGGATCAATAGTTATAGATCCTACAGAGGCTATGGTGTCTATTGATGTTAACTCAGCACGCTCTACTAAAGGCAAAGACATTGAATCAACAGCCTTTGCAACAAACATGGAAGCAGCTAAAGAAGTTGCTCGACAGCTGAGATTAAGAGATTTAGGTGGCCTTATAGTAATTGATTTCATTGACATGCAAGATGAGAAACATCAACAAAAAGTTGAAAATACTTTTAGATCTGCCGTTCAGTCTGATAGAGCGAGAATCCAGATTGCAGGAATATCTAGATTTGGATTATTAGAACTGTCTAGGCAAAGATTAAGACCTTCATTAGAAGAGACATATGATATCCAGCATGTCCAAGTGCGTGGTGCTCGTTCTTTAGGCCAATCTATATTAAGAATTATTAGCGAAGATGCCGCAAAGGAAAATACAGGTGAAATCCATGTTTATGTTCCAGCTGATGTTTCAAGCTATTTATTAAATGAGAAACGAAGAGACATTATTGCTATAGAAAATAGCTATCAAGTTAATATTCTTATCATTGCTGATCCTTATAAATCCAGGCCTTATTATAAAGTTGCAAGAGTAAAAGCTGTTGCTGGAAAAAAACCATTTTCATACGATATGACGCCTAATAGTCCGGAACCATCAATGGACTGGCGTGATGCTAACTCTAATAAGAAATCTTTGAAGCCATTGGTTAAAATATCTGTGCCACCAAGGATGCCAAAGAGAAAAAATAAAACAGGATTTTTTCAATTTATAAAATCTATTCTTACTCTTTCAATCTTCAAATCTAAAAAGAAAAAAAATACTAGAAAGAAAAGAAATAGAAACTATAAAAAAACTCAACCAAGAGTTAATAAAAATAATAGAAGTGATAAAAATCAATATAATCGAAACAGAGGGCAGAATAATAAATCTAAACCTTCTAATTCGAAAAAGGCTCCAAATAAAAAGACTGATAAGCCAGTTGTTATACCACCAAAAAAAATCGCTCAAGTAAATAAGAAAGATGCTGAATTAAATAAAACTTCAAAACCATTGGAAGATAAAGATGGTAATAAGTCTGTTGTTAAATCGAAGCCTGTGATAGCTCCTCCTGCGCCTACGCCAGCTCCAACTCCTGTGCCTACGCCAGTTACAACTCCTGCGCCTACGCCAGATCCAACACCCGCACCAAAGCCTACTAGAGCTTTAAACGACCCTCGATATAAGAGCGAATAAGTTGGCCAGAAATTGATGCATCAGGTGGAATAATAGGTAAGTCATTAATATTAAACCACCTCGCGTCTTCAAGCTCCGCATCATTCAAACGGATATCTCCGGTTTTATATTTACAGAAATAACCTAACATCAATTGAGCTGGAAATGGCCATGATTGAGAAGAGAAATATTTAATATCCGAAACATGAAGATTTACTTCTTCCTTAACCTCTCTTATTAAAGCTTCTTCAGCACTTTCACCAGCCTCAATAAAACCAGCAAGGGTGCTGAACATGTTGGGTGGGAAGAATTTGCTTCTTCCAAGCAAGATTTTATCTTCATCATGTATCAAAGTAATAATACAAGGAGATATCGATGGATATTTTGGAGTACTATTACATCTACATTCAAAAGCACCTTCTTTTATGTTAAATGAATGACTATTGCCGCAAATACTACAATAATAATTATTAGCTGCCCATGTATTAAGGATTGATGCACGTGATGTTAATAAAAAACTAGATTTATCTAAAAATCCTAAAATCTGCCTTAAATCTACAAAATTTGTAGAATCAGGGTCCATAAAGATGCCTAATATATTTTTATCTGAATCCACATTTAAAACATAGATATAGTAATTATCAATGCTAGCTATTGCTAAATACGGATCAGATTGCTCAATTGGATTTAAATCTTTTATTTCAAAACTATAAGTATTTTCTTTCTGATCGTATAAAATCTTGTTATCGGAAAATATAATTAGTTTAGAATCTTCTTTTATTGTTTCGTGGAGTTCTCTTATTAATTTCATATGGATTAAAATTTAAATATGATCAATAACTTATACAAAATGTTTCTAGGTAACTCACCTGATTGGTACAAAAATACCATCATAGCGTTTTTGGTAATTAATCCTATGACTTTATTAATTTTAAATTCAATGGGCTTAAACGGAACATTCATCGTTGGATGGATGGTTTTATTACAGTTTATCTTCACCCTTGCACTTGCGCTCAAATGCTATCCTCTTCAGCCAGGAGGATTGATTACAATTCAAGCATTTTTTCTTGGATTAACTGACTCCTACTCACTGCTTCATGAAATTGAAAATAATCTAGAAGTTATTCTTTTATTAGTATTTATGGTCGCTGGTATTTATTTTATGAAAAATTTAATGTTAACAATTTTTACAAAATTACTTCTTACAATACATTCAAAAACAAAGCTATCCTTAATGTTTTGTTTTGTTGCAGCTTTTCTATCTGCCTTCCTGGATGCTTTGACTGTTACTGCGGTCTTAATAGCTGTTGCAGTAGGCTTTTATCGAATCTTTCATTTAGTAAATTCAGGCCTAGAATTTTCCACATCGAATCATGATTATCATGATGATTCATCTTTAAGCGAAGTTGGTATCGAGGATATCGAAAATTTTAAAGCCTTTCTTCGAGATCTAATTATGCATGGTGTTGTTGGCACAGCGCTTGGTGGCGTCTGTACAATTGTTGGAGAGCCGCAGAATCTTCTTATCGCTAATGTTGCAGGCTGGGAATTTATTGAATTTATGCTGAAAATGGCTCCAATAACTATTCCAGTTTTTATTGCAGGAATGATCACTTGTTTTGCGATCGAAAAACTCCATATCTTTGGTTTTGGTAATCACCTACCCCTAAGAATTAAAAACATTTTTCATGAATATAATGCTTATGAGATCTCACAGAGAACTAATCAAATTAAATTAGAGCTATATATAGAAATGCTAGTTGGTATTTTTTTAATAATGGCATTAGCCCTACACTTAGCTGCAGTAGGAATCATTGGTTTAGGTGTAATTATTCTATTAACTTCATTTAAAGGTATTACGCATGAACATAATCTTGGTGAGGCATTTAAAGAGGCTCTACCATTTACTGCGCTATTAGTTGTTTTTTTTGGTGTGGTAAGTGTAATTGCTGATCAAGAGTTATTTACACCAATTATTTCATATGTATTAGCACAAGAAGCTAGCAACCAAGCTCCAATATTCTTTATAGCCAATGGTGTTTTATCAGCTATAAGTGACAATGTATTCGTTGCAACAATTTATATAAATGAAATCAAAGATGCATTGGATTTGAATATTATTTCTAGAGATCAATTTGATAAACTTGCTGTAGCTATTAATACTGGAACAAATATTCCAAGCATAGCTACACCAAATGGTCAGGCGGCTTTTTTATTTCTATTAACATCATCTTTGGCGCCGCTAATAAATCTGTCCTACATGAGAATGGTTGTAATGGCACTCCCTTATACTATTGTCTTAAGTGTTGTTGGATTTATATCAGTAGTTAATTTTCTATAATTAGATGCCTTTAAGTCATAAATTCTGCATTGCTCCAATGATGCAATGTACAGATATCCATGATCGATTTTTATTCCGCCTTATAACAAAAAGAGCTTTTTTATATACAGAAATGGTCACTACTGGAGCAATTATCCATGGTAAGTGCTTTGAGCAATTAAGTTTTAATAAAGAGATTGAGCAACCAATTGCAGTTCAACTTGGAGGCTCTGATCCTGTTGACCTTGCTGAGTGTTCAAAAATCTGCTCTTCTCTTGGGTATGATGAAATTAATTTAAATATCGGTTGTCCCTCTGAAAGAGTTCAGAAAGGATCTTTTGGAGCGTGCCTAATGGAAGATCCGGAGCTAGTGAAAGATTGTATAGAGGCCATGCAAGAAGTTACCTCCACACCGATAACTATTAAATGCAGGATAGGTGTAAATGAAAGAGATGACATAAATTTTTTGAACGAATTTGTAGCTAAAATTTTAAATCCCAAGCTAAAAACTATTATTGTCCATGCTAGAGTGGCAATCCTGAGCGGCCTTACTCCAAGGCAGAATAGACAAATCCCACCATTAAGATATGAAAACGTATACCAACTTAAAAAAGAATTTCCTAAATTAGAGGTAGTAATTAATGGGGGAATTAAGGGCGTCGATGAATCAATTCATCATTTAGAAAAAGTTGATGGCGTGATGCTAGGGCGAAGCCCATATGACAATCCAATGATTGTAAGCAATGTTGATTCAAAAATTTTTAATGAGACTGATCTTGGCAATAACAGAAAATCTATTTTAAAAAAGTATTTACAATACTGTTTAGTTCAAAATGATTCAGGCTATCCACTGTCTAGAACTCTAAAGCATGTCTTTGGTTTAAATCGAGGATTAAAAAATGCTAAAAAGTATAGGTCATTGATTCTTGAAACCATGCAAAAGAATAATTTAGAAAGAACGCAAGATGATTTAATATCTATGGTTTAAATTCTAATCAAGTAAAAAATCATCCATGTCATCAACAAAATCATCGGGCTGATCTTCACCATTAGTTAATTCAAATTCTTGATATTGCATATATGAATCTCTAATAAATGAGTATCTATCACCAATAATTAGCGTTTCAACTTCTAAATATCTTGCGCGTGTTTCAAGAGCATCAAGGGCTGTTATTCCGATCCTAACATCTGTTTCTTCAATAGCGAATGTTCCGCTGAGAAGTGAACTAGCGCTTCTTCCAGCTAATCCTCGCGGTGTAGAGGGTCCATATATTGGAATCATTAAAAATGGTCCAGAACTAAAACCCCATGATCCTAATGTTTGACCAAAATCTTCGTCGTGTCTTTCAAGACCAAATCTTGATCCAACATCTATAAAACCGCCCAAACCTAAAGTTGTGTTTATAAGAAAACGAGAAAAATCATTTATGGCCAGAATAGGCCTGCCTTGCAAGAGTTGATTGGCAGTATTATCAAGCTCATTTAAATTCCTAAAAAAATTGCTAATTCCAATTTCTATGAAATCAGGAGTAAAAGATGTATAAATTTCAGCAGTTGGTTTAGCTAAATTATCATCAAGAAATTCATTAAAAGCCCAAATTTTTCTGTTGTATTCTTCAAGGGGATCATCCTCAGCATGAGAGATGATGCTTAAAAAAAGTAATAAAAAAATTGAGGTAAATTTTTTAAAGTTCATTATATTATCTTAAGAATTTCATTATAAATTGACTCAAAAAAAATTGATGATTTATTTGGATTGAAATCTGTTAATTGTTTTGTTCTTGGAATAGATCCTAAAACTTTTAAACCAATTTCATTTTCTATATTAATTGGAGTGAACTCAGATATTTTCTCATCAGAGTTTGGTGAAATTGAATAAGACATATTATCAACTATACCAATCATGGGTATTTTCAACCTCTCAAACATTGCTTTTGATTTAATTGTATCCTGAACAGCTAATTTACTTTGAGAAGTTACTAGCAATACATAATTAGGTTTAATCTCAGATGCAACTGTTAAATATGCATCGCCTGTTCCTGGTGGCATATCTATAAATAAATAATCTAGATCGCCCCATTGAGTTAAGTCTTTAAGCTGCTTAATTGCCCCGCTCAACATTGGACCTCTCCACATTGCAGCCTTTTTGTTATCAAGAACAAAACCCATACTATTCAATGAAATATTGTTAACTTTAATGGGTATAAATGATTTGTTGCCATCTTCAATCTGAACTTCTGGTTTAGAATCTAATAGATCAAAAAGAATATGTTGATTGGGCCCATATATATCGGCATCAAGAATGCCTACCTTGAAGTCTTTTGAAAATTGGGATGCTAAATGTGCGCAAATAGTTGATTTCCCAACCCCACCTTTTGCTGAAGCTATAGCAATTATTTGTTTGATGCCCATTGATATAATATTTTGACTTATAATACTCGATTAGCACTTAAATTGGGTCTCTGAAATTAATAAATCAAGAAAAATAATCGTAACAAATGCCCTTCCATATGCAAATGGCGACATACATGTTGGACATATATTAGAGCATATCCAGACAAATATTTGGTCTCGTTTCATGAGTTTGACTCAAAATGAAGTTTTGACTTTTTGTGCAGATGATGCCCATGGAGCGCCAATAATGATGAAGGCAGATGAAATGGGTATCAAACCCACTGAATTTATCGATGAGGTAAAAAATAGTCATATAGAATCATTAGCCAAGTTTGGAATTGTATACACAAATTACCATTCAACACATTCTAAAGAAAATGAATCCTTGGTTTCAGAAATCTATCTAGATGCAAAATCTTCTGGATATATATATAAAAAAGAAATTGAGCAATTTTTTGATGAAGAAAAACAAATGTTCTTAGCCGACAGATATGTTCTTGGCGAATGTCCTAAGTGTTCAGCAAAAAATCAATATGGAGACGGATGTGAGGAATGTGGAGGAACTTATTCTGCTACAGAGCTTATTAACCCAAAATCATCTTTGTCAAAAACTACGCCAATAACCAAAACTTCTGAACACATATTCTTTGATCTAGAAAAAGCAAAAAATGAACTTATTAATTTTCTAGATAAATCATCAATTCAAAAACCAATACTTGGAAAGTTATCAGAGTGGCTTGATGGTGATTTAAAAAGTTGGGATATATCAAGAGATGCGCCATATTTTGGATTCAAGATACCTGATGAAAAAGATAAGTATTTTTATGTGTGGGTTGATGCCCCTATTGGGTACATGGCATCAGCAACCAATTGGGCTGATAAAAACTCTCAATCGCTAGAGAATTTATGGGGCAAAGATTCAGAATACGAGATTCATCATTTCATTGGTAAGGATATTACATATTTTCATGGGTTGTTTTGGCCTGCATTATTGATGGAATCAAAATATAAACTTCCTGATGCTATTCATGTGCATGGTTTTGTGACTGTAAATGGAGAAAAAATGTCTAAGTCAAAGGGCACATTTATTACAGCTGACCAATTTGCTGATGTGTGTGATCCAGAGTTATTAAGATACTATTTTGCTAGTAAATTAAATTCCAAGATTGAAGACTTGGATCTAAATCTTGAAGACTTGGCTCAAAAAATTAATTCAGACTTAGTTGGAAAATTTTCAAATATTTTTAGCCGTTCAGCACCATTCATTTCAAAAAATAATAACTGCCTAAGCAAAACAATTCATCAAGAGCATTTGTTAAATTGCAATCAGAGTGTAGAGACAATATTGCAAAACTATGAAGATAGAGAATTTTCTAAAGCAATTAAATTAATAATGGAGATTGCTGACGATACTAATAAATATATTAATGAGAATGCTCCTTGGAAACTGGATCAAGCTGAAGCAGTTATCGTAGCAACAACCGCCCTCAATGTTTTTAAAAACTTATGTATATTGCTGTCGCCTGTAACACCCGAGCTCTCTAAACAGATGTTATTAATGCTGAATATTGATAATCTCAACATAGAAAATCTAGAAACAGAAATAATTGATTCTGAGATAAGTGAATTTAAACCCATCCTCTCAAGAGTTAAACCATTAAATATTCAAGATTTTTATAAAAAGGAAGAAAAAATGAACGAAGAAGATAATAATATTATTCAAATAGATGACTTCATGAAAGTTGATCTGAGAGTTGCTAAAGTAAAGGAAGCTTCTCATGTAGAAGGCGCAGATAAACTACTTGCTATTAAATTAGACTTAGGTGAGCTAGGAACAAAAAATGTATTTGCTGGAATTAAATCAGCATATGAACCTGCTCAATTAGAAGGGAAATTAGTTGTAATGGTCTATAACCTAGCTCCTAGAAAAATGAAATTTGGAGTATCTGAAGGTATGATTTTGGCTGCAAGCGATTCAGATGGCGGTATTTTTGTTTTATCCCCTGATTCAGGAGCACAACCTGGACAAAAAATTAAATGAAAATTGAAACAGACATTTTGGTAATTGGCGCTGGTCCAGTTGGGCTATTTACTGTATTTGAAGCTGGCTTGCTAGGTCTTAAGTGCACATTAATTGATAATTTAGATAAAGTCGGTGGTCAATGCTCCGAACTCTATCCTGAAAAACCAATTTACGATATTCCCGGTGTACCAATCCAAACAGCCCAGGAACATGTTGATGCCTTGATGAAGCAGATTAAGCCATTCGACTATGACCTTCATCTTTCTCAAAGAGTAGAATCAATCCAAGTTCATTCAGTCACAGATGATATAACAACGTGGATGATCAAAACAAATGAAGGTATAGAATGCTTAACTAAGAATATCTTTATTGCAGCCGGCGCTGGTTCATTTGAACCAAGAAGACCGCCCAACATAGAAGATCCAGATAAATTTTTGGATCATGGGGTAAGTTATGCCGTTAAATCTAAAGATCTATACAAAGATAAAAACCTTTTTATTTTTGGAGGTGGTGACTCCGCTTTAGATTGGACAGTTGAGTTAGCAAAAATAGCTAAATCAATAAATTTGATTCATCGAAGAGATGAATTCAGAGGTGCTCAACATACTGAAGCTCAAATGCGGGATTTAGTTAAAAATGGAGATATTAATCTACTTACGCCCTTTCAAATTGAAGAAATTCTAGGCGATAACAAAGTAACAGGAGTAAAGTTAAAAAACTTTGATACAAAAGAATCCATTAGTCATGATGCAGATGAATTATTATTTCTATTTGGTCTTAACAAAAAGTTAGGCCCAATTCTTGAATGGGAACTAGAGCTAGCATCTAAAAAGATCGCTGTTAATACAGAAGATTTTCAAACTAATCGAGATGGTATTTTTGCTGTCGGAGATATCAATGACTACCCTGGCAAATTAGATTTAATACTATGTGGTTTTCATGAAACAACTCTAGCGGTTCAAAAAGCTTTTCAAAGAAATTTTCCAGGAGAAAGAGTTCCCTTTGGGTACACAACCTCAAATACAAAATTACAAAGAAAATTAGGTGTCGCGGAATAATTTAAACAAGTAATTCTTTTAATACGTCTTGAAGGCTTATAGAGTGTTTTTGAGATTTAATTAAAGCTTTTCTAACTCTAGAAGCTATGTTTCTTAAATCTAATTCTGTCTCATCTTCATTTCTGTGCATTATGTCTTTGGTTAAACCAATAGCTCCACCTGAATTGATTAAAATATCAGGTATGTAAATGATGCCATTTTCATATAAATCATTTGCAACAGATAGATCCTGCAGTTGATTATTTGCACCGCCAGCAATTATTTTACAATTTAAATTTTTTATAGATGATTTAGAAAATATTGCTCCTACAGCGCATGGTGAAAACACATCACATTGAAATGTAAAGGCGTCATCTACACAGATAATATTAGGATCATTGATGTGATCTAATTTTTCTTTATCAATATCAGAAATAAAAACCTTTGCGCCTGCATTAGATAAATGGTCTGCTAATTTTTTACCCACGCTGCCAGCCCCTTGAATAGAAATTGTTTTATTTAGTAAAGATTCTGAATAATAGAAATCGATTGACTCTTCGATAGCGTAAAAAATACCTTTAGCTGTATATGATCCGGGATCAATATTATCAAAAACATGATCAGTATGATTTTTAATAAATCTAATATCTTCTAATGAAATACCTATATCTTCAGCAGATATATATTTCCCTTCTAATAAATTTAAGAAATCAGCAAATGACTGCAATAGTTTCTTTGATTTATTTTCTTCCTTAAAAATTATGGCTTTCCCTCCTCCAAATGGTATTTGAGCGACATTATTCTTATGGGTCATTCCACGAGACAAACGTAATACATCATTTAAACCATCTTCGAATGAATCATATTTCTTATATCTACAACCACCAATTGCCGGTCCTTTTGATGAATCATGGATAGCTACTAAGGATTTCAGGCCAACGTTACTATCTTCATAATAATAGACTTTCTCATGCTCAAACTCATGATAAGAGGAAATTTTTATGCCATTAAAGTTTAAGCCAGTTATATCTTTAAAAATCATATTTGTATGTGATTATCGTTTATATTATACGTGCATGATAAGTGGCTTAAATGTTAAAAGATAGATTTAGAAAATTCCTTCCTGTTATTGTAGACCTTGAAACTGGAGGTTTTGACTCAAAAAAAAATGCAATATTAGAAATAGCTATTCAATTAATTGATCAAGAAAGCTCAAAGTTAATTTTGGGGGATTCGTATAGGTATCATATAAAACCATTTGAAGGGCTTGAAGTAGAAAAAGAAGCCTTAGAATTTCTTAGGTTAGATTTGAATCATCCATTAAGAACTGCCGTTGAGGAAGAATATGCCCTAAAAGAATTTTTTAAAATTATAAATATACAAAAATCAAAATATGATTGCTCTAGAGCAATTCTAGTTGGTCATAATGCATTTTTTGATCACAGCTTTCTATTAGCAGCATGTGATAGAAATAATATTAAAAAATCTCCCTTCCACCCTTTTTCGCTAATTGATACAGTTAGCTTAGGTGTTTTAGCAACAAAACAAACTGTTCTAGCAAGAATATGCAAAGAGTTAGACATTACTTATGACAATGATGAGGCTCATAGCGCAGCATATGATGCAAGGGTTACAGGAGAGGTTTTTTGTAAAATCATCAATGACTATGATTCTTTCAATATTATTTAAATGCTGAGTGAGTCTCCTGCTTCCCTGCAAACAGATGATAAGAGTTCAGTCTGTAAATAAGATTCTTTAACGCTAAGTATGTAGCTAATTAGCCCTTTTGTTCTACTTGGCGCAATACCTGTTGAAATAAAATACTTTGCTTTTAAAGTGGACTGTGCTGATTTTGCTTGCTCTAAATCCATTGAAACTTGAACAAGACCAAAAACCTTCACCCTATCCACAGTCATAATGCAGGCATCAACCTCTTCAATTTTAGTATTCATATTAAACATATGTGATTCGTGAAAAAGCTTTGATTTTCCATCTTCTAAAGAATAGGCAAATGTAGTCGTATGGTATGGTTTTCCAGCTTGATAAATTATTAATCTAAGTGATCCTAGTTCATACGACTTATTTATTTGAACAACAGTTATATTCTCGAATCCATTCTTAATTAAAACTTTTGAAGCTTCGTGGGTTGTAAAAATCTCTACATCTTTCCTAAATAGATTTAAAGAGTCCAAATCTAAATGATCAGAGAAATGAGCAGTAATAATTATATGGGTAACTTGATTAACTAAGTTATTTTTTATTAAATAAGACTCATCTGATGCGCTTCTGTGCAACAACCAATTCAAACCTGGAAAAACCTGTTTTTTCGTTAGCCAAGGGTCAACAACAACCAAATCCCCTTCATTTGAATAAACCCATGACTGGTAATCATCTCCTCTAATAATTTGCATATATCTATAATTTCATAAATGAGAATAAATACCATACTGATAATGATTATCATTAAAAAAATACCTTAAATCAGTTCTTTACAAGATATAAAAAGAGTAATAAAGTCATATCAAATTATATAAATAGGAATAAATATGGAAATGAAAGAAATTAATTCAGATGAAGTCTGCGATATATTGAACGAAATAATGGAATATGAATTAGCAGGTGTTGTTAGGTACACGCACTCCTCCTTAATGGTTTCTGGGCCATATAGATTACCGATAGTTACGTTTTTAAAAGATCAGGCGGCTGAATCCATGCTCCATGCACAACAAGCTGGTGAATTACTGGTCGGACTGGATGGTCACCCAAGCCTTAAAGTTGCAAAAATTAATGAAACTCATAGGCATTCAATCAAAGATATCTTAGAAGAAGGTCTAGAGCATGAATTGCATGCGTTAGGTCTATACAAAAAATTACTATCAAGTGTTGCAGATGCTTCAGTCTATTTAGAAGAATATGCTAGAAGCATGATTGGAGAGGAAGAACAGCATACTCTTGAGCTTAAAGCTATGTTAAAAGACTTTGGTTAACAATTAAGAGGTAGCTTCTTTGATGATTGTCTGAAGCTCTCCAGCCTCATGCATCTCAGTTATAATATCGCAGCCACCTATTAGCTCGTTGCTGACAAAAACCTGAGGGAAAGTTGGCCAATCTGAAATGCTTGGAAGAGTCTTTCTTATATCTTGATTCTCTAAGATATCAACATAAGAAAATTCAGCACCGCAATCAATCAATGCTTGGACTGTTTTTGCAGAAAATCCACACTTGGGTTCGTAAGGAGAACCTTTCATATATATTAAAATCTTATTCTCTTTAATTTGATCTTTTATTTTATCTTCAATAGACATTAATTCTTCCTTACAGATTCGATATATTTTATTATGGTGTCCTTAAAACCAAATTTCAACGCATCTGTAATAATTGCATGGCCAATTGACACCTCATCCACTCTTCCGCATTTAATTAAATGGGGTAGATTATCTAGATTTAAATCATGGCCAGCATTAATTCCAATCATAGTTTTATTTGCAGCAGCAATACATTCAGCAATTTCTCTTTTACATAAATCAAAATTTGTAAAATCTTCATCTGCTAAAAAATTTGCAAATGGGCCTGTGTAAATTTCAACTCGATCAAAGCCAATGCCTGCTGCATATTCAACTGAATTAGTATCAGCATCAATAAATAAACTTGTTCTTACATTAGAATCTTTGAGTGAATCAATAAAATCTTTTAATTGATCATCTAAAAAGCCTGGTTGCCACCCATGATCTGACGTAATTTGCTGAAGGTCATCTGGCACTAAGGTAACTTGATCAGGTTTTGTATTAGTACATAATTCTTGAAAACCAATAAATTTTCCTTGAGGGAGGGAGAATGGATTACCCTCTAAATTAAATTCAATACCATGATCTTTGCAGATTTTAGAGATATCAATTGCATCTTCTGAAGTGGCATGACGATGATCTGGTCTTGGATGTAGAGTTAGACCATCAACACCAAGATCAATACACTTTTTAGCATAATTAATTAGTGAGGGAGAATCATTACCCCGAGAATTTCTAATTAAAGCAATTTTATTGAGATTAACGCTAAGTTTCATACAAAAACAGAGAATTAACCTCTATCTTTAAAATCATCAACATTGATATCAATTGAGCTCACATCATCAGGCTGTGAAATAGACGATTCATTCCAAAAAGCTCGACCACTCGTAATTTTTCCACTTTTGTTAATAATAAAGTGATCTACAATTGAAATATCCATTCCAGAATTATCATTAATATTTCTAACCTGCATAACAGCTTTTAGGATACCTTCATTAGAACAAATCACTGTTTCAACATTTGTAGGGTTTATCTCCATTCCATCACTATGTCCAAAATCCCAAAAAGCACATATCGCTTCAATTCCATTACAAGGCTCTGCACCTACAGGATCTTCAAATACAGCCTTATCATCCCAAAGGCTTCTGAATAAAGCTTTATCATTATTTTTGTATGCTAAGACATAATTATCCAGCGCTGATTGAACCATTTCTTTCATAGTTATTCCTATTTTTTAATTCCCTTATCTTTTAAAAGAATTTTAGTAAATTTGTCATCGGGATTAATGGGCGATACTTGTTCCCATATACGATCGTATTCAGAATGCTTAATTAACCATTGATCATTAGTTTTAATGTACCTATCTTCATATAATGCCGTGCCTTGAGTAACGCTAGCTAAATCAAAATTGTAGAAAATATCTTGAAGATACCATTTCCCAGTAGCCTCAATCTCTGAAAGAATTTCAATTTCTGGATGATGGGCAGTATGCATGGCAGCAGTCTGATTATGAAATGCATGAATTAAGCTTTCTTTGATAGTCTCTTTGCCCTCAGATTCCCATCTATAGGTACCACCTCGATAATCAATTGTTATATCTTGTGAAAATACATTATCCAGTAAATCAAAATCAGCCATATCTATCGCCCTAAAATATCTATGCTTGAGATTTTTGATCTCTTCTATATCAATTAATTTTTGCAGTTTATCCATGCTAGTTATCTCAGATATGCTTGACCCCCATCAAGCATGATAGTCGATCCGGTAATGTAATTCATGCCATCAGACAGAATATGACAAACGGCCTCCCCAATATCATCTTTGCATTCACCCACCCTGCCTAATGGGATGGTTTTAAGAAATTCGTTAGCTTCATCTGGATGCTCATTCATCCACCAGTCCATTCCGGTTGACTTGGCGAGAGGCATTATACAATTTACTAAAATATTGTCCGGCCCCCACTCGACTGCAGCTGCCCTCGATAAAGAGCGAATTGACTCTTTTACAGCTGCATAAGCACCGTAAGATTTTGAATCAGGTCTTAAAGCAGAGGAGCTTGCTAGATTAATCACTTTTCCACCTCCTTTTAGATAAGGGTGACAAGCCTTCATGAAGCGAAATGTTGCCAGAGGTCCAGAATCCCATCCATTTATAAATGATTCGTCTGTTACATCTAAAATATTTCCCAAAGGAACTTCTTGAGCATTGTTTACCAAAATATTTAAAGAATTAAACTTTGACAGTGTGGCTTTAATAGATTTGTTAATTGATTCATTACATTTAACATCGCATTCAATAGCTATGGCTGAGCCACCGTCTTGATTTATTTGATCAGCAACCGATTCAACTTTTGAAAGAGTTCTGCCAACCAAGCTCACGTTTCCTCCATATGAAGCAATCGCTCGAGCAATACCCTCTCCAACACCTTGTCCGGAGCCTGTAATTAATGCTGTTTTATTAGAGAAATCCATAATTAAAAATTTGAACCAGTAATGTGTTTTGCAGCCAAGTAACCAAAAGTCATGGCTGGACCAAGAGTTGAGCCAGGGCCAGGATATGTAGGTAACAACGCTGTTGAGCAATTCCCACACGCATAAAGTCCTGGTATCGCTTTACCTTCTTTGTTTATAACTCTTGCATTTGTATCTATTACTAGACCGCCTGCAGTACCCATTTCACCAGGATATAGAACCATACAATAAAAGGGTCCAGTTTCTATAGGAGCAAGGCATGGATTTGGTGTAACTGATGGATCGCCGTAATACCTATCATAAACACTATCACCACGTTGAAGATCAAGGTCTTTGCCTGATGCAGCATATTCATTAACTTTTGCCTGTGTTGCTAAAAGACCTT
>Ga0207992_1000091_pt1 | contig 52409 bp, 51 predicted proteins | sample ETN02SmetaG_FD_185788 | JGI IMG/M metagenome (GOLD analysis project Ga0207992, IMG submission 185788) | Marine microbial and viral communities from oxygen minimum zone, Eastern Pacific Ocean - ETNP2014F10-02SV255 (SPAdes) (version 2) | ecosystem: Environmental > Aquatic > Marine > Oceanic ...
AATAGTTATTCAGGTAAATGGGAAATTAAGATCAGAAATAGATGTGGATCCAGATGCTCAAGAAGAGGAAATTATAAAAATAGCTCTAGAAGATGAAAATACAAAAAAACATATCTCCGATTCAAAAATTAAGAAAATAATCTACGTCCCTGAGAAACTAATTAATATCGTTTTATGAAGTTTTCACAGAAATTTATCTTTTCTTGTTTTTTTATAACTTTATTTCTTCTGTCGTCATGTGGCTACTCTCTAAGAGAAAGCTCAAGCGAGTTATTACAACAAGATCTAGTGCTTATATCAGATAACTCAGATTTAAATCTAGAATTAATTTCTCAATTAAAAGCTAAAGGCAATAAGATCTTTAGGGCTAAGAATATAGAAAACAAGAATGGCCTAATAATTAGAATTAAGTTCCATAAATTAAATAAATTTTCTGGAGCTATAGGTGCTGGTGCGAGAACAACTCAGGCAAGACTGGACTATGTAATCTCCTACGAACTTTCTAGTAAAAAGAAGATCATTATTGAGCATATTTATGAGTCTACTAAATACTTAAGTTTTAATCAGTCAGATCTGCTGTCTATGGAAAGAGAAGAGAAGATCTTAGTAAGAAACTTTATTAATGATGGTATTAAGAATATGGAATTCCTTTTAGCATCAAAAGATAATGAAAACTAATTCTAAGGACCTTAGAGAGTTAGTTCGCAAAGAACTGAATCCGGTTTATTTATTTTTTGCTGAAGAATCAATACAACTGACTTCATTAATAGACTCGGTACTCCTGGCTGCAAAAGATTCTAATTTTGATGAAAAAACAACTTACGTAGTTTCAAAAGATATGGATTGGTCTTTCCTAGATTCTAATAATGAAAATTTGGATTTGTTTGGTTCAAAAAAAATAATTGAAATTAAATTGCTTGGTTCTGGTCCAGGCAATAAAGGCTCTAAAGCTCTTAAGGAATATTCTTTGGATCCTAATCCAAATAAATTACTAATTGTTTCTGCAGAAGGCCTAGATAAAAAATCGCAATCTTCAGCCTGGGCCAAGAGCCTAGAAGAAAACGGAATAATGGTAGTTGAAAACCCTATTCCTCTTAATTCAATGCCTAAATGGATTCAGAACAGAGCAAATGATTCAAATGTGCTAATAAAAAATGATGCAGCTCAATTACTTTCAGAAAAAACTGAAGGCAACCTTTTAGCTGCTACTCAAGAAATCATTAAGCTTGCTTTACTTTATCCAAATATAGAGATAGGTTTAAAGGAGATGGAAGATTCCATATCTAACGCATCAAAATATGGAATCTTTGATCTATCAAATGCATTTGTTTCAGGAAACAAAAATAGAACCTTTCAAATCATTGAATCACTTAAATCAGAAGGAACACAACCTACTCTTATTTTATGGGCCCTAACTAAAGAAATTAATAACCTCTATAAAGTTATGGAAGACAACTCAACAAAAAATATATGGGGGCCAAGGCATTATTTAGAAACTTTGACTAAGAGAGTTAATCAACTCAACAAAAAGAAATTAAAACAATCATTGTTAGAAATTGCAGAAATAGACGCGTCCATCAAAGGTCTTTCATCTAAAAATCCTTGGCAGGCAATTAGAGATCTAGCAATTACTTTTTAAGTCTTCTTCTAGGATTTTCAAGGTTTTATGCCAATAATATTCTTCTAATTCTTTTCTCGGTAAAACCTTGTTATCAACTTGGTGAACTGGCTGTATTTCTTTGGTAGAGCTAGTTACCCATATCTCATCGGCTTTATTCAAATCTTCTATTCTGACTTCTTTCTCGAATACTTTGAATCCTTCTTCTGATAATCTTTTCAAGATATAATTTCTAGTTACTCCTAGAAGTATATTTTGCTCTTTAGGCGGTGTAACAATTAAGTCATCAAAAACAAAGAAAAAATTAGACTTGGATCCTTCATTTATTTTCTCTCCATCATGAAATAAAATTTCGTCTGTGTCAGATTCATCTTCACGATGAAAGGGAATGATATTTGGAAGTAAAGTTGTTGCCTTTACATCGCATCTCTTCCAACGAATATCCTCTTCAAGTTTTACTTTTAAACCTTCTTTATGAGAGCTTCCTCGATAAGGGTTAATTTCTAATTCCGCTGAACTCATAAAAAGAGTTGGTATAGTTGTGCTAGCAGAAACGTGTGATCTTACCGGATCTACCCCTCTTGTTATTTGAATATAGATAGCTTGATTTGAAAATTGATTCTTTTTAAGTAATTCCATTATCAATGGGTGTAAATCTTTTAGAGGATCAGGAATAGGAATGTTTGTGATTGATAATGAATTTTTTAATCTTTCTAAATGTTCATCAAATAAGAAAAGTTTATTGTTGTATGAAGGAATAACTTCGTAAACACTATCGCCAAATAAAAAACCTCTATCAAAAGGAGAGACTCTTACTTCCTCCTTAGGAATAAATTCTCCATTTAGATAGGTCCACATAAAGTAGTTAGTTACTCTTCAATCAAGAATCTATAGGTAAGAAGTTTAATGTTAGACCACGCTCTGCCAAAAAAACCTAACGAACTAACCTCTTCCATCGCTATAGCATCTACGGTAGCTAATGATTCTCCATCTAAAAGAAGATCTATTTTTCCAACTACCTGGCCTCTAATAATAGGGGCTTGTAAATAATCGTTTAAAGAGATCTTTGGTTCTACTCTTTGGAAATCTCTGGGTGAAAGAGTCAGGTAGAGATCTTCTCCAGAAGAAAGGTTAACCTGTTCCTCTTCCCCACCCCACACTTGCTCCTTTAACAAAGATAAATCTCTTGTAAGAATTTTTTTGGTCCTAAAATATCTAAATCCGTAATCTAATAGCCTTCTGTTATCAGTTAATCTTGCTTTCTCTGAAGAACTTCTAAGAGTAACTGAAATTAGCCTAGTATCATTTCTTACTCCAGAAGAAACTAGACAATACCCTGCGCTCTCAGTATGGCCAGTCTTTATTCCATCTATAGAATCATCTTGCCACAAAAGACTATTCCTATTTCTTTGTTTTATTTCATTAAAAGTAAAGTATTTTTCTTTATAAAGAGAGTAATGATCAGGAAATTTGTTAATTAGGTTTGTTGAAAGAATAGCTAAATCTCTTGCAGAAGAAAAATGTTCAGGATCTGGCCATCCACTTTCGTTTCTAAACTGGGTATTTTTTAAGCCCATTTCGCGAGCATACAAATTCATCAATTGAACAAATCCTTCTTCAGATGCGGCTACATGTTCTGCTATAGCACAGCTTGCATCGTTTCCGGATTGGATAACCATACCCTTCATAAGATCAGACAGTAAAACTCTTGTGCCTTCTCTTATAAACATCTTAGATCCTTGTTTTCTCCAGCAATTCTCGCTTATAAAAACTTCATCAGATAAGCCCACAAAACCTTTATCAGCCTGATCAGCAGCAACATATCCTGTCATAATCTTAGTGATACTTGCTGGCTCTATTCTTTCATCTGCGCCCTTCTCCGCCAGAATCCTTCCAGAAATAGAATCCATTAAAATATAATTAGTTGCATTCAAAGAAGGAGGATCGGGAATAAAACTCTCCTCTGCTAATATGGATAAGGATAAGAAAAATAAGATTCCTGCTTTGATAAAGTTTAAATGCTTAAACATACTAATTATTCCCACTATAAATATATTGATAAGGATCGACTAAATTCTATTACCGCCATAACGTACAACTTGCTTCTATTGTATCTAGATAAAGAGTAATAATTATCAAAACCCAGCCAATGTTCATAACCATCATCCAGTTCAAGAGATATTGGAACAAATTTTAAATTTCCTGAAATCTTCTCCTTAGGTTCAAGGCCTATTCCATTTAATTCAATTAATGTCATGTAAGGTTTAAATTTTGAATTAAAGCTAGTTTGGCTAGATACACTTCTGGCCTCAATTGCTATTGGTGTATTAGGTCTCCACCTTCCTTTCTTACTCAAGAAGTTAGCGACGCTACCTATTGCATCGACTGGATTAGTTATAATATCTCTTACTCCATCTGAATCAAAGTCAACTGCGTACTTTCTATAACTATCAGGCATAAATTGACCGTACCCCATTGCTCCAGCAATTGAGCCTTCTAAAGATTCAGGGTTAAAACCTTCCTCTCTACTTAACAGCAAGAATTCTTCTAGCTGAACCTTGAAGAACTTTGATCTTCTTGGGTAATTAAACGAGAGCGTCATCAAAGAATCTAATACTCTAATGTTTCCCGTTATTCTTCCATAGCGAGTTTCTATACCTATTATAGAAGCTATTATTTCGGCAGGAACTCCATAAAGGTCTTCAGCTTTGTATAAATCTTCTTTATACAATTTTATAAATTCTTTGCCTGCAGAGATCCTAGAGTCTGATACCATCATTTCCTTATATCTAGACCAAGTCATTGTCCCTTCGGGCTGCCTATTCATAATCCTTACAACTTTTTCTTGATAAACAGCACTCCCTAAAAGTTCTAAAAGTTTGTCGCTTTCAAAACCATGCTTGTTAGATATTTCTTCTATATATTCTTTAACGTCGTCCCTAGAAGAATAATCAAAACTTTCGTTTGAAGAAATCTCGAGGCAAAGCATAGCCAGAGAAGCGAGTAGAATTGTTCCCTTATTAATCATCTATATATCTTTTTCATTGATAAAATCACTCCAAAAGCAAGTAAATGAACTACTATCGAAGTGCCTCCTTGGCTTATTAAAGGCAGGGGCACTCCCACTACAGGGATTATACCTATAACCATTAATACGTTAATTAAAATATACAAAAGAAAGATAAATCCTAAAGAGCTACAAGTAATCCTCTCAAAATTTGTTTCGGACTGATAACTGATTCTAAATACTCTCCAAATAATGAACCCGTACAAAAGGAACATTGCCAATATACCTATAAGCCCTAGCTCCTCTGCGATAACTGAAAAGATAAAATCAGAATGGCTTTCAGGAATAAAATCAAGCTGGCTCTGTGTCCCAGATAAATACCCCTTTCCTGTTAGTCCTCCCGACCCAATTGCAGTTTGAGATTGATTTATGTTCCAACCTGTTCCTAAAGGGTCCGCCTCAGGGTTAAGAAGAGTTAGCACCCTTTGTCTTTGGTATTCTAGTAATAAATTAGACCAAACATATGGTGCAACAATAGCTAATCCAACCAAATAACCTAAAATTATTCTATAAGGCAATCCAGCTAGAAATATAGGTATCAACCCAGATACAAAAACTATAAGTCCTGATCCTAAATCCGGTTGCCTTGAGACTAAATAGAAACATATAAAGGCTGCTATGGTTGTAATAAACCAATCAGACATTCTAGGCCTAGATTCTCTCCTGCATAAGTAAGCTACTAAAGATAAAGGCAAAAGAAGGCGAATGATTTCTGACGGCTGAAAGTTAAAAAACCCTAAATCAATCCATCTATTGGTTGCATAACCATCTGCTGGATTTATCAATACGTACGCTAACAACAATAAACCAAACCAATAAGAATTCATTAATATATTCTTATAGGATTCGGGCCTTAACTGCGCAACCAGTAGCATAAAAAACAAGCCCAGAATAATATAAATTAATTGTCTTGATACCATCCCAATGGACTGGCCACTAGCGCTATAAAGCATAAATAGACCAAAGCCAAGAACGGTGCAAAGAGATACAAATAAAGGTAAATCTTTAAAAACCCTTGAAAACGAATACGAATTATTTGTTAAAAGATTATTGATTTCATAATCAAGAGGGGCTCTTCTAGACATCTGCAAGAATCTCCTTTTGATATTGTTCCATTAATTTCATAGCAATCGGCGCAGCAATTGAACTGCCGGATTCTCCATTTTCAACAATAACGACAACAGTTAAGTTTGGGTTGGGCAAAGGCCCATAGCTTACAAAAAGTGCATGATCTCTATTCTTTTCTATTTCACGAATGCCTTCATACTCTTCTTGAACCGTTAACTCTTGATCTACTAAGCTTTTTATTTGAGCTGTACCTGTCTTGCCTGCAATTTTGAGCCCTCCTTCTTTATAAAGGTTGTGGGCTGTTCCATTCCAAGAGTTAATTACTGCAATCATTGATTTCTCTATAGTTTCCCAATTCTCCTTTTTATTTAATTCAATTGAAAATAGAAGTTCAGGTTCAATATCTTGATCTCCTAAGCGTTCAACTAATTTTGGTTTAAATATCTTTCCCTTAGTTGCAATTGCGGAGACAGAAGAAGCTAACTGGAGTGGAGTAACCGTAATATATCCTTGGCCAATTCCCATATTGACTGTATCTCCTACAAACCAAGGCTCTCCGATACTACCAAGCTTCCAATTTCTGTCTGGCAATATACTTGAAGACTCATTAATAAGATCAATGCCTGTATTTTTACCGAAAGTAAATAAACTTAAGAAATTAGAAATTTTATCTATAGTTAGCTTAAAAGCTAATTCGTAAAAATAAACGTCCGAAGATTCAACTATTGCCTTATGGAGGTTTACCTCCCCATGACCTTCTTCTTTCCAGCTTCTATATTTTCTGCCTTCATCATTAATCTGGAAAACCCCTTCATCTTTGATTATTGTAGTAACATCAATAGCTCTTTCTTCTAAACCCAGCAGCCCCAAGAAAGGTTTAATAGTTGAAGCAGGAGGATAAGATCCTGATATCGCCCTATTAAATAAAGGAGCATCCTTTTGTTTCTCATTAGGATAAAGAAAACCATTTTCTGCTTTATTTAATATATTTGGATTGTAATCAGGAGAGCTAACAAGAGCTTTAATAAATCCTGTGTTGGGATCAATTGCAATTATTGCACCTTTTCTGCCAGATAATTCTTGTCTGGCTAGTGTCTGCAATTTGAGATTTAAAGATAAAAAAATATTTAAGGGCCTTTCAGGCAAGATTCTTTCTATTTCCCTAATCTTATTGCCAAACACGTCAACCTCAACGACACTAACTCCTCCCTTTCCTCGCATTGCGGACTCATATTTTTTCTCAAGACCAACTTTTCCTAGATAGGATCCTGGCCTATAGCTAATACCTTGACTCTGTCTATTATCTTCTTTCGTTACTTCTCCTAAATGACCAACAGCATGAGAGAAGACATTTTTATGAGGAAGAAATCTTCTTAGCTGGGTTTTAAGTTCTACAAATGGCCATTTTTCTTTATTAATCTGATATTTGGCTAATTGTTCTGAGCTAAGTCTTGAAATTACAATAAGTTCATCTGAACTATTAGTAATTTGCGAAGCATTTGATTGAACTTCAAGCCCAGGCTCTAAGAGAATTCTTAGTAAATCATTAATTTCAGTTGATGATTGATCAACTAACGATTTTTTTATTAATAAATCATGCGTGACTATATTTTCAGCAATAATCTCTCCGTTGGATAATTTAATCAGTCCTCTTGCAGGGTATATAGGAACATTGATAATTCTGTTTTTTTCTGACTCAGTGAAATATTCTTGCCTGTCTAAAACTGTAAGCTCAATAATCTTGGACAAACCAATTACTATTAACAAAAATACGAAGAAAAATAAGAAACTTGATCTCCGTTTTAATCTCCTTAAATCATTTACATTATTTGTAAGATCTCGGTCTGTTCTCATAGCTATCGGTGGTAGGGGTGATTCTGGGTTATAGACCAGGCTCTATAAACTTGTTCAATAATTAAAATTGGTACCAATGAGTGAGGAAAAGTTAAATCGGACAAGGACCATGATAGGTGACTCTGTTTTATGCATTCAGAACTTAGGCCATCAGGCCCGCCTACAAGAAATGAAATATCTTTAGAAGAGGACAGCCAATTCTCAAAATTATCTTTTAATTTAAGAGTATCCAGACTCTTTCCTTCTTTATCCAAGCTTATAATTACGTCTTCTTTCTTGGTGCCAGATAAAAGCAAGTCACTTTCATCTTTAATAGCCCTTTCTATATCATAATTCTTATTTCTTTGAATTGGCTTACACCCCTTCCAATTAATATTAATAGATTTATTAAATTTTGATTGATAAGACTCAAAAGCTTGCCTAGCCCAATCTGGTCTACTGGACTCTATACAAACAATATTAATTAACATTACAAATCAGGATCCCATAAACTCTCTAAATCATAAAACTCTCTGGCTTCAGAAGACATTAAATGAACAATTACATCCCCCGCATCTACAAGAACCCAATCATCTCCACCTTGACCCTCTACTTTCACTTCCTTTATCTTATTTTTCTTCAAACCATCAATCACTTTTTCACTAATAGCCGTAATATGTCTGTTGGAAGTTCCGGAAGCAATGATCATAAAATCAGTCAAAGAACTTAACTTCTTAACATTAATTGTCACAGGGTTTACTGCCTTTATGTCTTCCAAACTTTTAATTATTTTATTCTTTAAAGATATAGTCATATTTTATTGGTATAAGCTCCCTTTATTTATGAGTTCATTGACCTCTTCTAATAGAAATTCCGATACATCTGATCCTTTATATATCTTATTCCTTATGTCAGTAGAAGAAATTTCAATTGGTCTAATTTTTAATAATAATATCTTTTCTTTTCCTGAGCTTAATGATTCTTTGTCTATCGTATGACTCTTCTGCAAAAGTTTATAAGCTTCACTTTCTATAGGTATTTCATGATTGGGTCGAACCATTACAATAATATTTATCATTTTTATAAAATCTTCCCACTGATACCAACTGTCAATTTCAGCGAAGGCATCTGAACCCATAATCCACACTAAAGAATGTTCTGTATTTTCTTCAATTAACTCCCTTAAAGTAGAAATTGCGTATGACGGATCCTTTTTTTTAATCTCCCTGTTATCTATTACTACTTTTTCCGAGCTTTTAAAAGCTGAAGAAACCATCCTAAGTCTCTCTTCTGAACTCACAGATGCTTGTCTGTGGGGAGGTACTCCATTAGGAACGACTATTACTTTATCTAATGGAATTAATTCAAATAAATTCTTTATAATTTCTGTATGGCCCTTATGTACAGGGTCAAAGGTACCGCCGAAGATACCAATAAATTCTGATTTCGAATTACTCAAGACCCTCTAAGTTGAGAATTACCCTTTACTATGAACTTCTGCGAAGTGAGGCCTTCTAATCCTACTGGTCCTCTTGCATGAATTTTGTCTGTAGATATTCCTACCTCAGCACCTAGGCCATACTCAAAACCATCAGCCCAGCATGTAGGTAAATTATGCATTACAGAACTGGAATCGACTTGGTCAAAGAAAATTGCAACTTTCTCATTATTCTCTGTAACTATCGAATCAGTATGACTCGAACCGAATGAATTAATATGCTCTATGGCTTCCTCTATTTCTCCTACTATCTTTACTGACAGAACAGGGGCCAAGTATTCAGTAGACCAATCTTCCTCATTAGCAGTTTTAACTTTAATAATCTCTTGAGTTGCTTTACAGCCCCTTAATTCAACCCCTTCTGAATGAAACCTCTCTGACAACTGAGGAAGTATATTTGCAGCTACTTCTCTATGAACAAGTAAAGTTTCCATGGCTCCACAAATACCGTACCTGTAAGTCTTTGCATTAAAGGCAATATTTATAGCTTTTTCTAGGTCTGAGTCTTTGTCTATATAAACATGACATATACCATCCAGATGCTTAATTACAGGGACTCTAGATTCTTCAGAAATTAGCTTTACTAATCCCTTTCCACCTCTAGGAATAATAACGTCAATCCACTTATCCATATGAAGTAAACTTTTAACTGCTTCCCTATCAATAGTTTCTACTAACTGAACACTATCTTTAGGAAGTCCTGATTCCTCAAGTCCGTTTTGTAAGCATTCCCAAATAATTTTGTTTGAAAGAATGGCTTCAGACCCTCCTCTAAGGATGCACGCGTTCCCAGATTTTAAGCAAAGCGCGGCTGCATCCGCAGTCACATTTGGTCTGGATTCATAGATAATTCCTACAACCCCTAAAGGAACTCTCATCTTGCTTACGTCTATTCCTGAAGGAGTAGGTTTTAATTTAGTTATTTCTCCTACTGGATCAGGTAGCTCTGAGACTACTTTCAATCCAGAAATCATTGAATCTATTCTTTCTTCGGTTAATTCCAATCTATCAATTAGAGCGTCTCCTATTTGCTTTTTCTTTGCTTCTTCCAGATCTTTAATGTTTTCTTTTAGTATGTCTTGACGTTTTATATCTATTTTCTTAGCAATACTTAATAACGCATCGTTCTTTTGCTTTTCAGAAGCTTGAGAGAGAATTCTTGAAGCTTTCTTAGCCGAAGCTCCCAAAGAATCCATATAAATATTTATATCTTTACTGTATGACATGATGCAATATTCTAATGAAACAATAGTTAAAATAAAGATTATAAAGTGTTTGAGTTCAATGAAGTAATTTTGTGGTTAAAGGACAATCCCGAATGGATTGCGCTTGGAGTATTTGGTGCTGCCTTTATTGAATCTTTTGCCTTAATTGGAGTCATAATACCCGGAGTTGTTCTGCTTGCAGTTATTTCAGGAATGGCAGCCTCAACCTTAAGTGTTTTTGAGCTTGTATTAATAGCTTATGTCGCAAGCTTTTTAGCAGATATTCTAAGCTTCCTATTTGGAACTGGAGTTAGTAAATCTATTGATAAATTATGGCCATTTAATAAATATCCTAATTTATTAGTTCAAGGAAGGAGTTTTGTGAGGCGTTTCGGTATATTGGGAGTATTCGTAGGTAAGTTTATTGGACCGATCAGACCATTACTTCCTCTTACTGCAGGATCTTTAGGAATGAACTTTAAATATTTCTTAACTGTAGAGATATTTTCTTCTTTTTTATGGGCTTTATTGTATACAGTTCCAGGTTATTACGCAGGAAAATCAATTCTAGATAGTCAATTTAATCTTAATTGGTTAATAGCAATAATAATAGGGGTTGTTGTATTGATAGTTATAGTAAGGTACTTTAATCGTAAATATATTGAGGAATAGCCATGACAGAAGTTTACCCTAATCATCCTAACCTTGAAGGCAATTACGCTCCATTAAGAATGGAATGTGACATACAAGATTTAATAATTGAAGGAGAAGTGCCTAAAGACTTGTTTGGGAGTTACTACAGGAACGGTCCTGATCCTCAGTTTCCTCCAATGGGAGGGCAGTATCACTGGTTCGCTGGAGATGGAATGATTCATGCCTTTCATTTTGAAAACGGCAAAATATCTTATAGGAATAGATGGGTGCAAACCTCTAAATGGAAGCAAGAAAGAACTGCGGGAAGAGCTTTAGTTAATTCTATGAATCCTATGGAACCTGATCCTATATTTGATTTTGAAGGCGAAGACGGGACGGCAAATACGAATATAATTTTTCATGCCAATAAACTTCTTGCACTAGAAGAAGGCCATCCTCCCTTCGAGTTAGATCCAATAACTCTGGAATCGAAAGGATCTTGGAATTATCAAGGTAAATTACATTCAGCGATGACCGCACACCCCAAAATTGATCCTAAAACAGGAGAAATGTTTGGCTTTAGTTATGGATTTGGCGAAAATAAGATGACTTACTTTGTAATTGATGCGTCTGGGGATCTTAAAACTTACTCAGAATTTGAAACTCCTTATTCCAGCATGATTCATGATTTTATCGTTACTACTGAACATGTAATTTTCCCTATATTTCCGTTAATTATTGACTTTAATCTAGTGGCCAAAGGGCTGTCGCCTATTGTTTGGGACTCCAGTAGATTAAGCCAGATTGGAGTTATGCCTAGAAATGGAAACGTCAAAGACATCAAATGGATAGAGGATGATCCTTGCTACGTATTCCACCCCATGAATGCATATACAGATGGAGATAAGATAATTGCGGATATGATGCAATTTGAAGAAGCTCCTTTATTCCCTCACCTTGATGGATCTACGCCTGACAATAAAAAAGCTGAAGCAAGATTGAATCGCTGGGAAATTGATCTAACCTCTAACTCAGGCTCAATAAAGAAAGACTACCTAGATGATCATATTGGTGAATTTCCTAGACTGGACGAAAGATACAGCATGTCAAATTACCGTTATGGTATTTATGCCTCTAACCACGGAAATTCTCCTAAAGGAATTAGCTTTAACTCAATCACAAGATACGACTATGAGACAACTAATAAAGACGTCTTCACACTATCAGAACATGATGCAGTGGGAGAGCCTATATTCGTTCCTAAATCGTCTGATGCAGCTGAAGGTGTTGGGTTTGTAATTGCATTGGGCTATATAGGGAAGGAAAATCGCTCTGATTTAATGATATTCGATGCTGAGAATATTTCATCAGGGCCTATAGCAAGAGCAATGCTTCCTCATCGAATTCCCTACGGATTTCACGGAAATTGGCGACCAGGAACTTAATTAACCGCCTAATTTTTTAATAACGGACTGTAAGTAATCGAGCTTCTCCGTACTGCTCTCTAATTCCAACATGGTCTGCTTTTCTTCAGGTGTAAGGGGAAGCAGACTCCCAAGAATATAGCTGACATTAATAGCGTTCTTGAGGTCTATTTCCAGGTTTAATTTTTTTACTTCGGGGTGACCACTTATTTCTATCAACATACTCCATATTTCTTTATAAGTGGGGTCTTCTGAAAAATCTTCTCCTAATTCTTTTAATTTAGAAATCTTAGCTAGCAATAATTCATCATCTTGCTTCCATCTATCTAAAATCTTAACTTTGTTTAATCCTTTAACAGTTATTCCAAGTAGTCCATTCTTCAATTTATTAAAATCTACAATCTCCACATAAGTCCCCACTTCATGAAGATTTGGTAGCTCTTCTTTATACGCTTTCTCGTCGTTCTTAGCTAGGGCAATACAGAACCCTTCTTCTCTAGCTAAACTATTTTTTACCATATCTAAATATCTTGGTTCAAAGATTTGCAAAGGTAAGTAAGCACCTGGGAGAACGTTGATTGAAAGGGGGAATACGGGGTAAGTATTAATTTCCTTTTCTTTATCCATTTTGTAATTTACGGATTATTCTTTGCGACAAACCATCAAAATCTGCATTTGAGATAACAACAATTACAGTCTTTGTTTTAATACTTTGAATTATCTCGTTAGAAGTTTCTTCAGCCGATTGAATTATTCTAGACCTATTAGCATCAGAGTCTAAAAATTTATCTACTTGAGTTTTATCTTCACTTTTCCAAAAAACTTCATCTGCTTCTTTTGTGGCTTCAATTAATACATCATCATGATGCCCAGACTTCATAGTATTAGACCTTAACTCTATGGCTGCTATAATTTTGTGATCTTTATATTTATTTCGAAGACCAGACAAAGTCATCTGAATAGCAGTGGGGTGATGAGCAAAGTCTTCCATTAGAATAATATTTTCACTTTCCATGAGAATATCTTGTCTTTTAGAAACCCCTCTAAAATTTGATAATGCTTCTAACGATTGATTAAGAGTTACTCCATATTTGTTAGTTGCTAAGATTGCGCTCATAGCGTTCCTAGCATTATATTCACCAAACATTTGCCACTTTAATTCACCTTCATCAGCTCCTACCCTGAATCTTATTTCTGAATAATCTGGCAAAACCGAAGTGTAATTATTTTGAGCCTTGTCCTTGAACGAATAGCTCTCTTGTTTGCTCCAGCACCCCATATTAAGTACTTTGGCTATGTTTAAATCATCTGTGGGAAAAATAATTTGCGCCTTCTCTGGCATTGACCTTATCAAATTATGGAATTCTTTATGTATGGCAGTTATATCTTTAAATATATCTGCGTGATCAAATTCAATATTATTAACAATCAAAGTGTCAGGTTTGTAATGAATAAATTTTGATCTTTTATCAAAAAAGGCTGTGTCATATTCATCTGCTTCTATAACAAAAATATCTTCAGACCCTTTTCGTGCAGATTTCTGAAAATCTTTTGGTTTTCCAGCAATCAAATAACCCACATCAATCTTCAAGTATTCAAAAATCCAAGCAATCATTGCAGTTGTGGTAGTTTTTCCATGAGTTCCAGAAGCTGCTATGACCTTTTTATCCTTGAGTATGAAGTTATATAACCATTGCGGTCCCGAAATTAAATTGGCTTTTCTATTGAGTAATTCTTCTAAAGCAGGATTACCTCTTGAAATGGCATTTCCTATAACGTAAAAATCAGCTTTTGGTAGATCAGAGGGGTCGTAACCAGAAATGATATCAATACCCATTTCGGCTAAATGTTCTGACATGGGAGGATAAATATTAGAATCGCATCCGCTTATTTCAAGACCGGCTTCTTTTCCTAAGATAGCCAATCCGCCCATGAAAGTTCCACATATTCCTAATATATGAATTTTTTCTTTAGCCATAAAATTGATTATACCTATCAAGAATGATTCCAAGATAGACTTGTTTTCAGTAACATCACACCCATGAAAGCAAAAAATGCTCTATATGCTCAATCTGGAGGGGTAACTTCCGTGATAAACGCAACTGCTTGTGCGGTAATAGAGTCTGCCAGAAAGTCTAAGAATATTAAAAAAGTTTATGCAGGAAAAGATGGAATAGTAGGAATCCTTAATGAAGATCTAATAGACACCAGCGTTGAAAATGCTAAAGAAATTAAAAAACTAATGCATACACCTGGTGGAACATTTGGTTCATGCAGACATAAACTTAAAGATGCTAGACAGAATAAAAGAGAATACGAAAGGTTAATTGAGGTTTTTAAAGCTCACGATATAGGATACTTCTTTTATAACGGAGGTGGTGATTCTCAAGACACTTCTAACAAGATAGCTCAATACACGAGAGAAGCTGGATTTCCTGTTACATGTATCGGTATACCTAAAACTATAGACAACGATTTACCTTTTACAGATAACTGTCCTGGTTTCGGGTCTGTTGCAAAGTATATTGCTACCTCTACAAAAGAGGCAGCTTTAGACGTAAAGAGTATGTCTAAAAGCTCTACAAAAGTATTTATCTTCGAAGTAATGGGAAGACACGCAGGCTGGCTTGCTGCGTCTTCAGGGCTTGCGCAATCTAAAGACAGCTCTGCTCCTCATATTATTTTGTTGCCAGAAGTTCCTTTTGATGAAAATAAATTCTTAAAGAAAGTAAAAGATTCTGTAAATAAAGAAGGTTATTGCGTGATAGTTGTATCAGAAGGCGCGAAATACAAAAACGGAAAATTTCTTGCCGATGCCGGAACGGTTGATTCTTTTGGCCACAAACAACTTGGTGGCGTTGCTCCACAAGTTGCAGGAATTATTAATAAAAAATTAGGATATAAATACCATTGGGCTGTTTCAGACTATCTGCAACGATCTGCAAGACATATATCTTCTCAAGTAGACTTGGATCAAGCATATGCGGTTGGTAAAGCTGCTGTTGAATTTGCTAGTTCTGGTGAAAACTCCATTATGCCAGTTATTGTAAGGAAGAAATCTAAACCCTATTCTTGGGAAATTGGAAAAGTCGAATTATCTAAGGTAGCTAACGTAGAAAAGAAAATGCCTAAAAATTTCATATCCAAGGATGGATTTGGAATAACTCAATCTTGTAAGAATTATCTTAGACCGTTGATTCAAGGTGAAGCCATGGTTCCTTTCGAAGAAGGAGTCATACAAACAGCTTCCTTAAAGCACAAGTTAGTAAAGAAAAAACTTAAAAAGTTTAAAGTTTAATGATGAACTTTAAATTCAATTCCAGCATTCTTTAGTCTATCTATTAAAACTTCTCCCAGTCCTACTGCAGAAGTAAGAACTCCTCCATATTCATTGCCTCCTGGGAGGTCATTAGACTGCGCTAGAGCAATAGCAGATTCACAAACTAATTTTGCTGTTGATTTATAGCCAGGATCTCCTGACCCATACATTGAGCAAACCTTCCTTTCTCCATCTTCCGAAAAAGCAACAAAAGTTGATCTGAACCAACCATTATCTTGTTGCTCTTGGCTGGGTCCTTCTCCTGGTTTCGGAAGAAAACGTCTTACTAGATGCTTTATAGGAGTACTTATAACTAAGAAAGCCATTAACAGACCGAAAGAAGCTAACCTTGCCATTCGTTTAGTGGAAAATAAACCGTGTTCGCCAAAAGTAAAATTGTTTCCATACGGTTTCTGGTTCTGTTCCATTAACGCCGCAGATCGCCTTACTACTCTGGTATTTGCCATGGCCATTAACCCCATTCCGACCCAACCATCAATACCTTCAACTTGTTCAATACTAAAACCGTCCTTAGATTTCTCTCTTTGTTCTTCAGAAACTGTGTCTTCTGGATTTAAAACAAAGGGGTCTCTCATTTCTTTAGAAAGGCTGTCCATTGTAAACATGGTTTCAGTCGTCCCGCCTGAAGCCCCACCTAAAGCCTCTTGGTAGACATCCACTCTAGAGACCGGCTTATTAAACTGAGAGATGGTAAATAAGGCTCCTATATCTGAAGGAATTGAATCGTAGCCGCAAGAAGGAATAATTCTTATTCCTTTTGAAGCAGCCTCTTCATGATGTTTATCAATTAGGCCCCTAACCCAATGATTTTCACCGGTTATATCTGTGTAATGAGTTGCGTTTTCAACACAAGCTTGAACCAGTAAAGATCCATATCTAGCAAATGGTCCTGCCGTGGACAAGACAACTTTCGTTTGTCTGGTTAAAGACCTTAAAGCCTCTAGATCTGCTCCATCAGCAACAATCACATCACATTCAAGATTGAAATCAGATTTAATCTGGTCTAGTTTTTCCTTATTTCTTCCAGCCATAGCCCAGACTAAGTCTTTGTAATTATCTCTTAAATATTTACAACATATCTGACCTGTGAAACCAGTAGCTCCATAAATAATTATTTCGTATTTTTTATCCATTATGCTTTTAGTATTTTTCCAACTCCTCCAAAAGTAATTATAGTCTTACCATCTACAGTTATGTCACCTTCAACAAAACCTATAGATTTTCCAACTTTAGTAGGTTTAGCACGTATAAGCAGCATACTGCCAATAGGTGCAGGTGCTATAAATTCAGTGTGAAAACTAACTGTCGTTACTAAACTGTTCCTGTCTTTCATCATGGCAGAAGTCGTGCAAAAATCAGCTAAAGCCATAAGCGCCCCGCCATGGGCAGATTCATAAAAATTACTATGTTCTTCTTTAGCAAAAAAAATCATAAATAATTGATCGTCCTCTTTTTTGTAGAATCCAGGGCCCATATTTTCAATATGCGCTTGAGGAATTTTTAGCTCTTTAAAGCCTTCTGGTATTTTTTGGTCTATCATCTTTAAATTATAATCCTAGAATCGTTTAATTAAATTATGAATATTAAAATTCTTATTGGTCTTACTGTCTATTTATATTTATTCGGTTCTAATTTATGGGCGGAAGAATATTTATCAATAAAAAAAGATTGGGAAGGTGTAGAAAGAGAATACTTAATCTATCTACCTAATAGTTACAAAGAGAATAAAGAAAAAACATTTCCCGTGATCTTCGGTATGCACGGGTACACAGGCACAGCGAGTGGATTCCAAAAAGAAACCACCAAAGGAATGAATTTACTTGCAGAAAAGGAAGATATAGTAATTGTTTATCCTCAAGGTTCGCATTTCAACGGAGTTTTTCAAGATAAATCGACATTTGTAAGTTCTTGGAATGATTTAGTTAGCAATAAAGAGCAAGAACCAGGTAAACCCCAAAAATGTAAGTTAAATAGACTCAATTACCCCAAGCCACCAGAGTGTTCAGATTTTAGCTTCTGTGCCTGGACTTCATGTTATGACGATTTGGGTTTCTTAAAATCTTTGATAGAAGAGGTTTCTTCTAGATACAGAGTGGATAAAAAAAGAAGATATATGGTAGGTATGAGCAACGGAGGTGCCATGACTTATAGATTCTCTTGCTTATACCCCAAACTGTTAAGTGCATCAGTTGCAGTTGCTAACTCTGTACCAATCTCTAATTCTTGTGAAAACAAAAGCGACCTTCCTTTATTAATTATTTATGGCTCTTTAGATAAAACAACACCACATGATGGCTCTTCTTCATCTGATGGATTCTTTTATGAACCTGTACATGAATTATTCAATAACTGGGCAAATGCCATGAATTGCAGCGATAATTTAATCAATTCAGATTTAATGCACTCTAAGGAAAAGGGATTAATCTGCACAAAAAGAAATGAATGTGATTCTTCTAAGCTAGAAGTACAAATTTGCGAGATACCAGAAGGTGGTCATTATTGGCCAGGTCAAAATGAGAGCGTAGGTTATTGTAGAGATTACTTACAGAAGAATAATGTTCAATCTTATTATGAATGTAAGAGAGAATATAAAAAACTTAACTGGGGAAATGAGCTAATCTGGGATTTTTTAAAACAGCATCAAAGGACATAAAAAATGAGTAGTATTTTAGAAGGAATAAAAGTATTAGATTTTGGAAGATATATAGCAGGACCCTTTTGCGGGGCTTTGTTAGCTGATTATGGAGCTGAAGTCATTAGAATAGAAAGGGTTGATGGAAGTGAAGATAGGTATGTAACTCCAGTAACAGAGGATGGTCAAGGTGCTATGTTTCTTCAACTGAATAGAAATAAATTAGGAATGACCCTTAACCCTACTAAAGAAAAAGGGAAAGAAATAGTTAAGAGATTGGTTAAGAATTCCGACGTCGTAATTGCTAATCTTCCTGAATCTACGCTTAAATCCATGGGATTGGATTACGAAAGTTTATATAAAATAAATCCTAAAATAATTCTTACTTCGAATACAGCTTTTGGCACAACAGGTCCCTACGCTGAAAGAGTTGGTTTCGATGGTGTCGCCCAAGCTATGTCTGGAGCGATGGATATGACAGGTAATCCTGATGAACCAACTAAAGCTTATGCTCCTTACGTAGATTTCTGTAGTGCTTCTTTAGCTGCGTTTGGAACTCTTCTTGCTTACCTTGATAGAGAGAAAACGGGTAAAGGGCAGAGAGTGCAGACATCTCTCCTACAAACTGCCTTAACAACAACCAATAGCACATTGATCGAACAAGATCTTCTTCAAGCTAATAGAGTGGCTACATTAAACAGGTCTCAAACTTCTGGGCCTTCAGATTCTTTTCAAACTAAGGATGGATGGATTTTAGTCCAAACGGTTGGTCAGCCTCTTTTTGAAAGATGGGCACATCTTGTTGGAGAAGAGGCCTGGATTGACGATCCTAGATTTAAAGATGACTTAATAAGGGGTGAGAATGGAATTTTAATAAGCGAGAGAATGGCTCAATGGTGCAGCGAGAGGACGAATCAAGAAGCCATCAAAGAATTAGAAAAATCTAGAATCCCTGTAGGCGAAGTTCTGAAAGCTGAAGAAACTTTAAAAGAACCGCATATCATTGAAAAAGAAGCCTTTGTAAAAATGAGTTACCCTACTTTGGATAAGGAGTACCCAGTGGCAGCGCCAGCCGTAGAGTTGTCTGACAAACCGGGTAATATTCGAACTAGATCACCTCAGCTTGGAGAACATAATAAACAAATACTTTCTGGTCTTGGGTATAGTGAAGAAGAAATAGAAGATTTAAAAGTAAATAGAATAATTTAGGAGACAACATGGACTTTAAACTTTCAGAGCAACAAAAGGAATTACAAGAAATAGCTAGGAATTTTGCTCAAAATGAGATGGTAGAAGTAGCTTTATCTATTGAGGAAACTGGAGAGCCTTTATCGAAAGAATGGTTAAAAAAATATTCTGAAATGGGTTTTTTAGGAATAAATGTATCAGATAAATACGGAGGATTAGGTCTATCTAATCTAGATGCTCTTTTGGTTATGGAAGAATTTGCAAAAATTTCTTCTGCTGTAGCGTTTCCTATATTTGAAAGTTGCGTTGGCCCTGTAAAAGCAATTGAACATTTTGCTTCAGAAGAACTTAAAGAAAAAATCATACCTGAAGTTTGTAAGGGCAATATTGTGGTAGCTGTTTCCATGTCTGAGCCTAATGCTGGATCAGCCTTAACAGACCTTACGACAAAAGCTGAGATTAAAAATGACAAGATCATATTAAACGGAACCAAAAGATGGTGTTCCGGTGGAGGTCACTCAGAGGGATACGTAGTTTATTGCAAAATGTCTGACGATCCTGGAGCTAAAGGTATCGGTGCTGTCTATGTAGAAAAAGACACTCCAGGTCTGAGTTTTGGACAACAAGAGAAATTAATGGGTTGGAGCGGAATACCCTCGGCTGATATTTTCTTTGATAATGTGGAAGTTCCATCCGGGAATATAATAGTAGAAGCAGATGGGGGTTTTAAAAAACTAATGGAAGCCTTTGACCTTGAAAGATGTGGCAATGCAACTATGTGTCTAGGCCAAGCTTCAGGCGCGTTAGAGAAAACCTTAAAATATGTTCAAGAAAGAGAACAATTTGGAAAGCCCATTGTTGAATTTCAAGCAGTTCAGATGAAGCTAGCTGAAATGGCTATGAAGGTAGAAGGTTCAAGACTTTTAATACATAGGGCTGCACACAATGCGCAAGAAGGATTTCCAAGCATATTTGAATCTAGTGTAGGTAAATGTTTCTCAAATGAAACCGCTAGAGAAGTAGTTGCTTCTGCAATGCAACTCATGGGAGGTTATGGTTTCAACAAAGAGTACCCCATGGAAAGACATTACAGAGATGTCTGGGGTTGGGGAATAGCTGGAGGAACAATAGACATTCAAAAGATTAATATTGCTTCCGCTATGGTTGGAAAAAGGTTTGACCAGAGGAAATAATTATTAGTTCTGATGCTTACTGAAAATCTTCAATAATATTCTCTAAACCTGAAACTAATTCTTCCTTTTCTTGCTCATTCAAGAAATCACCTAAAGGTACTCTTTCACCTTTTGAAGTAACTACTATGTGAGCTGGATACCAAGGATGCTGTGGTCTTTCAACAGAAATGTAAGACCATAGACGAATGTATTCCCATACCTGATTAATCTTATAGGCGCCCTTCTCTATTTTTAGCTTTTCCTTAGATAAAGTTATAACTTCTTGTCGTGAAGTTTTATTGACTACCAAATAAACACAAACTCCAACAAATATGACCTCTAGGCCGGCAAAAGGAAGAATTAAAGTAGCTCCCACGAAGGCAAAACCTAATCCAATACTTAAACAGGTAAAAGCAATCACAGATATAAAGACAAGGCTTGATTTCCAACTAATTGATTGGTTTGGTCGTATCAATATACGATAAAAATTATTTTCTTTATTACTTTCTATTTTGACCATAGGTTCAGGGTCTCTATAATACACCGCCCAAATCATCCAAGGCTATATGAATAAGAAGAATGACAAGAACAAGGAGCTCCTAAGCATTTATGAAGATGTAATGCTGCCTAACTATGCTCCTGCCAACTTTATACCAGATAGAGCTTTAGGTTCGAGGATTTGGGATAAGAATAATAAAGAATATATTGATCTTGGAGGTGGAATTGCAGTAAATAGCCTTGGTCATTCGAACCCAATACTAATTAAAACTCTCAACGATCAAGCTAATAAACTTTGGCATACAAGCAATTATCTATCAAACGAACCTGCTATAAATCTTGCAAAAAAATTAACAGAGCTGACTTTTGCTGAAAAGGTCTACTTCAGTAACTCTGGTTCTGAAGCAAACGAAGCTGCTATAAAAATAGCTAGAAAATTTCATCACGACAGAGGAGAAAATAGAGACGAGCTAATTTCTTTTGAAAACTCGTTCCATGGTAGATCCATATTGAATATATCCATGGGAGGATCAGAAAATCATAAGAAAGGATTTGAACCGTTACTCAGTGGTATTAAGCATGCAAAATATAATGATATAAGTTCTGTTGAGAATCTAATATCAAATAAAACCGCGGCCATAATAATAGAACCTGTTCAAGGGGAGGCCGGAGTTTATGAAGCCGATAAAAGCTTCTTAAAATCATTAAGAGATCTTTGTGATAAAAATGGGACGCTCTTAATTATGGATGAAGTGCAAAGCGGTATTGGAAGAACTGGCCATTTATACGGTTACATGAAATATGGAATTGAACCAGATATTTTGACTTCAGCTAAAGGTTTAGGCGGAGGAATCCCTATTGGCGCAACCTTAACAAAGAATAATATAGCTCCTTCTCTATCAACAGGCACACATGGTTCTACCTTTGGTGGAAATCCTATAGCGTGTGCAGTCTCAAATAAAGTTTTAGAAATAGTATCTAATCCAACATTCTTAGATGAAGTTCAACTTAAAGAAAAATTAATGATGGATCTTTTGAAAGAAATTTCTTCGAAAACTCACGTCTTTTCTGGTTTAAGGTCATCTGGTTTATGGATATGCTGTGACATTAAAGATGTAGATGCTTTTGAGTTGCTAGATAGATGTTATGAGAATGGATTAATTCTGGTTACTGCAGGAAATAAAGCTTTAAGGTTTGCACCTGCACTGAATATATCCGAAGATGATATTAGCGAAGGCTTAGGGAACTTAACCAAAGCTTTAAATCAGATATAAGGAAAGGTTATGAAGTATAGGAATTTAGGAAAATCAGGACTAAAAGTCTCAGAGCTCTCTTTTGGTTCTTGGGTAACTTTCAACAAGCAGGTTGATACTAAGCTAGCTGAAAAAATGTTTGGCACTTGTTTAGATGCAGGAATTAACTTCTTCGATAATGCGGAAGGATATGAAAGAGGTCAATCAGAAGTAGTTATGGGAAAGGCATTGAAAGCGTTAGATAAGCCAAGAGATTCGTATTGTGTATCTTCTAAAGTTTTTTTTGGAACTAAAGAAAAACCTCTGCCGACTCAAATTGGGTTAAGCAGAAAGCATGTAAGCGAGGCATGTGATCAAGCACTAAAAAGACTCCAAGTTGACTACCTAGATCTTTATTTCTGTCATAGAGCTGACCCTGATACACCTATTGGAGAAACTGTTTGGGCAATGCACAATCTAATATCCCAAGGGAAAGTACTTTACTGGGGAACTTCTGAGTGGACGGCTGAAGAAATTACTGAAGCTTACGAATTTGCTGAAAAACACCACTTAACTCCTCCAACAATGGAGCAACCTCAATATAATCTTTTAGATAGAAAAAGATTTGAAATTGAATACAAACCTATTTTTAAAAAATTTGGTATGGGTACTACTATTTGGTCTCCATTAGCTTCTGGAGCTTTAACTGGAAAATATCTTGATGGTGTACCTAAAGGTTCCAGAGCTTCGCTGGAAGGTTATGAATGGTTAAAAAAATACATGATAGATTCAGATAGAGGTCAAGCAAGGATGAAGAAAGTTGCTGAATTGATGAATATTGCAGAAGAGTTAGGAGAAAGCCTCTCGAAAATTGCTATAGCTTGGTGTCTATTGAACGAAAACGTTTCTACAATAATATTGGGAGCTTCTAAGATTGAACAACTTGAAGAAAACCTTAAAGCTCCAGAAGCTTTACCTTTGCTAACTGAAGAAGTTCAGAAAAGACTGGGGTCTATTTAACTTTTAACCTTAATTCAAAGCCCATATCGCCTGTTTGATTATGGTCTTCCAGCATGCGTTGTAAAGGCGAGTAAGTCTTTTCAGGCATAATTGAAGTTTTTCTAACACTCATATCAACATGAGCTAAGACATTTTCTGTGAATGCCGAAACTTCTCCTGACTCGTCCAAGATGATTCCTGCATAGTGAATTAGTTTTGGACTTAAGTTAACAAGTCTAAAGTAGGGATAAGCTTTTTCGCCTTCTAATAACTCTTTTAAATAACGAATATCTGTTTCTAAAGTGAAACTAGAAAAACCTTCTTCAAAATATTCAGCAGTGAAACCCATTTCTGAGAAGAATCCTAAACATCCATCTTCAAAAATATGCTGATAGTAAACTACGTTCATATGGTTATTTAGATCGCACATATCTTTAGTTACCACAGCTGGAGGTCCTACAATTGGAAATTTATCTTTCATATCTATCCTTATCTATATAGAAATTTAATTTTCTTCTTTATTATTGCTTTGATCAGTGCCGATGACTTCTATGCCATCAACATTTCTAAAACCTTTAGGTAAAAAATTACCCCTCCTACCTCTATTACCAACAAAATTCTCCAAGTCTTTAGACTTGATCGTAAAATGTCTTTTTCCACTCAATAACCTTAATTCCCTTCCTTCTCCTAAGACAGCAACTTCTTGCAAAAACTCTTCTCCAGATTCAAAACTAGCTTTAGGAATTCCTATAATTTTATTTCCTTTACCTCTAGCCAATTGAGGTAATTCGGTTAGCGGAAATACCAACATCCTTCCTTGATTAGTGATGGCTGCTAGCACATCATTTTCGTTTTCTACAGCTCTCGGGATAAGTACTTGTGCGCCCTCTTGAACTTTTAAGGCCGCTTTTCCTGATTTGTTCTTTGTCTGTAAATCGCCTAGATTCGCCACAAAGCCATAACCCGAACTAGAGGTAAGTACTACTTGTGATTCTATCGGGCCTGAAATAACTCCTGCAAAAGTCTCTCCTGACTCTGCATTTAGTCTCCCACTAAGCGGCTCGCCTTGACTTCGCGCTGAAGGCAAGGAATGACAAGGAAGTGTGTAAGCTTTTCCCTTGGAATCTAAGAATATTGCGTTTTGATTATTTCTTCCCTTTGCAGAAGCGAAGAAAGTATCTCCTTCTCTATAATTTAATGATTCAGGTTCAATATCATGGCCTTTAGCAGCCCTTACCCAACCTCTTTCAGACAATATTACTGTAACAGGGTCAGAAGAGATTAACTCAGTCTCATCAAATGCAGTTGCCTCTTCTCTATAGACTATTGGGCTATTCCTTTTATCTCCATAAACTTCAGCATCGGCTTTTAGTTCTTTTTTAATTAAAGTCTTTAATCTTGTTTTAGAGCCCAACAATTTTTCTAAATCTTTTCTTTCAGAATCCAGGCTTCCTTGTTCTTCTTTGATTTTTATTTCTTCTAATTTTGCTAATTGGCGCAACCTTATCTCAAGAATTGCATCTACTTGTATAACGCTCAATTTAAATTTCTTCTGCAAGACTTTTTTGGGCTCGTCTTCATTCCTAATTATGCTTATGACTTCATCTATATTTATAAAGACAATTAACAAACCTTCTAGAATATGTAATCTGTCTAAAACCCAGTCGAGTCTGTATTGGAGCCTTCGCGTTACTGTCTGAGTTCTAAATGACAACCATTCTTTTAATACAAGCTTTATGTCTCTTGTCTGGGGTTTTCCATTTAAACCAATTAAATTCATATTTACCCTGTAATTCTTCTGTAAGTCTGTTGTAGCAAATAGATGATTCATAACAGCTTCTTTGTCTACTCGATTAGATTTAGGCACTAATACTAATCTTGTTGGGCTTTCTTCATCACTTTCATCTCTTAAATCTATAATCATAGGAAGTTTCTTTGCTTCCATCTGAGATGCAATTTGTTCCAGGATCTTAGAACTAGAAGTTTGATGAGGGAGTGCAAGAATGACTATTTCTCCATCTTCTACTTCATAAGTTGCTCTCATCTTTATGCCACCCCTCCCAGTGCTATAAATTTCTTTAAGCTCTTCTTCGGAGGAAATTATTTCGGCTTCAGTTGGATAATCAGGACCAGGAATGATTTTATAAAGATCTTCTAAACTTACTTTTGGTTCTTCTAGAATCTTAATGCAGGCTTTCACTACCTCATTGAGATTATGCGGAGGAATGTCAGTTGCCATGCCAACTGCAATGCCTGTTGCTCCGTTTAATAGAAGATTAGGAAGGCGAGCTGGTAAAACAGAGGGCTCTAAAAGAGTTCCATCAAAATTGCTGGTCCAATCTACTGTTCCTTGACCTAATTCTTCTAAAAGACTCTTAGCATAAGGAGACAATCTGCATTCTGTGTAACGCATTGCCGCAAAAGATTTAGGATCATCTAAAGAACCCCAATTTCCTTGGCCATCTATTAAAGGATACCTTGTAGTAAAAGATTGAGACAAAAGCACCATGGCCTCATAAGCAGCACTATCTCCATGAGGATGAAACTTCCCTATAACATCTCCTACGGTCCTAGCACTCTTTTTATATTTCGCTGCTGCACTTAAACCTAACTCTGACATGGCGTAAATAATTCTTCTTTGCACCGGCTTCAACCCATCTCCTATGTGGGGTAAAGCTCTATCTAAGATGACATACATAGAATAATCTAGGTATGCCTTTTCACTAAATTGGCTTATAGGTTGTTTTTCAAGTTTTTCAGACATTTGCTAAATTTCCTTTATCTTCTAGCCATTCCTTTCGGTCTTGAGATCTTTTCTTTGATAACAGCATGTCTACAACTTGCATTGACTTATCACCACTCTTTACAGTTAACTGAACGAGCCTTCTTGCTCCGGGAAGCATGGTTGTTTCTCTCAACTGAGAAGCATTCATTTCTCCTAAGCCTTTAAATCTTTGCACATCAATCTTTGTTTTCTTATTCTTCTTTTGTAGTTGACTCACGAGCTTATCTTTCTCGTTATCATCTATCGCGTAATGAACGTCTTTTCCTTGATCTACCCTGTACAGAGGTGGCATAGAGACGTACACCCTTCCAGCCTCCACTAAAGGCCTAAAATGTCTTAGAAATAAAGCGCATAATAAAGTGGCTATATGAAGACCGTCGGAATCTGCATCAGCCAATATACAAACCTTTCCGTACCTTAGTCCTTCTAAATTATTACTCCCAGGCTCAACCCCTAATGCTACAGCAATATTGTTTACTTCTTGAGAAGCCAAGACATCGCTAACCTCTACTTCCCAAGTGTTCATGATCTTTCCTTTTAAAGGCAATATTGCCTGAAAGTTTCTATCTCTAGCCTTAATAGCTGAACCTCCTGCTGACTGGCCTTCTACTAGAAATAGTTCGCCAATTTCTGGATCTCCTGAAGTGCAATCAGTTAACTTTCCAGGTAATGCCAGTCCAGAACTTACCTTCTTTCGGTCTACTTTTTTATTACTCTTCTGTCTCGCTTGAGCATTCTCTATACATATTTGCGCAATGGCTTCACCCTCTTCAGTGTGTTGATTTAGCCAAAGACTAAAAGCGTCTTTAACAATTGCTGAAGCAACTGTGGAAAATTCTTTCGAAGACAGTCTTTCTTTTGTTTGGCCGGTAAATTGAGGGTCTTTTAATTTAGCAGAAAGTATTGAACTACAGTTCAACCAGACATCATCTGCGGTTAGCTTAACCCCTCTTGGAATTAGGTTCCTGAATTCACAGAATTCTTTTAACGCTTCATTTAGACCTGATCTTAATCCATTAACATGGGTACCACCTTGAGTAGTCGGAATTAAATTCACATAACTCTCAGAAATAGGATCAGATATTCCTTGTACCCATTGCAAGGCCCATGTAAGACCTCCATCATCATTAAAATGTTCCCCTTCAAAAGGTTCGGATGGAATTAAATCTCCCCCTTTATTGCTAGTAACTAGATATGCAGCTAGACCATCTACAAAACACCAGCTTTCAGATTTCCCTGACTCCTTGTCTTTGAAGGAAATCTTAAGACCCGGAGATAAAACAGCTTTTGCTTTCAAAGCAGCCATCAGTTGAGAGACTGAGAACTTATTATTATCAAAGTACTGAGGGTCAGGAAGGAACGTGACCTTTGTACCTGTATTTTTTTTGCCTACTTTGTCTACCTTGGCTAATTCTTTCTTTTTTTCACTATTTTTAAACTCTAAAAGGTACTTATGACCTCCTCTTTTAATTTCAGCAGATAAGTTAAGTGATAGAGCGTTGACTACGGAGACACCTACTCCATGTAAGCCACCAGAGAACTTATAATCTTCGTCAGAGAATTTTGCTCCAGCATGCAACCTTGTAAATATTAGTTCCACTGCCGGAATACCTTCATCGGGATGTATACCTACCGGCATGCCTCTACCGTCATCTTCTACACTTAAAGAACCATCTTTATGTAATTCAACATCAATACTTGTGGCATATCCTGCAAGAGCTTCATCGATACTATTATCAATAACTTCTAGGGCTAAGTGATTTGGTCTAGAGGTCTCGGTATACATGCCCGGTCTTTTTTTAACCGGATCAAGTCCAGAAAGGACTTCTATGGATTCAGCATTATATTCTCTAGCCATTGAGTTTTAGCTTATTATACCTTAATAAGAATAAATTGATCTTTAAAAAGGCTTATTTCACATACTTTTCACAATATATTGATTATATTTATATACTTACATTAATTTAAATGATATAGTTATTACATAAATTAAACGTTATAGATAAATAAATGAAAAAAATAGAAAAGAAGGCAATAAAATTTTATAAAGCAGCACTCCCTACTGTCTATCTATCACCAGTTGTATTCTGTGCCTATAGCTTTATAACTTTCTTTCAGTGGAGTAGCTAAGAGTCAGCTTGCTGAAGCAGGCCTATTAAATCACTTACCTTTCGATGGCTATGCATTTCTCTTAATAGCTTAAGACAATCTCTTTTAACTTCAATATCATCACTTGAATCTACTTCTTTGTGAGCTTTGACAAGGATAGCTCTGAGCAATTGGTTCTGTTCATCTAAAACGGATTGTTCGAGTCCCTCTTCCACTTGAATCAGATCAATTTCTTTTAATAATTCTTTGCTATAAATCTGTTTTGTATTTGTTAACCAATTAATAATGCTGTTGTTTTCTTTCACTAAAGAAGAATAAGATTGGTTAAGTTTCATTGCAGAAATTAATATCAGCGCTCCCCATGAATTTAGTCTTGATTGTTCATACTCGTCTTCAATTAAGGGTGAAAATCTTGTTAAGATTTCTTGAGCAGCATTCATAAGAGCTATATTTATTTCAGGTTTCATTTAAATCTTCCTCTAAGATGTCCAAAATAATCTCTAAATGGATATCCCCGGGAATCCAGGGAGAGAAAAGATTGATAGGATCTACATTCTTTCCTGTTTTAAACTCATTACCTGCAGAAATCCATATCGCCATCCCTTTCACACAAGCAAATAGTTCCCACCATTTAAGATCATTCTTATCTATAGTTAATCCACTGGAACCCTCCCAAATAGACAAAGATGCTTGTCTATCTAACAGATAAGCTGGTTTGTCACGATCTTGCCAACTCCATATAGGGGAAAGTGCCCAGCCTAAATCTTCTAAAGGATCCCCTATGTGTGCCATTTCCCAATCAAGAATCCCTGTTATTTTATTTTCTTTAAACAGGAAATTGCCATTTCTGTAATCTCCATGGACCAAACTCTTCTTTTTGGGATCTTTAGGTGGGTTTTCATACAACTTCCTTATTCCTGCATCTAATATTGGTTCTATAGATATAGAATCTTCCTTTATAACTTCAACCCATTTATCCAATTCCATTTTCCAACATGGATCTTCTGTTGCGTTGTCAAACTGATCGATAAAGTCATCGTTTATATCTTTCTTTGCAATCTCTCCAAGAATCGACCAAAACTGCTCGCCCAACTCTTCTTCATGAGGTGAATAAGCATCTGGTGTGAAAGGGCTTGCCGCTGCTCCATCTAACTGCTGCATTAGCATAAAAGGAGCACCTAAAGTTCCTTCATCTTCGTTTATATCTATCATAGCCGGAACAGGAACCGAAGTTCCTTGGTAAGCAGAATATGCTAAATATTCAGTAGATTGGGATGTTTCAATTAAAGAGCTTTCTTGGGTTCTCCTAAGAATCAATTTTTCTTCAGACCCAGTCTCATCCTTGACTAGTATTCTAAAGGTTTCCCTACTAGCGCCTCCAAAAACTCTTTCGAAAGACAACAGGGATAATTTTTTATTTGTAAATTTAGAGTAGTAAGAGATGAACTGAGATGATAGTTCTTTGTTAGATTCCATGTTTATTTAGAACCATCTAACAACTCTTCAAATCCACTTGGTGAGTGCGGACCTATTAATAACTCCTCTAATACCCCCAAACCTTCTTTTGTTTTGTTATCTTCATTCAATGTAAATTTACATATTGCTTGGATATGTAAAAAAGGAGGATCGTGAGGATCTTCATTTAGGTCATAGGAATCATAAGTAGACTGATTCTCTCCCTTGAAATGACCGTGGCCCCACTCGGGGTGCATGTATCCTAAACCGCACATATAAATATGATATTTAGGTTCTAGAATCCAAGAGACCTCAGAGCCATCACTTTTTTTCGCACTAAATTTAGCTTCACTAATCCTTCTAGACCCTTTTTTATAAGTAATCTCTTTTCTTAGATCAGATAACACATCAACTTTGCCATCATGTTGAATAACACAATGAGAATGAGTCGGATTTCCTAATGAATCATCCACAAAATATAGGTGAGATGTTAGGTCTTCAAAGTTTGCAGGCGCCCACAACCAGTAGAATTGTGGTATTTGAAGAGGAGGTAGTAATTGACTGTCTGGAAGACCAACCGGCCTAATTCCCCATGATCTATCTCTAGACCCCTTATATTCACTTTTTGACACTTTAATTTCTTTATCTTTAAAAGAAATATGCCCGTTCCAAGTACCGTGTTGAGTCATTCTAGTAGAGTCCATGGTAGTTCTTGGACCACTTTTCATAGTCATCCTTGGCTCTTGCATAGGTTCAAACCTGCCTAGAAAGTTTAATTCAACATCTATATTTTTTTCCGGGTCTTTAACTTCTATTCTTAACTCCTTAAGAGGCTCTATTACTTGAACATTCAATGCCCCAACTGTCGTATCAAGTCTCTCTTGGTTTAAAATATCGGAATATCTAAAATTATGCTGTATTCCATCAAAAACTAATACGAAGCTGCCATCTATTAAGTTAAGGTTGGGATAAACACATAAAGCTGTGGCAAAAAAGATACTCCCGTCTTTGTTATAGCCATTAAAAAAATATCGATCGTAAAAGTTTCTTTCCGTTCCTACTTCTGCAACAGGTATGGGCAACTGATGTATGGGGTAATCATCCCCTTTCGTAATCATTTTAGACCCTTACTTTCAATTCAGATATTCCTGAAAGGAAGTTAGAAGGAATTCTAGTGGGCTTGCCCGTTACACTAATATTTGGATAACGTTGCAACAATTCTTCAAATAACATTCTTATTTGCATTTGCGCCAATCTATTGCCAAGACACAAATGCTCTCCAGCCCCAAAGGCTAGATGTTTTTTAGCATTTTTTCTTTCTATCTTGAATAAATGACCATCTTCAAATACGTCTTCATCACGATTAGCTGACCCATACCACATAACTACCTTGTCACCTGCTCTAATTTCTTGACCTCTTATCGAAGTATCTTTTGTTGCTGTCCTTCTAAAATATATAACTGAAGTTACCCATCTCAGCATTTCGTCAGTTGCATTTGGAATCAATGAAAGGTCTTTAATTAATTTCTCTCTTTCCTCAGGGTTCTCTGATAGCGCCAGCAAACCGCCTGTTATTGTGTTCCTAGTGGTTTCATTTCCTGCAATAACCATTAATAAGAAAAATCCATCTAATAACTCAGGAGGTAGTTCGCCCCCCTCTACTTTAGTGTTAGCAACCACGCTCATTAAATCATCCGTTGGGTTCTTTCTTCTTTCTTCTATCATGTCTCTTCCCATCTTGAAAAGCTCCATGTAGTGAAACCAGATCTGCATTGAATTATTGGGGTCCTGTTGTATTGAAGCATCTATTAAGTTGTTAACAAGGTCCCTAATCTTAGGCCTTTGAGACTCTTCAATTCCCATCATCTCACACAACACCCACAAAGGGAGTTGTTCTGCAATTTCTGTTACAAAATTAAATTCTCCTATGTCCGAGACCTTATCAAGTAATTCCCTTATCTTCATTCTCATATCTACTTCCAAGCCCTTTATTGCTTTAGGGGTAAATCTTGGTGCAACCATTTTTCTATAGATTTGATGATCTGGGGGGTCCATGCCAATCATATTCCCAATTATGGCCGCCATTGCAGTTGGGTCTACAACATCAGGATCTCCCATGCTCATTAAATGTCCACCTACTGCAGAAGAGAAAGTGATCGGGTCTTTAGAAACCTTAGTTATGTCTTCATGTTTAGTTAAAGCCCAAAAACCTGGCTCAAAATCAAGGCTTTCTTCGTGCCAATAAACTGGTGCCTCTTTTCTGAGTTTCTTAAAAATATCAAATGGCTGACCATCAATAAATGTTTCCCATTTATCCAGCTCACAGATCTGTCCAATATCATATACAGGCTTAGCTTTACTCATAATAATTCAAGAATAGCCTCAGCAGAACTTACATCTAAACCTGGACCAGATTCTACATTTAAAGCTGCAACAACTCCGTCGTCAACAACCATAGCGTATCTTTGAGACCTAGTTCCTAAACCAAAACCTCTTCCGTCCATTTCTAGACCTATAGCAGAAGTAAATTCACAATTGCCATCGGATAGTAATAAAATATTTTCACCAACCCCTCTGTCAGAACCCCAAGCGCTCATAACAAAAGGATCGTTTACTGAAATGCAAGCAACAACATCTACACCCTTTTCTTTTAAGGCTTGATTATTTTCAATAAAGCCTGGTAGATGTTGAGCACTACATGTAGGAGTGAAAGCTCCAGGAACAGCAAAAAAAACTACTTTTTTTTCAGAGCACAGTTCATCAATTGCTACAGGTTTAGGCCCTTCTTTTGTCATGGTAGTTAAAGAAATTGCGGGCAGTGTATCTCCTACTTGTATAGTCATATTTTCTCCTAAATTTTAGGTTCAGTATAAAACTCTTTTGTGGGTTAACAAATAATATTTTGGAGAGTTAGAAATAGGTGTTATAGTATAGTAATACACCTAAAGGTAAATAATTATATGAACTATAAAAATTTAACAAAATTTATAATTTTTTTAATATCTATTTCATTCATTTCGACATTCTTGAAGGGAGAAAATCTTGAAGAAATTTATGAATTAGCTCTTAAGAATGATCCTCTTTTGAGGGCTGCTGAGGCCTCTTATAGAGCAGGAAAAGAAAATAAAGTTCAAGGAAGATCGGGTTTATTGCCTAATCTAAGCGTTTCAGGCAGTACTAATTGGAATGAATATAGAGTTATGGATCAAATAATTGATCAATACAATTCTAATAATTATTCGGGCAGATTAACCCAGCCCTTATTTAGAATGGATAAATGGTTTCAATTTAAAAGAGGAAAGGCGCTAACAAAAAGCGCTGAAGCTGAATTTGCTTATCAACAGCAAGAAACTATGATTCGAGTAGCTTCGGCTTATTTTAATGTTCTAAATTCAATTGATAGTCTTAATGCTGCTAGAGCAGAAGAAAAAGCTATAGGAAGACAAAAAGACCTTGCTAAAAAAAGATTTGAAGTTGGATTGGCAGCGATAACTGAGGTACAAGAAACTCAAGCCGCGTACGATTTAACTGTAGTATCAAGGATATCTAGAGAAGCTCAATTAGATTCTGCGAGAGAAGGATTAACTTCTATAGTTGGAAAAGATATTACTTTACTTTCTCCATTAAAAGAAGACTTTGAGATTTCTCTTCCTGATCCTCTAGATAGAGATAGTTGGGTAACATTAGGATTAAAAAATAACTTTCAATTGAAATCAGCTAAATTTCAAAGAGATGCAGCTAAACATAGTGCCAGAGCATCAACTTCAAATCACCTCCCTCAGGTAGATATCGTTGGTAGAGTAACAAAAAGCACTTCAAAACAAGGAAAGTTTGGTGGGTTTATACAAAATCCATTATTTGGAATAGAACAAGACACAAGGCAATACGCTGTACAGGTTAATATTCCACTATACGCTGGCGGATCTATAAGCTCAGCGAGAAGACAGGCCTTTGCTAATTATGATAGAGCCAAAGAGCAAACTATTTACACTGAAAGATCTACTATAAGAGATATTCGATCTAACCACTTTGGCGTTCAAACTCAAGTTGCAAATGTAACTGCAAGAAAGCAAGCTCTTGCTTCAGCTGAATCAGCATTAGAAGCAACTCAAATTGGTTATGAAGTTGGAAGTAGAAATACTGTAGACCTTCTTGATTCGCAAAAAAGGCTTTATCAAGCGCAAAGAGATTATGCTAGTTCAAGGTATGAATACATCATTGCCATGTTAAGACTAAAGGCTTCAGTAGGCTCATTAAATCCTGGGGATTTAATTTCAATAAGCAATAGAATGGAATAACCAATGAAAATAGCAATTAGAATAGCAATAGCCTCTATAATTCTTGCAATAGCATCTTTCGTTTTAATCCAAGTTCCCTCAATTCAAGACAGAATGATGGTGTCAGTTGTTTCTAGTATGGCTAATGCTACTAATAATTTGCCTAAAGAAGATGCATTGAGTGTTGCAGTCTGTGGATCAAGATCTCCTATTCCTAGTCCCGGTAGAGCTGAGACCTGCATGATAGTGCAAGCTGGAGAAGAAATGTTCGTTGTAGACATAGGAGATGGCAGCAATGCTAACTTACGAAACTGGCGTATCGACTATGGTGCTATCAAAGCAGTTTTATTAACGCACCTGCATTCAGATCATATAGCTGATCTTCCTAACCTCCATCAAGGAGCTTGGATACTCGGAGGCAGAACGGATAAGTTAAAAGTGTTTGGACCTTATGGTGTAGCTAGTGTCACGCAAGGTTTAGAGATTGCTTATGGGCTTGATTACGGATTTAGGCATGAGCACCATGGAGATGGAATAGCTCCGAGAGAGTATGCAGGTTTTGATGCTCATACGATTGATCTGAATAACCCTGTGATACATGACGATGGAGAACTTAAAATAACTGCTTTCAAGGTAATCCATGAACCAATTGAACCGTCCTTGGGTTATAGATTTGAATACAAAGGAAGGTCTTTAGTTATTACCGGTGATACTTCTTATGCACAAAGCGTAATAGATAATTCTATGGATGTAGATGTTCTCTTTCACGAAGCTCAAGCTAATCATATGGTCGATGTTATGCAAAATGTTGCGAATGAAAATGGAGCTGAGCTAATGGCTAAAGTTATGTCTGATATAAAAACTTATCATACGACTTTAATAGAAGCTGCCGAAATAGCTAATAAAGCTAATGTAAAGAAATTAGTTTTCTATCATCTCACTCCTGCGCCTAGAAATTATTTAACAGAGCTAATCTTTGTAAGAGGAGTAGATGAAATTAGAGAAGACTGGATGTTAGCTGAAGATGGTTCACTAATAATTTTACCAGTAGGCTCCGACAAGATAATTCTTACGAACATGTAACCCCAATCTAAGCAAAGGAAATAGAAGATGATAAAAATGTTTAAAATATTGATGATTATTCCTTTTTTGATATGGAGTGTTTCTTCTTCGGCCGACGAGATAAAGGAAGGCGTTTTAAGGACTCCTGATGAAAGATTTGAGAACTTAAAAGATTATCCATTTAAGCCGAATTACATGGAAATAGACGGTTTAAGGATTCATTACCTTGACGAAGGGCCAAAAGATGCAGATCCAATAGTTCTTTTCCATGGAGAGCCTACATGGAGCTATTTGTTTAGAAAAATGATTCCTGTGTTAACAGAGGCTGGGCATAGGGTCATTGTTCCTGACATGGTTGGATTTGGTAAATCTGACAAGTTTATATCTAAATATGACTACAGCTACAAACATCATGTAGATGTAATGAAAGAGCTTATGGTTAGGTTAGACATTAAAAATGCAACTCATTTCGGGCAAGATTGGGGTGGCTTAGTAGGCTTAAGAGTCGTGGCAGAACTTCCTGATAGATTTGCTAGAGTTGTTGTTTCTAATACTGGCATGGTTGCTAGAGATGGTATTTCGGGTTGGCTCTTTCACAACATGATGAAGTTAACGGTATGGTGGAATGGGGCTATCACCTTTGAAGAACTTAAAGCGGCTGCAAATGAGGCATTAACTGCGAACAATCCCTCTGGCAATCAAGGCGTGTCTATGTTTACTAAATGGATAGCTCATTCGTATTACGCAGAAGATATGGATGTTGTTGGCATCATCGAAAACTTTGGAAGAATAAAACTTAATGATGAAGAAAAACGAGCTTATGAAGCGCCCTACCCTACAGGAGAATATAAAGCTGGAGCTCATGTTTGGCCTTACTTGATACCTAGTCAATTACAGGAAAATGAAAATTACTGGAAAGAGGTTTATGAAAAATGGGATAAGCCCTTTCTCGTTGCCTTTGGAGGCGAAGAAAGGATAACGCTCAGAATGAAAGACGATTTTGTTAATCGTATTCCTAATCCAACAATAATTACTTTAGGGGGTGCTGGACATTTTGTTCAAGAAGAAGTTGGGCCTGAATTAGCTCAAATCATTAATGACTTTATTAAAGGAAAAAAGGTTACTGATTTAATAGAATAATATTTTCTTATCCGCCCAATCCTCTTTTTAGAGAAGCAGTAAAATCTTCTCTATAACGTTTTGCCAACTCAGATTTTTCTATTTGCTGAAAAGCATGACACGCTCCAGGGTAAACGACTAAGTCACAAGCTACGCCTGCTCTCATTAATTTCTGTGCGTAATCTATATTTTCATCTCTAAATAGATCAAGCGATGCCGTAAACATCCATGCAGGAGGGAGTCCTTCAAAATTTTCTAACCTTCCTGGTGATTGAGGAGCTTCTCTTGGAGCATCGGCAAGGTAACAGTTCCAAGCATACTGATTAAATGCTCTTGTCCAAACAAATTCACCTACTAACGGATCTCCCGGATTTTCATCTGTTCCAGTCCTGTCATCTAACATAGGATAAGTAAGTGATTGCCAGCATACTTGATACTCTCCTTCATCTCTTGCTTTAATTGCAAGAGCAGCTGCCAATCCCCCTCCAGCACTCTCTCCTCCTATGCCTATGCGAGACCGATCAATCCCGAGCTCTTCTGAGTTTTCATGGAACCATCCAAGAGCAGCATAACAATCATCAAGAGGGGCCGGTATGGGGTATTCTGGAGCCAAACGATAATCAACAGAAATAATCACAACACCTATCTCAGAAGCTAATAGTAGATTTTGATTATCTGAACCTTCTGGCGAGCCTATGATATAACCGCCACCATGTATATGAAGATAACCGGGACCTGATACCTCTTTCCTATCATCAGGGATATAAAGAAGACAGCGTACGTCTGGAGCATCATCTTGAGGAATAAAAATCTCCTTTCTTGTTACTTTAAAAGATTCTGCATCTTCTAATGGAGGCTTCAAGCTGTCGAGAGTTTGTCTTACACCTTCTAGGCTTTCATCGTTGATTTCTGTGATAATTGCCGCATCAGCCATTACTTGTAAATCAGGATGCAGTAAGTGTTTAGTTGATTTCATGACAATTGCTCCTATAAGTATTCGATAATTTAAAAGAATATTGTTCTTACTTTATATATAAACTTTATGCATTTAAACTAACTTAATGAAATTCTCTTTAGAAACTTCTTTAAGTTAAAGGCATTTACCTCAAATGCCAGAATTACCAGAAGTAGAGACAACCCTTAGAGGAATCGAATCACACATCCTAAATAAGAAAATAACCTCTGTAATTGTGAGACAACCATCTCTCAGATGGCCTGTACCAGCTAGTCAACTTAAGCAGAAGTTAGTTAATAAAACTTTCTCAGGGATTAAAAGGCGCGGTAAGTATTTATTACTTGAGAGTTCTGGAGAGTTCTTAATTATACATTTAGGCATGTCAGGAAGCTTAAGAATCACTCAAGAAATAGATTTAAAAAAGCATGATCACATAGATATAGCGTTTGAAGATAAATCAATTCTTCGTTATTGCGATCCAAGACGATTTGGCTGTTTCTTATGGACGGAGAATATAGATAATCATTTTTTACTAGAGAATTTAGGGCCAGAGCCTTTGGGCAATTCATTCAATGGAGAATATTTATTTAAACTCTCGAGAAAAAGAAAAACTCCTATAAAGAATTTTATTATGAATTCAAAAAATGTAGTTGGAGTTGGAAATATCTACGCTAATGAAGCACTCTTTAGAGCAAAAATTAGACCTACTAAACATGCGGGAAGAGTTTCTTTAAAAAGCTATGAAGAATTATCTAAGGAAATAGTTTTGATTTTAAAAAAATCAATTGATAAAGGGGGAACAACTTTAAGAGATTTTGTTGGAAGCGATAACAAGCCTGGGTACTTTAAACAACAATTAGAAGTTTATGGGAGGCAAGGCGAAGAATGCAAGATATGTTCTTCAATACTAAAGAATATAACCATCGGCCAAAGAAGCAGCGTGTTTTGTTCTAAATGTCAGAAATAATTACTTGAAACGCTCTTTAAGAGCCTTTTCTATAATAGGATCTACAAAAGAGGAAATCTCTCCACCCATTGAAGCTATCTCACGAACTAACGTGGAAGATAAGAAAGAAAACTTAGCTTTAGGGGTTAAGAAAACACTTTCTAAATCAGGAGACATTGCTCTATTCATATTTGCTAACTGAAATTCGTATTCAAAGTCAGATACAGCCCTTAATCCTCGGATAAGAATATTAGAATTCTCTTCCTTAGCTAAGTCTACTACCAGGCCAGTAAAGCCAATCGCTTTGACTTTCTTATTGCCCTTAAATATTTGCTCAACGTGAGATATTCTTTCTTCTAGGGTAAATACGGGCTTCTTAGACTCACTGGTTGCTATGGCAATAGTAACTTCATCGAATAAATGAAGAGCCCTTTCTATTATGTCTATATGACCTAAAGTAATAGGGTCAAATGTTCCAGGATACAAAGCTTTTGCCATAATTAACTCCTTGAGAAAACTATTCTCTCATATTTATTGAAAAATCCCATAGTCCTTATTTCAGTCTGAAAGATTATTCTTATAACTAGCAAGCCAAGATTTATAACCAAAATAAATAATAAGTAAGTAAATAATAAATAAGACAGAAGTAAAAAAAAGTTCACGAGAGAAGAATAAGACTACAGAAACAGAATCAATTACAAACCAATATATCCAATTCTCCAATATCTTCTTTGCGACCATGTATGTTGCCACTAATGCCCCGAAAGTAGTGAATGAGTCTAGAAATGGTAGAGCGGCATTTGTATAAACCTCCAGTAAATTACCTGCAAGAAAAGAAAATAAGACTACTGAGGAAATTACAAGAGCATGCCTCTTGAAGCTCCAAGTGCTTACAGTTAGGTTCGTTTCGTCTTTTTTATTTACCTTCCATTGGCTCCATCCGTAAATTCCCATACAGACATAAAATATCTGCAGAACTGACTCCATATATAGATTAGCTTTATACATCAAGAGTAAGTAAATAAGAGAACTTACTATCCCTGCAATCCAGCATCTAATATCTTGCCTTACTGCCAATACGAGATAACCGACGGCAAGAAGTACAGCTGAAACTTCCAGACCTAACAACAGATCGTCAGAATTCATATTGAATAGATAGGCCTAAATTTCTTGGGTCACCATGTCTTTCGTACAAAGTATCTTCGAAATTTGGAGGTTCATTTCCAAAATAAAACCCCCTTAAAGAGTAATACTCTTCAAATAAATTTCTAATCCAGAAATTATATTTAACCCTATCTCTTGAGTATATAAGATTTAAGTTAGTTAATAGATAGTCATCAGATGTATTGTTGTGAGAATCCGAGTAGTAAAAATCACTTTTTCCAGTGACGTCCAACATGAATTCTAATTGTTGAGATATCCTCCAACTTAAACCAGTTGAAAAGCTATAACTTGGAGCATGTGCCTGCTCTCTTCCCTCAAGGTCTGGTCTAGATGCATAGCTCTTAATCTTCGTCTTTAGTAAGCCAAGATCTAAAAAGATATTAAACGTATCTGATAGTTCCTTTTTGATACTTAATTCCGCTCCGTAATTATCTCCCTCCGCAGCATTTCTGGTTAAATACAAAAAGGTATTAGGGTCTTGAGGATCTACTTGAGTTGAAATAAAAACTTGTTGATCTTTCCTGTCGGAGAAGAAAACAGAAAAATCTACATAAGCGTACATAGAGGTGAAGAAATTATTGAACCCAATCTCATAACTTATAAGAGATTCAGGGCCATAATCGATGTTATTGCTAAAACTGGAATTGCTTAATCCTGTTCCTAAATTAAAGCCTCCTTGCTTATATCCTTTGGCAGCACTAATAAAGAAAGTCAGGCCCTCGGTTGGCGTTTTTATTATTGATAACTTACCGCCATTCATACTATCAGTTGGATTAAATGATTCATTATTAGAATCATTATAATTTGCTTCCCAGTCTTCCCACCTCATGCCGAAAGATAATTTAAGAGTTTTTTTGAGAAAATAATCTATATTTCCAAATAAAGACTTACTTTTGGAAGAGAAATTACTTAAAAAAAATGATTCACTAAAAAAAGTTTCATAACCATCAAAAGGGTCTCCATATGCTCCATCATCAAATTTATTGTTTGATTCATCTATTTCAAAAATGGAAAAGCCAATTATCCAATCAAAATTTCTAGATCCAGCATTAATGCCATCAGACAACAAACGGATTTCAAGATTTGAAGTCTCTCTTTTTCTAAAAGTTTCTGAAAAATAATCGTAAATATAAGGGTCATGAGATAGAGCATTACCCCAATCAGCATCGTAACTAAGGACTACATCTGTATCGGTCTTTGAATATAAAAAATTCAACTTATTCACTAAGGTTTTAAGACTATAATTCAAACCTATTGCGCTTGAGTCTTGAGAATCCATGCCGGGTCTATCTGAAAGAGTATTCAGAGAACCATCAATAGTCCATATATCAGCTGGATCATGAAAGTCATGATTAAAATAAACCATGTCAATGGATGATGTATCGCTCAAGTTCCAATTCAACTTAAATCTATAGGATCTTTCATCTTTTCTTGATGTATCAGATCTTTTCAAGAAAATATTTTTTCTAAACCCATCAAAATATTCTTTCTTTAAACTGAGCCTATATTTTAAATCAGGCGTTATTGGGGCACTGATTACTGCACCTATATCCCTCCTTCCATAATCACCCAGGGTAAGATCCAATTTTGTAAAAAGACTATCAACAGGATCATTTGTCTTTACGTAGACCATGCCCGCAATTGCATTGGCACCCATTCTTGAGCCTTGAGGGCCTCGATAAACTTCAATTTGCTTAACATCATATGAAGAGGCAATTCCACCTTGACCTGAAAAATCAATATCATCTATGAGAAAGCCTACTGAGGAGGTTGGAGTTCCTTCATACCCAGACCTCTCACCTATACCTCTAATTTGGAAATACCTTGGTCTAGAATCACTAGCTGCAAAGTTTAAATTTGGAACTGAATAAGAGAGATCTTCAAAATGCTTATATTGTTTTTTTTCAATTTGCTCTTCTCTAAGAATAATCAAGCTAGAATTTTTTTTAGTTTCTTCAATTTCTTTCCAATCCCCATTAACGATAATTTCATCTACTATTTCTGAGTAAGAAAAAGATCGAAAGAAAAGAATATTTAAAAAAATAAAATATTTAAATTTATGTGATGTCATGTAATTCCTCCGCCATCATTGTATGGATCAGGTTCAAAGAGTTTAATTCTCAGGCCAAGCCTCCCCTTTACACTTATCCAGTAATCATAGCGTGGATAAGGAAATCTTCAAGCAGATTTAGATAGGTTCTACGATATTAGGAAGATTATCTTGTATAAATTTACTTAAAACTTTGAGATCAGATTCTTTAGAATAATCCTTTCTAAATGAAATCGAGATATTTCTATAGGCTTGGTCGATATCAAGTTTTCTGACCATCATTCCCTGAGTATTGATACGCCCTTCATATACTGCCAATGCTGGAACAAGTGTAGACCCTTGCCCCATTGCAACGAACTGCAGAATTGTTTCTAAGCTTCCTGCATGTAACCATTGCATAGGCCCCTCTGTTTCCATATTTTTTAAACCACATACAGATTTAACTTGATCTGATAAACAATGTTCTTCTGGAAGTAGAAGCAAATCTAAGTTTTGTAAATGTTTGACAGTTATATTATCGACGTTATAAATTTTATGGTTGGTTGGATGTGCCAACCAAAATGGTTCTTTAAACACTTTTAACTGCTTCAAGTTCTTTTCATTCCTTACTGGTGTTGCCAATAAAGCTGCATCAATTTTTCCACCTTTTAGGTCTTCAATTAATTCTGAAGTAGTAGCCTCTACAAGAATTAAGTCCAGTTCAGGAAAAGCCTCTTTCAGGGGCAATAATATTATCGGTAGAAGGTATGGACTAAGAGTGTGAATTGCTCCCAATGTTAACTTTCCCATTAGAGGTTCCTTAAACTTATGGGCAAGTTTTTTTATTTCTGAGACATGGTCTAGAGTTTTTTGCGCTGCTTCCAGGATTAATTTTCCTTCTTCTGTAATGGACACCCTTCTGTTTGTTCTTTCAAAAAGAATAAGCCCTAATTCTTGCTCTAACTTATTAATTTGGTTACTGAGTGTGGGCTGTGTAACGAAACATTCTTCTGCTGCTTTACTAAAATTTTTATGCTTAGCTAAACTAGAGAAGTATTTAAGATCTTTTAAATTCATTATAGATTTTTTCTATTATTATAATTTTAATAAATGATTATACAAATATATAAATAACTAATATCATGCATCACATAAATATTTTGCTTACATTTTTTAATGAGAATTGTTATCAAAGTAATAATGGATTTCATAAACAAAATTAGAAAAAATTTATTCTAAAATAGATATTTTTTATAAAGGGAGAAAACAATGTCAGGTCTAAAAGGAACAGGCACCGAACAGAATCTAAAAGATGCTTTTGCTGGAGAATCTCAAGCTAATAGAAGGTATCTTTATTTCGCAGCGAAGGCAGATGTAGAAGGTCATAATGATGTTGCTGCAGTTTTCCGTTCAACTGCTGAAGGAGAGACTGGTCATGCACATGGTCATCTAGAATATCTAGAAGAAACTGGAGACCCAGCGACTGGTCTACCAATAGGCGAAACGAAACAGAATCTAGAGGCCTCTGTAGCGGGCGAAACTCATGAATATTCAGATATGTATCCTGGAATGGCAAAAACTGCTAGAGAAGAAGGATTTAATGAGATCGCTGATTGGTTTGAGACATTAGCTAAAGCTGAGAGATCTCACGCTAATAGGTTTTCAAAAGCTCTTGAAGAGCTAGCTTAAATTCTAATGACTCTAATAAAGGTGGGTCCTGCCCACCTATTGAGTTAATTCATGTCAGATTTATTCTCAGATAAAGAAGGTGGACTAGAAGCGCCAACCAGGAACCCCGTTAAATGGAAAGAAGAATCTTTCCTTGATAAAGAAAAATTCTTAGAAGAGTCAGAAAGGGTATATGACGTTTGTCATACATGTAGGCGTTGCGTAAGCCTATGCGAATCATTCCCTACTTTATTTGACCTGATTGATGAATCAGAGACATTTGAACTAGATGGTGTAAATAAAGAAGATTTTCAAAAAGTTGTGGATGAATGTTTTATGTGCGATTTGTGCTACCAAACTAAATGTCCTTACGTTCCTCCTCACCCATGGGCAATTGACTTTCCTCACTTAATGCTTAGAGGTAAATCCATAGCTTATAAAGAAAAAAACAAGAATATTTTAAAGCGAACTAGGGACAATCTTTTAACATCTACTGATAGCTTAGGAAAAATTGTAAAACTACCTCTGATTGACATAACTTACGAAGGAATTTTAAACAGTGCTCCAGCAAAAAAGTTATTATCCAGTGTTACGGGGATTCACTCAGAAGCGCCTTGGCCTAAATTTGAAAAGACAGTCCAAGAATATATTCCTAAAGAAATAAAAGACGCAAAGGAAGCTGGAGTTACTTCTGGAAAAGTAGCTATTTTTACTGGATGCTACTGTAGGAATAATGAAACTACTCTAGTAAATGATCTGTTGAAAGTACTAGAACACAACGATGTAGAAGCAAAAGTAATGATAGGAGATAAGTGCTGTGGTATGCCCAAGCTAGATTTAGGTGATCTTGAGTCTGTTGAAAGCTCTATGAAACAAAACGCTCCTCTATTGCTTGAAGAAATAAGAAAAGGTTACGACATTATCTCTTTAGTTCCTTCTTGTGTGTTGATGTTTAAGCAAGAGTTACCTCTGTTGTTTGAAGCTAATAAAGATCTGCAAGAAATTAAGACCCATATATTTGATCCCTTTGAATATTTATCTTACCGAGAATCTGAAGGGTTAATGAATAAAAATTTTAAGACCTCGTTAGGTAATATTGCTTATCAAGTAGCTTGCCACCAAAGAGTCCAGAACATAGGCCCAAAAACCAAAGAATTATTAGAAATGATTCCAGAAACAGAAGTTCAAACTATTGAAAGGTGTTCTGGACATGATGGTACTTACGCCGTTAAAAAAGAAACTCATCGTAATTCAGTAAAGATTGCTAAACCAGTTGCTAAAAAAATTGACGATTCTGAGCCAGATCATTTAACCAGTGATTGTCCCCTCGCAGCTAAACAAATAAAACATGTTTCAAAAAATAATCCAGACACAGCTCACCCTATTTCCTTAATTAAAAGGGCTTACGGGTTAAAATAGATATCATGACGATTCTAAGGAAAGAAGACTTGTTGTCTTTAGAAGAATACAGCACTAAAAGAGAGGAGCTCAGAGCAACCATAATTGAATTTAAGAAAAATAGGATTGTAAAAATTGGTGAGAATGTGTCTCTTCTGTTTGAAAATAAAGACACTATCAAATACCAGATTCAAGAAATGCTAAGAATAGAAAAAATATTTGAATTCAATGAAATAGAAGAAGAGCTTTCTGCTTATAACCCACTAATCCCTGATGGAAGTAACCTTAAAGCAACCATGCTAATTGAATTTACTGATGAAGAAGAGAGAAAGAAAAGACTTAAAGAAATGCATTTAGTTGAAGGCAGAGTTTGGATTCAGCTCGGAGAGAATGAAAAGGTCTTTGCCATTGCTGACGAAGACTTGGAAAGATCAAATGAAGAAAAAACCTCTGCGGTACATTTCTTAAGATTTGAATTCTCAAAGAGTATGATAGAAGATTTTAAGCAAAAAAAAATATTTTACGCTGGAATAGATCATCCAAAATATAATTTCCGTGCAAAAGAAATTTTGAAAGAAACTGCTGAATCTCTTTCAAAAGATTTTAACTAATATTCTAGTTACTATATTTAGCTAATTCCTCCTTAGCAATAGTTCTAAGATGAACTTCGTCAGGACCATCACCAATCCTTAAGTACCTTATAGAACTATAAAGTCCTGCTAAAGGAGTGTCCTGAGAAACACCCGCTCCTCCATGTATTTGTACAGCTCTTTCAATAATTCTTACTGCCATAGTAGGCACTTCAACCTTAGGTTGAGCTATTTCACTTTTTGCTTTTTTATTTCCTTGAGTATCCATCATATAAGCAGCTTTCAAAGTTAAAAGTCTGCACATCTCAATTTCAATCCTACACTTCGCTATAACGTCGTAGTTGCCACCTAATTCAGCTATAGCCTTACCAAAAGCTACCCTTGTTGATGCTCTCTCACACAACAGCTTAAGAGCTGTCTCGGCTGCCCCTATAATCTTCATACAATGATGTATCCTGCCAGGCCCTAGACGCCCTTGAGCTATTTCAAAACCCCTTCCCTCACCTAAAATCATATTCTCTTTCGGTACACGAACATTCTCAAATATTAAATGCGCATGTCCGCTTGGTGCATGATCAGCACCATAAACGGTTAACATTCTTTTAAGTTTTATTCCCTTGGTATCTCTAGGAACTATAATCTGAGATTGCCTTTGATGCTTAGGTGCATCCGGATTTGAAACTCCCATAAAGATCATAAAACCACAGTCGGGTCTTCCGTAACCAGAAGTCCACCATTTTTCTCCATTAATAACATACTCATCCCCTTCGGCAACAATAGTGCTTGATATGTTGGTTGCATCTGAAGATGCTACATTAGGTTCCGTCATCGCAAATGCGGATCTCATAGTTCCTTCTAATAAGGGCTTTAGCCATTTCTCTTTTTGTTGTTCGGTTCCATATTTATCTAATACCTCCATGTTGCCTGCATCAGGAGCAGAAGAATTAAATACTTCAGAGGTCCAGCCAACTCCCATCATCTCTGCAAGAGGCGCAAACTCTAAATTAGTTAGACCGTATCCAAGGTCCCCCGTTAAAGAAAAATTCCAAAGACCTGCGTCTTTGGCCTTTTCTTTTAATTCATAAAGTACCTCAGGGACACGCCATGGATCACCCTCAGCCCTAAAAGCTTCCATTTCCTCTGTATACCTTTTTTCAGACGGCTTTATATTTGTATTTATAAAATCTGAAACTAGTGCCATTAAATCCTTAGTCTTTTTCGTATGTTCAAAATCCATAATATTTCCTAACTAATAGTGACCTTCAATCAAACAATGATAATATAAGAAAAAACGGGGAAAGACATGGACTTTAGAGATCATTCAATTTCAGAGCTTGTAAAAAGGGTTAAAAATAAAGAAATTTCAGCAAAAGAACTTACCGAATCTGCTCTAAGCAATATCAAAAAATATGATACCGCAATAAATGCATTTTGTGCTTTGAACGATGAAGACGCTATTAAACAAGCCGAATCATTAGATAAAAAAATATCTGATGGAGAAGATGTAGGCTTATTAGCTGGTATTCCTATAGGAGTTAAAGACCTTGAAGATGCAAAAGGCTTTGTGACAACTTACGGCTCAGAACTACACGTCAATGATAATCCAGCTGAAGAAGATTCTATCCTAGTAAAAAGACTAAGAGATCAAGGATGTATTATTTTAGGCAAAACAAATACGCCTGAATTTGGACATAAAGGTAAAACAGATAATGTTCCTTTTGGGCCCACAAAAAACCCTTGGAATCTTGAATATTCTCCGGGCGGATCTTCTGGAGGAACCTCGGCTGCCCTATGTTCCGGAATGATTCCTCTAGGCACTGGTTCTGATGGAGGTGGGTCTATAAGGATTCCTTCTGTATTAGGCGGCTTAAGCGGGATTAAAACTTCGCAAGGAAGAATTCCTAACGGAGGCCCTAAGCCACCAGGATCAGGTTTATTGACTGTAAAAGGGCCTATGGCTAATACTACTGCAGACACAGCACTTGCCTTAGATGCTTCTGTAGGAGCAGATCCAACAGATATTTTTTCCCTTGAAGGAGGCAACCCTAACTGGTCGAATCAGTTAAGCGGGGATTTACCAAAAACTGCTATATGGTCACCTACCATGGGATTTTCTACGGTAGATAAAGAAGTGCTAGAAACCTGTGAAAAAGCAGTCAAATCACTAGAAGATGCTGGGGTAACTATTATTGAAAAAGACAAAATCTGGGACGAAAATCCTGTAGATGCTTGGATGGTTTTTTGGGCGTGTGCTTGTGCGAGAAGACAACAGCACCTTGTAGGCACAGATGAATATGAAAAAATTGACCCTCTTCTAAGAATGTTTATAGAAATGGGCATGAAAATGGATGGAGCGTCTTACGCTTCTTCAATAGATGCTTGTCATAAGTTTGGTTTACAGTTGGAAGAGTCCTTTAAAGAATCTCCTTTGATCATCACACCAGGAACATGTGGTCAAGCGCCTAAAATAGAAGGAGACGGAACTGTTAACGGTGAGGAAACTCCTTCATGGGTAGACTTTACAATGGGAATTAATATGACTCGTAATCCGGCAGGGACTATTCCTGTGGGCGTTAGTTCTACCTCTAATGTTCCTGTTGCAATCCAAATTATTGGAGGTCAGCGCCAAGACTTGGATGTTCTAAATGCTATGCATTCATTCGAAAGTGTTATTAATTTTTCTGATAGAGCTACAAATCATGAATCAAGCTAATGTACCTACAATAGATTTACAAAAAGCCGGAGGTGACTCCTCGCAGCTGAAGCTTTTAGATTTGTCTTGTAGGGATCATGGTTTTTTTCTATTGAAAAATCATGGCATGCAAAAAGAAATAGATGATATGTGGCAAATGTCTGAATGGTTTTTTAATCAACCAAGAGAAGAAAAATTAAAAATTATAAGGACCGAGAGCATACCCCTTGGTTATTACGACAGAGAGTTAACCAAACAAAAAAGAGATTTAAAGGAAGTTTTTGATTTCATGTATCCCAAATTAAGTGGGGAAGACTTAAATCAATGGCCAGAAAATAATGAGTTTAGATCCACAATGGAAATCTTCTTTTCAAAAGCATCTCAGGTAGCTGAAGAAACGCTACAACTTATTTTCTTAAATCTAAATTCAAAAAGTTCTAAGCTTCCTAATGGAGAAGGTTCAACTAGTAATGCTAGATTAAACTTCTATCCAGTAGATGATCCTTTGGAGAAGAGCACTAGAAATAAAATTACTAATTTAGGAGACATGGCCTTACACCATCATACTGATCCAGGAATACTTACTCTTTTACTTCAAGATATGACGGGTGGTTTGCAAACTAAATCGAAAGAATTCGGGTGGGTTGATATAGAACCTGAAGCCGATACGATAGTAGTGAATTTAGGTGATGCTATGCAGGTATGGACCAACGATAAGTATGTAGCTGCAATTCATAGAGTGACTAAAAGAACTAAGAAAGCTAGATATAGCACTCCGTATTTTTATAACCCCAAAAGAGATGCTGTAATCCAACCATTAGAACAAATTTTAGATAAAGACCCTAAGTACGTACCTTTTACTTGGAAAGAATACATTCAAGGCAGAGTTGATGATAACTACACAGACTTAGGGGAAGAAGATATCCAAATAAGTAGATTTAGGGCTTAGTCTTCAAGAATAGCAAGAGTACTGGCATGGTTCCACCAAGCCAGGTCCGAGAAGGCTCTTAAATCTATCTCATGAGTCCACGCAGATCGATGTTGTTGAGCTAGATGAAAATAGGTTTCAGCTATTTCTTTAGGAAGCAATAGACCATCATGCTCCATACCTTTAGTTTCTCTTAATTGTTGATACATTTCAGGTCCAAGCATTTTGCCTAAAGTATCTGGAGCATCTACTGCACCATCTACAACTATATGAGCAATATGTATTCCTTTAGAAGCAAATTCAGCATTCAATGACTGGCATAACATTCTTCTTGCTCCCATAGCAGCTGCATGAGAATGCTGTGTTGCGTTTCCTCTCATGGCTGCTGTTGCAGAAGTAACTAAAAAGGTGCCTTTTCCTCTTTCGGCCATTATCGGGCATAAAACCTTAGCAACCCTGAAAAGTCCGAAACTAGCCATTCTCCATCCCCATTCAAATTCTTTATGGGTAGTCTGACTAAGGAGTTTCATGCCAGTCTGAGCACCTAAGTTATAAACCAGAACTTCTATGGGGCCTACATCTGATTCTACTTTACTAATTAATTTTTCTAAAACATCTTCCTCTATTGCATTCAACAAAGATCCTGAAGCAGATCCCCCAGCATCTTCAATTCCTTTTATTAATTTATCTAATCCTTCTTGATCTGATCTTCTGCATAAATAAGAGTGGTATCCTTCGCTGGCAAATTTTGCTGCAACGGTTCCGCCTATTCCTGCTCCCGCTCCTAATACTAAACATACTGGTTTCATAATTACCTCTTATCTAAAACTAATTTATAAATATCCCTTCCTTCTTAAAAAGGCTAATTTTAACAAACCTAACTTCCCTGTATCTTTAACTAATATCGGTCTTCTGAGAAGCCATAATCTTTGTCTATTAAAGCAACAAGCTTCTCTTCCAACTCTTTAATATTATTTTTTTCCGTTTGTAATTCTTTTTTTAGATCTAATACCTGCTTATATATGAACAGAAATAAAACTAAAGAAACTAAAGCTACTAACATCAAAGAATCCATAACAAGACTATATCAGAAAAAATTTATATAGATGAAAGAACTAGATATTTCCCTTTTTTTCACATAGCTTTAATCTTTAAAAGCAATTAATATTCAAACTCCTTATACAATAAAGATAAATAGATAATTATGGATATAGAACTCAGCTCAGAAGACCTAGCTTTTAGAGATGAAGTCAAAGCTTTCTTTGACGAAAATAAAATGAAAGACGGAGAAGACTACTTCTCTTGGCGCTTAGGTTGGTTTAAAAAAGCCAGAGAAAAAGGTGGTTGGGATGTTCCTAAATGGCCTGCTAAATTTGGTGGTCCTGGCTGGACCCCTACTCAACATTATATTTGGGAACAAGAAACTGCTAGAGCCACAATTCCTTTTGACCTGCCTTTCGGTCTAGGAATGTTGGCCCCAATACTAATGTCTTACGGCTCAGAGGAGCAACAAGAAAGATTTATGCCAGATATTAGAGATAGAAAGGTTAACTGGTGTCAGGGGTATTCGGAACCAGGAGCAGGATCTGATTTAGCAAACTTAAAAACAAAAGCTGTGCTTTCAGAAGATGGCACATACTACACAGTTAATGGCTCAAAAATGTGGACAACTTTAGCCCATGTAGCTGATTGGATCTTTTGTTTAACAAGAACAGATGATTCCGGTATCAAACAACAAGGTATTACTTTTCTCTTATTCCCTATGAAACAAGAAGGCATAGAAGTAAAGCCTATCATCACTTTAGGTGGCTCCCATACTGTGAACACCGTCCACTTTACGGACGTAAAAGTTCCTGTTGAAAACAGAATCGGAGAAGAAGGAAAAGGTTGGACATACGCAAAAGGCTTATTGGAGCATGAAAGAACTGGACTTGCCGGTCTTTCAAAATCTTTAGTGGAAGTTGAACAACTCAAAGAAAATGCTCGTTCAGTTCCAAGAGGTAATGGAACTTTAATGGATGATTCAAGTTATAAATCCAAAGTAGCTGAGTTAGAGATCGATTTAATGGCCACTGAATATACTGAACTTAGGAGCTTAGCGAATGCTGCAGCAGGAGATGAACTAGGTCCTGAATCTTCAATCCTTAAATTAAAAGGAACTGAAATAAAACAAAAGATCCAGAAACTTACTGTAGAAGCTAGCGGTATTTATTCTCCTGCGTGGGGTGAAGGAGGAGTTGGCTACCCTTTTGCCAAAGGAGGCACTGGAGGTTATTTAAACAGCAGATATTTCACAATCTACGGAGGGGCTAGTGAAGTTCAAAAAGATGTGATTGCTAAAAAAGTATTAGGGCTGACTAAGGGGTCTAAGAAATGAATTTTGAATTATCAGAAGAACAAAAAATGATTCAACAAAGCGTTGAGCGTTTTGTGCAAGAGAATTATGACCTCCCTAAAAGGGTTGAACTAAGCTCCCAAGACCCTGGTTACAGTAAAGATTACTGGAATTCTATGGCTGAACTAGGCTGGTTAGGACTTCCCTTTACTGAAGAAGTTGGAGGCTTTGGCGGCAACCAAATAGATACTCTTGTCATAATGGAACAATTTGGAAAGGGTCTTGTATTAGAACCATTCCTTGCAAATATTGTGCTTGGCGGAGGCGCCATCCAAATGGGTGGATCGGAAGAATTAAAGAACGAGATGTTATCTAGCCTGATTGAGGGCTCGAAGCAAATCACTTTGGCTTATGCGGAACAGCAAAGTCGTTTTGATCTAGAAGATGTAGCCACATCAGCTCGTAAAGAAGGAGAGAAGTATATTATCAACGGCCAAAAGTCCATGGTACTAAATGCAGAATCTGCCGATCATCTTGTTGTTGTTACAAGAACAAATGGCAGCCAAGTCGATGAAGAAGGAATTACCTTATTTTTAGTTGATTCTGACTCCAAAGGATTAGAAAGAAATAACTTTCCTACTGTTGATGGTTTAAGAGCTTCAGAGATAACTTTTGATAATGTAGAGGTTAACTCAGAAAGAATGATAGGTGACCCAGATAAAGGCTTCAGTATCCTTAGAACTATAACTAATAATGCAATTCTGGCTCTATGCGCTGAAGCTGTAGGTGCAATGGAAGTTCTTTACAAAGACACTGTTGAATATACCCAACAAAGAGAGCAATTTGATCATCCGCTCTCTGATTTTCAAGTTTTGCAGCACAGAATGGTGGATATGTTTATGGAATATGAGCAATGCAAGTCTCTATTGTTTAGAGCTACTATGGAAACTATTCAAGACCCAGAGATGGCTCAAAGAACTATTCACGCTTTGAAGCATTTAATAGGAAAATCAGGTATCTTTGTTGGTGAAAATGCTGTTCAGCTACATGGCGGTATGGGTGTGACTGAAGAGTTAAGAGTAGGTCACTTTTTTAAGAGGTTATTAGTTATCGACTCTCAATTTGGAAATGCTGATTTTCATTTGGAAAAATTCACTAACTTCTAATACAGCAATCACATCAACTCGAACAAAATTACTTCATTTGACTTGTCACTTAGGTTTTTCCCTTTATGGCTTCTTGGTTCTGCCCAAGAAATTGTTCCAGCCTTATTGTTGATTATACCTACCTCTCCGTCTGCGTTGGTATGAGAAATATTTATATCTGTTAAGGGAAGAGTAATTCCAGCACGGTGAGAATGCATAGGAGTTTCTAGTCCTGGTTCTCCTTTAATTCTTATAACTCTAATACCATGCTCTTCTAACTCAACTGTGGCATTAATAGAACTCACATTTATAGCGTTAACAAAGTCTAGTGGGTCTGCTGAAGCT
>Ga0207992_1000098_pt1 | contig 50222 bp, 40 predicted proteins | sample ETN02SmetaG_FD_185788 | JGI IMG/M metagenome (GOLD analysis project Ga0207992, IMG submission 185788) | Marine microbial and viral communities from oxygen minimum zone, Eastern Pacific Ocean - ETNP2014F10-02SV255 (SPAdes) (version 2) | ecosystem: Environmental > Aquatic > Marine > Oceanic ...
TTTACCAAAAAGAACTATAGGTAAAATTTTCTTTATTTTTCCAGTTTGTATAAGAGTAAGAATTTCAAAGAATTCATCTAATGTTCCAAATCCTCCAGGCATAATTACGAGAGCTTTTGCTAGATAAGAGAACCAAAATTTTCTAGTAAAAAAATAATGAAATTCAAAATCTAACTCTGCACTAACATATGGATTAGGAGTATCTTCAAAAGGTAAGGAAATCCTAAAGGTAGCTGTTTTGCCTTCAGCTTCTCTTGCTCCACGATTGGCTGCAATCATTATGCCCGGGCCTCCACCTGAACAAATAACATACTTTTGTTCTTCATGAATTAAATGCTTAGACCATTCTGTCAATCTTTTTGAGAGCATTCTTGTAGCATCGTAGTATTTAGCTAATTTTAAACTTTTACTTCTTCCTTTATTAAGGCTATCTTCGCTACTTAATTCCTCAGGTGATGGCGCCCTTGCTGATCCAAAAATTACTATTGTGTTCATTACTTTTTCTTCTTCAAGTTGAATCTTTGGATGAAGGTATTCAGCTAGAATCCTTAAGGTGCGAGCATCTTTGCTATTTAAAAAATCTAAATTTTTGTAAGCTTTTTCTACTTTCATATCTATTCTACATATACTTTTATTTAAGAAAAAATCACTATACTGATTTAACTTACTTTGTATATGAGAGATTAATAAATAGAATCTAAAAAGAGTTGGTGGAGCTAGGCGGGATCGAACCGCCGACCTCTACCGTGCCACGGTAGCGCTCTCCCAGCTGAGCTATAGCCCCTTAAGATTTAGATTTTAGTTCACTTTGTAGATTAAACGAATAGTAAATAGCATAAAAACAAAATGGAAAGGTCTTATTAGGTTTAAAATACAGTTGTGGATGGCATAAATAAATACGAAGAAGCTCCTTTAATTGAACTGGAAGACTTTAAATGCCCAGAAGGTGCAAAAGGTTTTTTTATTAGAGGCTTTGATAATAAAAAGTTAAGGATAGCTTTATGGAATATTAATTCTGAAAAAGGGACCATCATCTTACAATCCGGTAGAACTGAATTCATTGAGAAATATTATGAAGTGATAGAAGAATTTGTCTCGAGAGGTTATTGCGTTGCCGCGATGGATTGGAGAGGTCAAGGCCTTTCAGAAAGAACCTCTAAGAACATAAGGCTGGGCCATATTGATGATTTTGAAGAATACGATAAAGACCTGATAAAAACTCTTGAACTCTATGAGACACATTGTCCAAAGCCTTGGATTGGTTTTGGACACTCTATGGGTGGGTGTTTGATGGCCAGCAATTTTGTTGAAAATGAAAAAAACTTTAAAGCACTGATTCTTTGTGCCCCGATGCTTTCAATTCAAAGTAGGTTATCTTTAAGAATTATTGTTAGCACCCTTGGATCAATTTCTTCCATAGGTTTTAAGGATTTTGCTATTGATAAACCAAATTGGGATGAAGAGAAAGGTTGGCTAGAAGAAGAGTTTAGAGATAATTTCTTAACCAGCGACCAATATAGATTTGACAGAGTTTATCGCTTGATTTGTAAAGAACATGCATTAGGGGTGAAAGGGTTAAGTCTAGGTTGGATTTATGAAGCCGTTAAAAGAACTAATAAATTTAAAAAGGATAATTGGGGAGTCGGTGTTGAAAGTCCAATATTACTGCTAAATGCTACTCAGGACAGATTGGTGTCCCCTTCTGGAAATGTTCAAATTTTAAAGAAATTTAAAAATAGCCGTATTGAGAATATTGATAGTAAACACGAAATTTTTATGGAATCTGATTCAATCAGAAATCAAGCCTGGGGAAAAGTTGACGAGTTTCTTGCTAGCCTTTAATTAAAAACTTTTAAGCGCGAAATCTATTCTCTCTATAACCTCTTCTTTCCCAAGTAATTCGCAAACTTTATCAATTGATGGAGAATTTAATGACCCTGTCAGACTTAGCCTTAAAGGAATCCCTATTTTTGCAAAACCTATTTCCTGCTCATCAACAAAAACTTTAATTTCTTCTTGGATCAAATCACTTTTCCATTCTTCTAGATTACTTAAACGTTCACTTAGAGAGCTTAATAAATTTAAAGTATTCTCTTTAATAGCTTTGGTTCTATCCTCCTCTCTAAAGGCTTTTGGCTTGTTATAGAAATACTGTGCTTCAGTAGAAAAATCATTTAAAGAATTGCACCTTTCCCTAATAAGCTCAAGTACATCTTTCGAATATTGATCATTCTTTATATGTTCAGATGAAATTAAATCCAATAAATCAGTAAATTCCATCGCGTTAAGATATTCTTTGTTGTACCAAGTTAGTTTATCTAAAGAAAATGATGCGGGAGCAGTATTTAAATTTCCACTACTGAAATTATTCACTAATTCTTCGGATGTAAAAATTTCTTGATCTCCTAAGGACCAGCCTAATCTAGCTAGGTAGTTCACGAAGGCTTGAGGAAGGATACCCATGTCACGGTATTCAGAAACACCTACAGCTCCATGTCTTTTAGACATTCTTTTCCCATCTTCTCCTAGGATCATCGGAACATGGCCATAAGTGGGTGGTTCAACTTCAAGAGCTTTAAAGACATTAATTTGTTTAGGGGTATTATTTATATGATCATCTCCTCTAATAACGTGGGAGATCTTCATATCTAAATCATCCACCACCACGCATAAATTGTAAGTTGGTGCGTCGTCGCTTCTAACAATGATGAAATCATCCATTTCTTCATTACGAAATTCTATTTCACCTTTAATTAGGTCTTTGAAGACAACGCTTCCATCCTCAGGATTCTTAAATCTAATAACGGTATTTTCAGATTCACTTATAGAAAGGTCTCTGCATTTACCATCGTACTTGGGATTAAGGCCCTGTTCTTGCTGTTCTTTTCTTAGCTGATCTAATCTTTCTTTAGAACAATCGCATACGTAAGCTTTTCCGCTCTTTAAAAGTTCTTTGGCTACCGCTAAATGACGATCATGGTTTTTAGATTGATAAACAACTTCCTCATCAAAATTAACCCCCATCCAATTAAAACTATTAATAATTTCGTCGGTAAATTCCTGTTTTGACCTCTCCTTGTCTGTGTCTTCAATTCTTAAAAGACAAGATCCGGAATTAGTTTTTGCGTAAAGCCATGCAAATAAAGCGGTTCTTGCACCTCCAATATGCAATAGACCCGTTGGACTAGGTGCAAATCTAGTTCGCACTAATGAATCATTCATGTTCTTGATTCCAGATGGGTTCTACATCTGTCTCTTCTTTCATTTTAGCTAAATACTCTAAATTTCTAGCCTTCTCTTTAGCCGATACTTTTATAACTTTTAATTTCTTCCTTGGCGAAGTTTTTTCTTTAACTTCTTCTACATTTTTCTTATGACTATCATTCGCAGTGAAATCTAAAGCGCTTTGACCTCCAGTCATCGAAAGATAAACATCTCCTAATATTTTTGAATCAAGTAAAGCGCCGTGAAGTTCTCTGTCGTATCCATTAATTTCATACCTGTTAACTAAGGCATCTAAGCTATTTCTTTGACCTGGATGCTTTTCTCTAGCTATCTGAAGGGTATCGGTGATTTTGATAACTTCTTTCTCGACAGGGTTTAAGTTTTTAGAAACCAACTTTATTTCATTATCCAAAAAGCCTATATCAAATTCAGCATTATGTATAAGCAGCTCAGAGTCTTTTATAAAATTAATGAAATCTTCATAAATTTCTGAAAACCTAGGTTTGTCTGATAAAAACTCCGCAGTAAGGCCATGAACTCTTAATGCACCTTCATCGCTATCCATGCCAGGGTTAATGTATGTGTGATATTCGTTACCAGTAAACTTCCTATTAACTATCTCCACACAACCAATCTCAATGATTCTGTGACCAGTCTTAAAATCAAGTCCTGTTGTTTCAGTGTCTAAAATAATTTGTCTATTCATCTACAACTCATCTATGCCTTTATTTGCTAACAAGTCAGCAATTTCATTCTCTCTATGTCCACTGTGTCCCTTAACCCACTTCCAATTTACCTTGTGAAACTGAGAAAGTTCATCTAAGCGCATCCATAAATCTTTATTCTTAACAGGTTTCCTGGCTGCTGTTTTCCAGTCTTTCTTCTTCCATCCTTCCAACCATTGTGTGATGCCGTCTTTTAGGTAATTTGAATCAGTAGTAATAGTAATAGTTGAACTTTCAATAATTGATTCGAGACCTCTAATTGCAGCTTCCATCTCCATTCTATTATTTGTTGTATCCCTTTCTCCTCCCCAAAGAGAACTTTCTTCACCATTCTTTCTGATCAAAGCGCCCCACCCTCCCAAACCAGGATTTCCTCGACAAGCGCCGTCAGTAAATATCTCTATTTCATCCATACAAATATAATTCAATTGTATTACAGATAGACTAACTATTCTTTCATAGTAAGTGTAAAATCAACATCAAATTATGTTAGAAATATTCCCAATTAGAGCATTTTCCGACAACTACATCTGGACTTTAGTTGAAGGAGAAAAAGCTATTGTTGTTGATCCTGGGGACCCTAAACCAGTACTGGAAACTTTTAATAAACTAAAACTCGATCTTAAGAGCATAATTATTACCCACCACCATTTTGATCACAGTGGGGGCATTCAAGAACTCAAAGATCATTTTAACTGCGATGTTTATGGCCCGGGCGGAGGCCACATACAAGGTATCAGCTCTCCTTTAACTGATAATGAAGAATTTGAGCTCTTAGGAAAGAAATTTATTGCTCTTTCTACTCCTGGCCATACCCTTGATCAATTAGCCTATTATTCTGAAGAGGCTTGTTCCGAACCTATCCTCTTTTGCGGAGATACTTTGTTCTCGGCTGGTTGCGGTAGAATATTTGAAGGCACTCCATTACAAATGCACGAGTCAATTTCAAGGTTTTCTATTCTTCCTGAGAATACTAAGGTTTATTGTGGTCATGAATATACTCAGTCAAATCTTACCTTCGCTATTACCGTAGAGCCTGACAATCAATTTATCAAAGATAAAATAGAGGAAGTAGATAAACTTAGAGAATTAGATAAAGAAACCTTACCTTCAGATATTGGCTCAGAGTTGAAAATAAATCCTTTCATGAGGTGTGAAGAAAAAACTGTTATAGATGCCGCTACCAATTACTCTAGTAATGAACTTAAAGAGCCCCATGAAGTATTGGGGGCTATAAGAGACTGGAAAGATAACTTTTAAATGAACAAATATTCGATAGCTTTATCCCTAGCTATTCTTTGTAGTTGTTCAAGCACGGCTATAAGTAAAGAAGTAATTCAACTTGATTCTAAAGTAATTACTGCAGATACCCCTAAAATAATTGAATCAGTAATCGAAAAGGCGCCTTATGACATATGGGAAAGAATTAGAGTAGACCTTACTTTAACTATTCCTGAGGATCAAATTGCAGCAACAAGTGTTTATAGAGAAAGGCTGTATAGCAACCAAACAGCGGTCAACAGAATCAGCAAATCGGGTCAAAGATATTTATTTCATACTTTAAGTAGAGCTCAAGAGCTCAATTTACCAGTAGAGCTAGCTTTATTGCCTTTTGTAGAAAGCGAATTTAATCCTTACGCCAAATCAGTTGATGGAGCTACAGGGATATGGCAATTCTTGCCTGCTACAGGTAAAGAATGGGGATTGAAGTCCAATTGGTGGTATGACGGTAAGAAAGACGTAATGGCTTCCACTGAAGCTGCTCTTAAATTCTTAACTTACCTAAATGAAAAGTTTGAAGGGGATTGGTTGCTGGCTATGGCTGCCTACAACGCCGGTCCTACTAGAGTTAATAGAGCTATTAGGAAAAATAAAAAAGCTGGTAAACCAACTAGATTCTGGGATTTAAATCTACCCAAAGAAACCACGGCTTATGTACCTAAACTTCTAGTGTTATGTGAACTGATTAGAGACCCAGATTCATTTGACGTTCACCTGCCTTCTATTGCCAACAGAGCTTATTTCCAAAAGGTTAAGATTCCTGGGCAATTGGACCTAATGCAGGCTGCTGATTTAGCCGGTCTTAAACCTGAAACTATATACGAACTTAACCCTGGTTTTAATCAATGGGCAACCGATCCAAGTGGACCTCATTACTTACTTCTACCTATCGGAGTATCAGATAGATTTATTACTCAGCTCGATTCTTTAGGCCAAAATGATCTAGTGAGGTGGGATAGATACAAAATTAGAAGAGGAGATAGCCTTTCTAGAATTGCTTCCAGATTTAAAATAGAGGTATCAGTCCTGAAAGAAATTAACGGCATGTCATCTGATTTAATCATAGCAGGAAGAGAAATCATGGTTCCTAGAGGTTCTGCTTGGGCTAATAAGGAAAGCCCTAGAGAAAGGACTTATAAGGTTACAAAAGGAGATTCTCTATGGAATATTTCAAAGAAGTTTAAAGTTTCAATTGAAGACATAGTCTTATGGAATGAGTTAAAGATTGAAAAGCCTTTACAGATTAATCAAGCAATAAAGATATTCTCTCGTTATGAAAGAATTAGACAGGATATTCCGTCTAAGCAATTAAGAACCATGCTGTACCCTGTTAAGGCAGGAGATACTGTAAGTAGAATAGCTTCTAAATTTGATATCACTTCATCACAAATCCAAGAATGGAATGAAATAAAAGATCCTTCGAAGATATTTCCTGGTCAAGTTTTGAAACTTTTCTTGTAGAGTTCCTACGAGTCTGAGGTTCTAGGATCCAAGGCATCTCTTAAACCATCCCCTATGAAATTCAACGAGAATAAAGTTAGAGAGAAGGCTAAGGAAGGAAATATCAATAACCACCAATACTCTTCCATAGACACTGCGCCATCACGGATCAATAACCCCCAAGAGCTTAATGGAGCTTGAACACCTAGACCTAAAAAGCTTAAAAACGCTTCTAAAAGCATTATCTGAGGAACGGTTAAAGTGGCGTAAACAATAACTGGACCTATCGCATTAGGAATTAAGTGTTTATAAATAATCCCTACCCTGCTTACTCCCATAGCTTCCGCAGCCAATATAAACTCTTGTTTACTTAAGGACATGACCTGACTTCTAACTATTCGAGCCATAGTTAGCCATTCCACTGCACCTATGGCCATAAATAATAGGATTAAATTCCTGCCAAATATAACCATTAAAAGAATAACGAAAATGATAAAAGGTATTCCGTAAAGAACGTCTACTATTCTCATCATAATGGTATCTACTTTACCTCCTGAGAATCCAGCAACCGTTCCCCATATAACTCCAATAGATAGAGCAACCATGGTGGCTAAAAAACCAACCATTAAAGACACTCTGCTTCCGTACATCATTCTAGTTAACAAATCCCTACCCAGAGTATCAGTGCCCAGCCAATGCAATGCTGAAGGTCCAGAAGGTCCAAGATCAAGATCTTGGTACGCGTAATCATAAGGAGCAATTAGAGGAGTAATTAGAGCTAAAATAATAATGAATAAAATATAGATAGAACCAAATAAAGATAATTTATTAGAAATTAATCTATCAAAAGCATCTTTCCACAAACTATTATTCATTTTAGTCTCTTAATTTAGGATTAAGGGCAGCTGCAACTAGATCTGAAATTAAGTTAAAGGAGACAATTAGGAAAGAAAAGAAAATAGAAGATCCAAGAATCATAGTGTAGTCTCTATTAAAAGCAGCTTCTACATAGAATCTCCCTAAGCCTGGAATACCAAATATTGTTTCTACAACGAAAGAACCTGCCAACAATCCGGCCATGGCAGGCCCCAAAAATGCAATTACAGGAGTAAGCCCCCCTCTTAAAGCATGAACCACAACCACTCTAGTTTCTGATAGCCCTTTAGCTCTTGCCGTCCTAATAAAATCTTGATTTAGGATTTCTAACATTCCGCCTCTCGTTAAACGTGCACAATAAGCGGCGTAGGCTGTTCCTAATGTAATAATAGGTAATATTTTATCTCCTGGCATATAGCCCCAACCTGAAACAGGAACCCATTCAAGCCATATTCCAAATACTAGAATTAAAGTAGGTCCTAAAATAATAGAAGGTATGCAAATACCTATCATCGCAGTAGACATAGGTATGTAATCTAAAGCCGTATTAGGTCTTAGTGCGCCAAGCACACCTGCTAGAACTCCTACACATAAGGCAAACAGAATTGAATAAAGAGCTAATTCAAAAGTAGTCGGTAATCCGATAGAAATTAACTCCGTTACAGATCTTCCTGGGTATCGAAAAGATGGACCGAAATCTCCTACCAATACGCCGGATAGGTAATCAAAATATTGAGTAGAGAGTGGTTGATCTAAATTATAGCGTTCATTTAATTTAGCAAGGACTTCGGCAGATACAGCCTTCTCTTCATCAAAGGGTCCTCCTGGAGCTGAGTGCACCATAAGAAAAGTTAAAGTAATGACAGTTAGAAGAACTGGTATAGCTATAACTACCCTTCTTAAAATTAGATTGAACATAAACGCTTATTTATCTTCTATAGAAATATATTGGTAAGCGTGAGAATCTAATAAGTTGGGATTCCAGCCTTCTACACTTCCATGCTTCATAAATATTCTTGTATAAGTGTAAATAGGGATAATAGGAAGCTCATCCATAAGAATCTTTTCTGCCTCGTACATATACAAGAACCTTTCTCTTTGTGAAGTTGAGTTTGCAGCTTTAATCAAAAGATTGTCATAATCTTCGTTAGACCAGCCTGTTTGATTATTACCTCTTCCAGTAACCATCATGTCTAAAAAAGACTTAGGATCCTGATAATCTCCTATCCATCCAGCTCTTGCAATTTCATAATCACCTGTATTTTGTTTTGACAGGTAAACTTTCCAATCGGTGTTGGTTAATAAGATATTGATTCCTAAATTTTCTTTCCACATCTGCTGCATTGCTTCCGCTATCTTCTGATGACCTTCACTGGTGTTGTACAAAAGTTCAATGGTCGGGAGATCATTCGGACTATATCCTGCAAGTTCTAATAAAGCTTTTGCTTTTTCAGGGTCATATTCTAATTTTGTAGGAGGGAAATATGCGTTGGGGTCTGGAGGTGTAAATGAAAAGGCTGGTTCTTGACCGCCTTTCGCTACTTTATTAGTTATTTTTTCTCTATCTATAGAGAGTGAAAGAGCCTGCCTAACTAACTTATCATTCAAAGGCTTTTTATTTATATTAATCCTGTAGTAATAAGTTCCGTAATAAGGCGTTATATTGATTTGATCTGGATATTCTTCTCTATAAACTTCTATTTTCTCAGTAGGCACGGAGCTAGTAACATGAATTCTTCCTGATCTAAACATGAAGTCCTCTCTTGTTACATTATCTATAGGAAGGAAGTGGATCTCATTTAGTTTAACTCTATCAGCATCCCAATAAGTTGGGCTTTTCTTAACTCTGATAACTTGATTTAACTTCCAATCTTCAAGAGTAAAAGGTCCATTACCTACAAAATTACCTGGCCTAGTCCACTGATTACCTAGAGAGTCCATGTCCCCAAACTTTTCGATAGTAGCTTTATGCACAGGTCTTGTGGTGTAGTGAGCTAAAAGCTCTACGAAATAAGGAGCAGGGTTTTTTAAATTTACCTCTAAAGTTTTTTTATCTATGGCTTTAACACCAACTAGACTGAAATCATCTATCAGTCCTTTATTAAACTCCTCTGCGTTAACTACGTCATATAGCATGTCGGGGTATTTCGAACCCAAGGTAGGCATAAGCATCCTATTCCATGCGTAAACAAAATCATAAGAAGTGACAGGGTCTCCATTCGACCAAAGTGCATCTCTTAAATGAAAAATATACTCTTTTCCATCAGAAGAAATGTCCCAACTTTTGGCTATGCCAGGAAGTGGCTCTAAACCATCTGGATGTCTAATTACAAGCCCTTCTATTAGAGCCATCAAAATCTTACTTTCCGGAACACCAGTTACTGTATGAGGATCTAGGTCCTTTGGTTCAGTCCCGTTTCCTAAATAAAGAATTTTAGATTCATAAGATAACTCAACTGGCGGTATATTCTCTCCGCAGCTATTAGTTAAAAGTACCAGAAAACAAAAAGCAATAATTCTGTAGTTCATAATAGATTTTTAATTTAGATGCTCTTTAAAAAATCGGATAAGCTCCATATTGCTCTCATACCTCACATCTTCATCAAAATAACCATGACCTTCTTTTTCAATAAATAGGGATTTATGTTTAATACCTAAACTGTTTAGTTTCTTTGAAAACTTCACAGCATCTTCATAAGGTGCCCTTATATCGTTTTCTCCATGGAGCATAAAAAATGGTACTGTTAACTTTTCAGCGTTGAAATGTGGAGACATTTCTATATGTCTTTTCTCATCAGTTCCAAGTCTTATCTCTAACTGCTTCTGCCCTCCTCTTGAAGCTTGTATATCACCATTCTTAAAAAGGTTAGGAATATGATAAACGCCAACATCACTAACAGAGCACTTAAATAAATCTGGTCGCATTATTGCACCTTGTGTAGCGGCATATCCTCCATAGCTACCTCCATAAATGCAAATTCTATTTATATCTATAAGTCTTTCATCGGATGCATATTCAATACCATCAAAAATATCGTTAAGCACTCCATCCCAGTTACCTCTAATATAAGTTCCATAAGATCTTCCATATCCTCCGGAACCTCTAAAATTTACTTGCAAGACATTAAAACCTTCGGAAGCAAACATTTGAACTCTATGATCAAAACCCCAACGATCTCTTACACCTTCAGGTCCACCGTGAGGATGAACAATTGTTGGTGAATTGCTAGAATCCCCTTTTCTGCTTTTAGTTAAATATCCATAAATTATGGTTCCATCTCTAGATTTAAAAGAGATTGGTTCCACAAAAGCCAAATTAGCGTCATCTATATATTTATAGTACTTTCCTAGGGGTGTAATTTCATCCTTGGATAAGTCGTAAATGACATGAAATCCAGAATTTATATCAGCTTGTACAAAGACCGATGCCTTGGTCTCATCATCACTTACAGCAGAAATAGAGATTTGATTTCCTGGAAATTTAGACCTTACAAGTTTAGATAATTCTTTCTTTTTGCTATCTCCTTTGAAGTAAGCTAATGAAGGATATCCATCCATAATTTTTGCTGCGTATACATTTCCCTCATCATCAATTAAAGCATCATCAATATCGACACGAGAATGCCTATAAATTAAGTTCTTTTCTCCGGTACTTAAATTAGTTTTATAAATTCCTGAAAGATCAGAATCAGTATTTTCTATTGTAAATAAAGTTGTACTCTTTGAATTATAAGAAACAAGAGAGAGGTATTCATTTTTCTCCCAGTTAGTTGACTTCCAAAAAGTCCAATTTTTATTAGTAGTCTTTTGATTTCTTTTTTCTACCACTTCCACACAGTCGATACCAAACTTTGTGCATGGGGAGTTAGAAAAGTATTCAGTTGGTAAATTTTTGTTATAGATATAAATTTCTATGTTAAATGTTTTAGGGTTCAGGCCACTAACAGCTGCCAACCTTCCTGATTCATCTATTGCATAAAAAGGACTTCTTACAGGAGGCGTTGCAAACCTCTCCATTTCTCCATTATTTGTATTTAATTTATATAATTTATTGAACCTATCAGAGGTAAAAAATTGAATTAAGATATGATCGGGATCGTCTTCTAGCTTGTTCACCATAATCGCTCTTTGCCTAGGATCGTCCTTAGTTGTATCACTTGATTTCTTGGCTTGCGGACCAGTTAGCATTATCGATTTTTTCCCATCAATATTAGTTGCATATAACTCACCAGATGGAAAAAGCCTATTCTCTCCAGAAAATTTAGCTCTTCTTGCAAATAGCAATCTTTCATCACTTAACCATTCAAAATTACCTATCTGCCCTTTTCTAATAAACCTATGATTGTGTATTAATTTTTTTGATTCCAGATCAATAATAGAGACCATTCTTTCTTGATCAATTTCTCTTAAGACACCTACCATCTTGCCATTTGGAGAAATTTTTACGTCATACACATCTGGAAGTTGAGAGAAATTTTTTACATTTTTATTTATTTCTTCAGAAATAATGAAATTTGTAAGAAACATGGCACAAACTAAAAAAATAATCCTTTTCATTTTATTTTATCCTTCTAACTCTGATTGATATTTTCTTATCAATTACTTTTAAAACATAACCACTTACAAAACCCTCTGAGATAGTAATTTCTTGATTAGGTTTTAATCTAACTTGTCTGATCTTTTCTACGCTTCTCCATCTTTGTCCGTTTTCAAGAGTTACATCCAACCTTAAGTCAGCTAACTTCTTAACCTTGACAATTTTATCTGTTATTCGCATCTTCTCTTTATCTTTATCTTTAGCAGAGCGTAAGGGTAAACCAAATCTTCTTTCAGCTTCTTTTTCTTTAGACTCTTTAACCTTTATCTCTTTAACTGTTTTTGTTTCTTTGGGTTTTTTAATCAGCAAAGGGTCTTCTGTGGTTTGATTTCTAAATAAAGAATCATAACAATCTAATCGAGAAGAGTTATCTTCAATATCTGCACATTCATAAGATTGTTTATCGTTAGAGAAAATCAAAGATGAACTAAATAGTAGTATTAAGAAAAGGTATCGCATAGTGTAAGGGATCATAATAAAAAGGGTTGCTAATGCAACCCTTTTTATTTAGTTCTCTAAGCTTAGTAAGTCAGCTTAAATCCTACTGTGAAGTATCTTCCAACTACGTCATAAGTATTCTGAGGAGTATTGATCTGTGGATCAACAAAACCAAAGAAGTCTTTGAAGTAAGGAGGCTCTTTGTCAAACAAATTACTAACTGACAGAGATACGTTTAAGTGATCTGTAGCCATATAAGCAACGTTCAAGTAAGAGTAAGTGATATCATCGATTGAGTGAATATCTTCAATCTGGCTTTTCAGATCAGCTGTAAGTGGTTGACCATATAGAGTCGCACCGCCGAAGTAATCTGCAGCAGTTTCACTCATATCTATACCACTTAAGTATCTAGTAGTAAGTCCTACGCGCCAATCATTCTTATACCATCTGAAGTTAAAATTAACTCTGTCTTGGTTAAAGCATGATTCACCAAAGTCGTAACAGGCACCTACGTAGTTATCACTAACACCAGAGGCATCAACAGTTCTGTTTTCTTTAAAGTGAGTTCCTATGATATCAACTTCAAAAGAACCACCAATTCTTGGTAACTCTTCAAAAGTGAAGTTAATAGAGAAGTCTACACCTTTAAATACATCTGCTGAATCTGTATTGATATAAGATGTTTGTACTGAGTTAACATCTCCACCATAAGATCTGTTCACCTTTGCACAATCAACTGCGCTAGCTGATAGATAACATCTGTTCAGAGTACCTTGAGAACCTGAAGAGCTTACAGCATTAGCTATTTCTAACTCAAAAGTATCCACGGCTATTGAGAAACCAACATCTTCTAAGAAAGAGATGTTGCTAGGCTCCCATACCACACCGATAGTAGTGTTTTCACCTTCTTCTGGAGTCAAGTCGGGGTTACCAACAGCTAGACTAAGAATCTGGTTATTAGAAGTGGCCCAAGTAGACGTGTCTAAACCGTCTGCAGCGCACTGAACAGCAGCTGTTGCTTGTTGTGCAGCGCTATAAGTTGACTGAACGTTTTGTTCACAAGGGTCAACGTAAGTAGGGAATCCACCCCCACCACCGAAATACAAGTCAGCTATTGTTGGTGCTTTATAGGAAGTAGAGAATGTTGCTCTTATTGTCAAATCATTCATTGGCTTCCATTTAATAGCTGTTCTTTCTACACCTTCGCTATCGAAATCACTATAAGAAGAGTTACGATAAGCGTAGTCTAAATTCAGCTCTTGGAATCCAATAACATCAGCAATTAGAGGTACTGAAATCTCAGCATAGATATCTTGGTTATCATAGCTTCCACTAGTTGAAAGTCTTGGGTTACCCGAAGAACCTCCGGAAGCTGTTAAGGCATCGACTTTTTCGTCACCGGCTAGGTCGTTCTTTTCAAAACCAAAGGCTGCTAGAACCTCTCCTGCAGGTAATTCAAATAAAGTTACATTTGAAAGGTTGGCAGAGTAACCTTGAAAAATAGTTCCATTTCTATTTAATTGGTCGAAACGAATATAATCAGCAGCTCCTGTAGTAATACTGTTTGGTCCAAACATGTTTAGAGGGACGCAACCCAATCTACGAGCTACAGGATCTTTACAACGATACTGCACGCCGTTTACACCTACTCCAGCACCTAATTCCGTATCAAATGCGTTAGCAACAGCTAACATGTTGATGTAGTTTTCAGTTAATTGAGTTGAAGAATATTCTTGACGTGTGTGATAAATCTCCCAATCAGCTCCAAGCCTGTCTAATGTTCCTGAAGCTCCAAAAACATACCTGAAAGTATCTGCTTCTTGGCTAAACATTCTTGGTCCAACGTCCAACATCCTTTTTCTGTAAGCTAAATCTTCACCAAAAGGGTTGAAAGGATTATCTGCTGGAATAGTTAGGCCGTAAGTAAATTGAGCTCCACTTCCCATCGGAACTGGTGCCATCATTAAACTAGATTTTCTTTTGGATGCTCCAATTTCAAAATCTAGTACGATTCCATTATCAAGCTCATAAGTACCTGCAGACCATGCTTGGTAGTTCTTTCTTCCACCTAGCAATTGCATCCACTCACTGTAGTTGTACATACCAGCGTTATTTGCAGGATCTCCAGGTTCATTACCTGAATATTCCCACCAGTTAAATGCAGAGGTTGCACCACTTGGTCCAACTGCATCACGAAGAGTTTTAGAACCAGTAGAAGTGTAAAATCTTCCGTTAGGTATGAATGTTGAAGCACCACACGAACCTTTACCTAAGTTATCTCCAAAGTTTCCATGTCCTGGGACATAAGCTTGGAAGTACAACATGTAGTCAGGCTCTAAACGTGGACAGAATGAAAAATCCCTATCCCACATGTCTAAATCATCATTTGTAGACATTGAAATAGTTGCAACCATGCTTGAACGCTCACCTGAGGTTCCGAAAGCTGCAGATATTAAGTTTGAACCAGCATCGCCCATGTCAGACTGACCTTCCATAACATTTAATTCAAAGCCTTCGAATTGTCTTAATTTAATATTTAGTACACCCGAAACAGCGTCTGATCCATAAACAGCTGATGCGCCATCTTTAAGAACTTCCACTGAATCAATTAAGGATAGAGGGAAAATCTGTAAGTCAACAGCACTTCCTGTTCCAGTACCAGATGGAGCAACACGTCTACCATTAATTAGAGTAAGTAATCTCTCAGATCCTGCTCCTCTAAGGTTAAACTCAGTTGTACCACTGTTTCCATTATTAATTGATCTTTGGTTAGAAGCTAAGTTAGCTGAAGGTAGTTCAAGCAAGAAGTCACCGATGTTATTCTTACCTTGGTCTATTACCTGCTGAGCCGTGAAAACTTCAATAGGACCCGTAGAGTCATAGTTTGACGCTCTTTTAATCCTCGAACCAGTTACAACCACCTCTTCTACTTCAGCCGACTCTTCGTCGTCATCAGCAGAAAAAGCAGGGTTTGATCCAAATGACAAAAGTGCAACAACGGCAAATGCCATTGTAGATTTAGAAAAATTTATCATATTTTTTTCCCCAAAATAGAGTTAATGAGGCCCACTACGGGCCAATGTTGTTGCTAGATTAGTCAATATTTCACTATATTGCAACAAATTAAATGCTTTTTTAACCTTATATTTAAAGGTAAAAATTGATTTTATATATGAGTTTCTCAATAAAAAGCTTAAAATGTATTTATGAAACTTTTAGAAGGTAAAAATATACTAATTGTAGGTGTTGCAAACAAACATTCTATTGCAGCAGGGATTGCTGAATCTATGGCTGAAAATGGTGCAAATATTGCTCTCACCTATCAAAATGAAAGATTACAAGGAAATGTTGAAAAATTAGGTTCTAATTGGGGTGTAGACACTTTTTTGCCCTGTGATGTAGCCGAAGACAATCAAATTGAAGAAACCTTTAAAGAGCTTTCAAAAAAATGGGATGGGTTAGACGCTGTTATACACGCGGTTGGTTTTGCTCCAAGAGAGGAATTGGATGGAGACTTCCTGGATGTTACTTCTAGAGAAGGATTTAAAATTGCTCACGATATAAGCAGTTATAGCTTTATAGGTCTGGCTAAAGGCGCTAAAGAGATGATGTCAGGCAGAAACGGTTCTTTGCTCACCTTATCCTATTTAGGATCTAAAAAAACTTTACCTAACTACAACGTAATGGGTCTAGCTAAGGCAAGCCTTGAAGCGAGCGTAAGATACCTTGCAGTTTCAGCCGGAAAAGATGGCCATAGAGTAAATGCTATATCTGCAGGCCCTGTAAAGACCCTTGCTGCTTCAGGAGTAAAAAACTTTAGAAAGATGCTTTCTTACAATGCAAGTCGTGCTCCTCTAGGAAGAAATATAACAACCAAAGAAGTAGGTGATGCCGCTACATTCTTAACTTCTGATATGGCTAGTGGCATTAGTGGAGAGGTGCTCTACGTAGACGCTGGTTTTAATATCACCGCAATGGGTTCGATAGAAGAAGCAGAAGATTAGTTAGGTCTTGTTACTTCCGAATTTTCTTGAAAAGCAAATGAAAGCTCGCTGTATTCAGATAACGTTCTTTGGTCAGTAAGATAATCAGAAAAGCCTTTCTTGGTTTCTGCATCCATTTGAGTTACTTTGCTTTCTACAGAATCAAGCCTATAAATTAAGTAATCTCCATTTTTAGAAACAGAAGAGCCGTGAACATTGCCAGCCTTAGACCTTGGAAGATTAAAGATACTTGCAATAGCTTGAGAGGTTAAGAGAGATGAATCTCTTTTTAAACCTTTATAAGTTTCAAGTTTAAAATCAGAATTAGATGCTACAGAATTTAAATCCTGTCCTTCATTTAGATTAGCCAAAGTTTTATTGACAAATTCATTAGCCAATCTTTCAGTGGCTAAAGATTTATAATCTTGAGAAACCTCTTCTTTAATAGAGTTAAAATCAATTATCTTTTCATCATGAAATTCTGATCTTTCAAATAATATCGCTGTCTTATCTGAAGTTTCTATTAACTCTATTAAATTATTATCAAGATTTGTATCAAAAATTATTTCTAATATTGGGGCCGCATTCAAATCTTCAGTAACTTCATTTATAGAGAAAAGTCCTGAGTCAGTACTTTGAAGATTAAGCTCTTCTGCAATGACACTAATAGACCCCATAGTAAAAACTAAATCAGAAGACTTATCCAGTAAATCACTATAGTCGGCTAGGGCAGATTCAGTTATTAAACTCTCTTTAATTTGAGCTTGCATTTCTTCTATGGATTTAGGCGTAGGTATCTCTCGTTTCGTTAATTTAATTAAATGAACACTGCTATTAAGCTCAATAGGCCCATAAAATTCACCTTCATTCATGTCAGAGAGAACTTCTTCAAATTCTGGGGGCAAGAGCGTTCCGTCAGTAACACCTAGATTTCCACCAGATTCCTTGGTTCCTTCATCTTCAGATATTTCTGCTACTAAAGCACTGAAATCCTCCCCTGCTGACAGCCTGGCTTTGGTATTTTCTAATACTTTAATTGCTTCTTGCTTAGTTTTATCAGAATCAATATTAAGCATTATATGAGAAACAGATTTTCTTACAGTAGTATCAAACTCATCAGCATATCTCTGGTATTCTTCCTCTATATCAGAATCTTCAATATCTATAGAAGATTTCAAATCTTCTGCAGATAAAGATAAGTAGTTAACTCTAGTCTTCTTTTCAGTGACATATTCAGTTATGTTTTCGTTGTAAAAATCTAGCAGTGTAGTCTCTGAAGTTTCAACCTCTTCTGAGAAATTAGTCGCTGGTATCCTTATAAAAGAAATGTCTCTTTCTTGTTCTGCTAAAGTAAGTGATTCCTGAACCTCTTCTTCAGATAAAAAAGAAGACTTTATAAGAGATTGTTTCCAAAATTCTAAGACAAGGTCTTGTTTAATTCTATTTAAATAGTCTTGAGGTATAAAGCCGTTGCTTCTTGCATAAGCTTCAAAGGTTTGTTCACTGAATCGTCCATTCTCTTGGAACTGCTCGTCTTTAGCTAGTTCTCTAAAAACAAAACTATCCGTTAAATTTAAATCATTACTCTCTATAAAATCCAATATGCCAAACTTACGTATCAGTGACTCAATAGATATTTCCATTAAGACTTCGTCTTCAATTTTTTGATCAGGAAATCTTTGGTTAAGAAGAAATTGTTGTGAGGCAGCCTCAAAACTCAAATCTGTACTGGTAATCTGCTTAGATCCTATTTTGGCAATAATATTTGCATTGCCTTGTGAAAAGAAACCAGCCCAACCAATTGAGCCTACAAAAGTAATAATAATTGCAATAACGATTATTTTCGTTAAGTTACCAGTTAAACCTTCTCTAATGTTCTGCATTCCTGCCATAATAAAACCTAAAAAAAAGCGCGCCTATTGGCGCGCTTAGAATTTTCTATAAAGCTTATAAACTCTCTTTAAGAGCCTTACCCGCTTTAAATCCTACTGATTTAGAAGCTTGTATTTGGATAGAAGCTCCCGTTTGAGGGTTTCTTCCCATTCTTGCAGCACGATGTCTCACGTTGAAAGTTCCGAAGCCTACAAGAGAAACACTATCTCCTCCTGCTAAGGCACTACCTATAGCACTTAGAGTAGCTTCTACTGCTCTTCCTGCTTCTGCTTTTGATGAATCGGTTGCTGCTGCTACAGCGTCAGTTAATTGGGCTTTATTCACATTAATCTCCTAGAGTCTGTTAAGCCAACCTATCTTTTACAGGTTGGTCATTAAGATTAAAACCCTATGCATAGGGGTTGTCAAGAGAATTTAAAACTATTTAATGAGCTTTTATTTGACCTTTTTTTGACTTAGATTTTTTAGTGGGAAGTTTTTGACTCTCTTCATCCTTTTCCCATGGAATAGGTTGTCTTGTCAGCACTAGATCAAGTACTTCATCAATCCACCTTACAGGTTTTATTTCCAATTCAGATTTAATATTGTCTGGAATTTCTTTTAAATCCCTAACATTGCCTTCAGGAATAAGGACTACTTTTATACCTCCTCTTCTTGCAGCTAAAAGCTTTTCTTTTAATCCGCCTATCTTGAGAACTTCACCTCTTAAAGTGATTTCTCCTGTCATAGCCACATCAGACCTAACTGGAATTTTAGATAGGACTGAAGTTACTGCAGTGCACATCGCAGCTCCTGCACTAGGTCCGTCTTTAGGGGTTGCTCCTTCTGGTACATGAATATGTATATCTTGATCTTCATAGAATTTAGGATCTATACCTAAAGTTTCCGATCTAGATCTCACAACTGATAAAGCTGCCTGAATAGATTCTTGCATCACATCTCCCAAAGAGCCTGTCTTTATAATTTTGCCTTTTCCAGCAAAACTTGAAGCCTCAATTGTTAAAAGCTCTCCCCCTACTTGGGTCCATGCTAAACCTGTAACTTGACCGATTCTGTCTTTCTCTTCTGCTTCTCCAAATTCAAATTTCCTCACACCACAATAATCTTCAAGGTTATTCGGCTTAATTGAGATATTCTTGGGCTTCTTTGAATCGGCATTCTTTTTAACTACTTTTCTGCAAATTTTTGCTATCTCTCTTTCTAGGGATCTGACTCCAGCTTCTCTTGTAAAGTATCTAATTAGATCTTTTATAGAGTTCTTAGTAATATCCAATTCTTTTTCTTTTATTCCATTATTTTTTTTCTGCTTGTCAATTAGATATTTGCTTGCGATATTTACCTTTTCATCTTCCGTATAGCCTGGAAGTCTAATTATCTCCATCCTATCTAATAATGCTGGCGGTATATTCATACTATTCGCAGTACAGACAAACATGATGTCTGATAAATCGTAATCTACTTCTAAGTAATGATCATTAAAAGTATGGTTTTGTTCCGGATCTAGCACTTCTAATAAAGCTGAAGCAGGATCCCCTCTAAAATCCATGCCCATCTTGTCAATTTCATCCAATAGAAATAGAGGATTTTTTACTTCTGATTTAGATAATTTTTGAATTATTCTTCCAGGCATTGAACCAATGTAAGTTCTTCTGTGTCCTCTTATCTCTGCTTCATCCCTTACACCGCCTAAAGACATTCTTACGAATTTTCTATTTGTTGCTCTCGCTATTGATTCGCCAAGAGAAGTCTTTCCTACTCCTGGAGGACCCACTAGACAAAGAACTGGCCCTTTTAATTTTTTAACTCTTTTTTGGACGGCTAAATATTCTAAGATTCTTTCTTTAACTTCTTCTAATCCATAATGATCTTCTTCCAAGACATCGCTTGCTTTAGTTAAATCTGTACGAATCTTGCTTTTCTTTTTCCAAGGTATATTGAGCATCCAATCAATGTATCCCCTTACAACAGATGCTTCAGCTGACATAGGTGACATCATTTTGTATTTCTGTAGTTCACTAAGAGTCTTCTCTTGAGCCTCTTTAGTCATGCCAGATTCCATGATTTTAGATTCAAGAGCGTCAGCTTCTTCAGCTTCATCCATCTCACCAAGCTCCTTCTTTAAAGCCTTCATCTGTTCATTTAAATAATACTCTTTTTGACTTTTCTCCATCTGATTCTTAACCCTACCTCGGATCTTCTTTTCTACTTTGGATAAATCCAGCTGAGAATCCAGATGTTCTAGTATCTTATTCGCTCTATCAGATAATGATCGCGTCTCTAGAATTTCTTGTTTCTGACCAATGTCTATAGACAAGTGTCCAACCAAGGTGTCTGTGAGCCTAGAAACAGAATCTATGGCATTTACAGTGTTTAAAACTTCTGGAGTAGCTTTCTTTGTTAACTTGACGTATTCCTGAAATTGTTTCTTTAAGGTTAAAAGATAGTGTTTTATTTCTTCGCTTTCGGGCTCTGCATCAAAACTCTTAACTTTCACGGTGTCAAAGCCTTCTTCAGATTTTAAAGATTCTATAGAGGCCCTCTTATTTCCTTCAACTAAAACTTTCAAGGTTCCATCAGGTAACTTTATAAGCTGAAGAATTGTAGACAGAGTGCCTATAGAATATAAGTCTTCTAGTTTTGGGTCATCCTCTTGAGCGCTTTTCTGGGCCACAAGCATTATTTGTTTTTCTCCTGCCATTGCGGCCTGAAGAGCAGTAATGGATTTATCTCTTCCTACAAATAAAGGAGTAACTACTGAGGGGAAAATGACCACATCCCTTAATGGAAGTAAGGGTATTTCTTTGTCTTTAATATCATTCATAATTAACTTTGTATAAGGTTAATATGGGGTTATTAAACAAAAAAACAAGGCTTAGCCTGTTTTGCTTTTTGAAGCTTTTTCATAAACCAGTAAAGGTTCTGATTCTCCTGTCACCACTGAATTATCTATTACGACTTTTTTTAGAGAATCTTCAGACGGTACTTTATACATAGTCTCCATCAAGATATTTTCTATAATTGATCTTAAGCCTCTCGCGCCTGTTTTTCTTTCTATGGCCTTTTTGGCTATTTCCAATAAAGCTTCTTCTCTAATATCTAACTCAACATCTTCCATCTCAAAAAGTTTGTTGAATTGCTTTGTTAAAGCATTTTTTGGTTCAGTTAAGATTTTAATTAAAGCATCTTCGTCAAGCTCATTAAGTGTTGTGGTAACTGGAAGTCTTCCTACAAATTCAGGTATTAATCCAAATTTTATAAGGTCTTCTGGTCTTACTTGACTAAATAGCTTATCGACATTTTTTTCTAACTTGATTGAGGCAACGTTGGCTCCAAAGCCAATACCAGTTTCTTCACACCTATGTTGAATTATAGATTCTAAGCCAGAAAAGGCTCCTCCACATATAAAGAGAATATTAGAAGTGTCTACTTGTAAGAATTCTTGTTGGGGGTGCTTCCTGCCTCCTTGCGGGGGAACGGAGGCAACCGTACCTTCTATAAGTTTTAGAAGCGCTTGTTGAACACCTTCTCCAGAAACGTCTCTAGTTATAGAAGGGTTGTCAGACTTTCTAGCAATCTTATCTATTTCATCAATGTAGACTATACCTAGTTGAGCCTTTTCAACATCGTAATCGCAGTTCTGAAGAAGCTTTTGAATAATATTTTCTACATCCTCTCCTACGTAACCAGCTTCCGTTAAAGTTGTAGCATCTGCAATAGTAAAAGGCACATCTAAAATTCTAGCTAGAGTTTGAGCTAAGAGCGTCTTACCACATCCGGTTGGGCCCAAAAGAAGAATATTACTTTTAGTAAGTTCTACTTCATCATCGGAATTAAGTTTTTTATCTCCTTTAAGTCTTTTGTAATGATTATATACAGCTACCGATAGATTTTTCTTTGCATCTTCTTGACCTATAACGTATTCATCTAAAGAAGCCTTGATCTCAATCGGTACGGGAAAGCCCTCTTCTTCTGATTCTGTGGCTTCACTTATTTCCTCTTTGATGATGTCATTGCAAAGATCAATGCACTCATTGCATATATAAACTGAAGGACCGGCAATTAATTTTCTGACTTCATTTTGGTTCTTTCCACAAAAAGTACAGTAAAGTAGCTTATCTTCTTCCTTGTTATTATCTTTATCAGCCATAAGAGCTCCTAATTATTCCTTTGATCTACTGTCAACAACATTATCTATTAAGCCATACTTAACAGCTTCATCGGGTGACATAAAATTATCTCTATCGCTATCCTTGGCCACTTTATCAACTTTCTGACCCGAATGCTTTGCCAAGATTTCATTTAACTTAGCTTTAATAGAGAGAATTTCTTTCGTGTGAATTTCTATATCGCTGGCTTGACCCTGGAACCCACCAAGGACTTGATGAATCATGACCCTTGAATTAGGTAAAGCCTGCCTTTTACCTTTTGCTCCACCCGTTAATAATACTGCTCCCATACTGGCCGCTTGACCTATGCATAAGGTACTGACATCAGGCTTTATAAATTGCATAGTGTCGTAGATCGACATACCTGAAGTTACTGAACCGCCTGGAGAATTAATATAAAGGTGTATATCTTTATCAGGATTTTCTGCTTCCAAGAAAAGCATTTGTGCAACCACAAGATTAGCACCGTAATCTTCTATGGGTCCCGTTAGAAAGATAACTCTTTCTTTAAGCAATCTTGAGTAGATATCGTAAGCTCTCTCACCTCTAGGTGTTTGCTCTACAACCATCGGGACTAGTTGATTCGTGTTTTGTGCGTTTTGTTTTTCTGACATATTTTTATTCTACTTTACATTAAGTTATGGGGTTTATATAGACAGATTTCAACCCTGGTAGTTTCCTGATATACATTCTTCATATGTTAATTCTTCTTCATTAGACTTAGCAGAAGAAGTAAGCAAATCAACAACCTGCTCTTCTAAAGAGATAGATTCTATATTTTTAAGCTGTTCTTCATCAGAGTAAAAATAGTTAATAACCTGTTGCGGTTCTTTATAATTTTTTGCTCTTTCTTCAATTATTTCTTTTACCTTTTCCGCATTGGGTTTAAGTTCACTGTCTTCAATAATCTTATTTAAGAGCATTCCAATTTTTACCCTCTTTAGAGCTTCTTCTTCAAAAGTCTCGTTGGGAAAGAGGTCCTCTTTCATATCTTTAGGGTCCATCCCCATTCTTCTAGCTGTGTCTAATTTCATATTAGAAATCTCTGAATCTACCATAGCCTTAGGTACATCAAATTCGTTCTCCTCAACTAAAGAGTCATAAAGGTTTTGTCTAACTTTCCCTTTTAAAATATTGTCTAAGTCTTCTTCAAGTTTACCAAGAACCTGTTTCTTATATTCTTCAGTATCTTTTGCTTCTATGCCAGTTCCTTTAAAAAATTCTTCATCTAATTCAGGCAAGATTGCTTTCGATATTTCTATAACCTTTATTTCAAATTTAACTGGTTTTGAAGCTAATTCTTGTTTTCCATAATCATCAGGAAACTTAAGTTCTAAAGTCTTTTCTTCGTCTTTACTTAAACCTACTAGGCCGTCCTCAAAACCTTCTATCATAGATTTAGATCCTAACTCTATAGGGAAGTCATTTGCAGAACCTCCTTCAAACTCCTCGCCATCAATCTTGCCTACAAAGTTTATTTTTACTTGATCTCCCTCTTTAGAAGGCTCTTCAGAAGACTCCCACTTACTCATTCTTTTCTGTAGATTTAGAATGGTTTTATCCAGATCTTCATCAGTGATAGAGCAATTTGGTTTCTTGTAAGACAAACGGCTTAAACTTCCTACTGAGATTTCTGGATATACCTCAAAAGTAGCTTTAAATTTAACGTCTTTACCTTCTTCTATTTTTTCAGGTATTAGATTTGGCCTGCTAACGATCTTTAAATCCTTTTCTTCAGCTTGTTTATGGAAGGATTTAGTGGCTAAATCGAATATAACATCTTGCCTGATTTCTGGGCCATATATATTTGTTACCACATCCAAAGGTGCTTTACCTTTTCTAAAACCTTTAAGTTTTGAATCCTTTTGGGCAATCTTAAGTTTATCTGCAACCAGTTTCTCAACTTCTTTGTTTGGTACAACAATGTCTAAACTTTGGTTAATTTCAGCTTTTCTATTAAATGAAAATTTCATATTTTATCCTCTGGGGTGGGCGATGGGGCTCGAACCCACGACCACTGGAATCACAATCCAGGGCTCTACCAACTGAGCTACGCCCACCAAAAATTTGTAGTTTAGCATTTAAAAAAATAAGGAGCGTAATATTTTATAAAATTTTAAAGCTAGAAATTGAATCGTCTAGATTTGTATCTTTAACTAAGACTTCGTCGATGAATGCCGTATTGGGTCCATCCCAGCACAATGAAACAAAGTCATTAATTTTATCTTCTTCTCCTTGAACAAATATTTCAATTGAACCGTCAGAAGCTTTTCGAGCCCAGCCAGTTAAGTTCAGCTTCGAGCCTTGTTCTTTAGCCCAGGTCCTATACCCTGAACCCTGGACTTCGCCGTAAATTGATATGTATGATCCGATCATCTAGAAAATAAAAAACTGCCTATATCTTATCTCCCGAACATCTAATCTTCAAGTCGTAGGCATTAACTAAAATTTAGGGCTGTAATCACTGTCATCAGGACTGTCTTTTGTGTATAACATCCAAGAATTGAAAGTATCTGGTTCTTCAAGACAAGATCCTAACTTATCAAATTCTTCAAATACTTCCTGAAAATTATCAGCGAAGTTTTGATTTTGTAACTCCATCGCATCTTTTGAGTTAGCCCATTCTCCCCATACAAGATTTGCCTGTACGTCCGAATGAGAGGCGTCTCCGGATCTTCTATCAAAATATACGCCGTAATGATATCCCGTTCCTTGTAAATTTGAAGATTTGATCTTGGCAGAGTGCATAGGAAGGAACTTTTCTAGTTCACTTCTGCCAGCTCCATTTTTATAACTGCATGTCCAGTACTGGCTATAGAAATATCCAGAATGATTTAGTTCACCGAAATGGGAAGCTGAAACTGGAATTATTATGTCCCAAGCATTCCTACCGGCCCCATCACATGACATTACATTTTGATATTCATTAGACCACGCCATTACTGCTTCATTCTCAGTCCAGGAATTCCAAGCTGAATCAGCTGCATCTTTTGATTCCCATTCAAGTTCCCACCACATACTGGGGCCAAAGGCATTTTCTTCTTTAATGGGATCATATAAGTAAGAACCTCTTAATTCACTGGATATAGGCAACATTCTCCAAGACTCAATCATCTTTGAAAGGCTGGATTTACTGTATTCATTGCCTTTGGTGCAAGAAACAAATTCAACATAGAAAGGTCCTTTTTCATGCTCCTGCGAAACTTCAGATACTTTTTCATCTGAACAAGACAACAGTGATCCAAGAATAAGAAGTGTTAAAGAGGCTTGGTAAATTTTTTTCATGTGATAATCCTATTTGATTTAAGACTATCATAAATCAAGAAAAAAGTATTTTCATTGGAGAAATAAGTGGCCTCCTCGGCAGGACTCGAACCTGCGACCCACTGCTTAGAAGGCAGTTGCTCTAATCCAACTGAGCTACGAGGAGAAGCAAAGAATTATATATGAAGCCGGACCTGTAATTAAAACTATTTTATTCAATAAAAGTAGAATTTATCTATTTGCCTGATAAGGTTTACTATCAATTTGTGTTTCAGCTCCAACTATCTGGTCTGCTAGTAAATCTGCTGATCCCATGGCTAGTGTCCAGCCAAGATGGCCATGTCCAGTATTGAGATATAGACCCTTAATCTTAGATTCTCCTATGAAAGGCAACCCGTCTGCACTCATGGGTCTAAAGCCAAACCAAATCTCAGCTTCTTCGTCGTCTTTCACTGTAGAATATAAACTTGGATAAACTTCATTAAGTTTCGAATTTAAGTAATTGAACCTTTTGGGATGTACATCTTCATTAAATCCTACAAACTCAGCTGTTCCGGCAATCCTTATCCTGTTCTTGTATGGGGTTATAGCAATATGAATACTTTCATCAATAACAGGTATTTTAGGAGTATTTCTTATTCCTGCTGTGTTGTAAGTCAATGAGTATCCTTTAACAGGCTTTACAGGTATTTTTATTTTCAATTCCTTAAGTAAAGTTGGAGACCAGCTTCCTGCACAGACTATAATTCTTTTTGCTTGAAGAACTGCCCTGTCAGTTACCACGCTATTAACTCTGCGTTTATTAAGCAGAATCTTTTTGATGTTGGTATTCACCAATATTCTCCCACCTTTTTTTCTGACAATTTCTTCAAGAGCTTTGCAGAACTTATAAGAATCACCTGCTTCATCATCTTTGTAATGAATGCCTCCAACTAGTCCCTTTCTAACTTTACTTAAGGCAGGCTCTAGTTCTATTAATTCTTTTTGATTTAAAACATTTATGGCATTTGAATCTCCATAGATACGATCTGATAAGGCTATAGATTTTTGGAGTCTTTCTCGATCTCTGAAAAGCTTTAAGGTTCCGTTAGTAGATTCGTCATAAGAAAATTCTTCTTTGAGCCTAAACTTTTCAGTTAATTCTTTACTGTGTTTTGCTAAATAGAAAATTCCCTTTGAGATTTTTTCAAACCTTGAAGGAGTAGAGTTAAGAATAAATCTAAGGCCCCAAAAAAAGTAAGAAGGAATTGCTCCAAAACTTACTGACATAGGTGAATCTTTTCTACCAATTCCTGAAAGAATGTAAGCAATATCTGAAGGTGAATTCCATGGGGTCGACTGAGAAGGGGTAAGCATTCCGGCATTAGCAAAACTAGCAGCCGAAGCTACCTCGGGATTTTTGTCAAGCACTAAAACCTTTTCTCCTCTATCAAGAAGAGCATTGGCAGTAGCTAAACCTAACAAACCGCCGCCAATAATTATGATCTGATCTTTTTTCATCTTAACTGGTCGGGGCAGCAGGATTTGAACCTGCGACCACCTGCTCCCAAAGCAGGTGCGCTACCAGGCTGCGCTATGCCCCGTGAAAGCGAGATTATACAGAGAGTTGAAGAAATAAAAATCCAAAAAAAAGGCCCCTCAGTTGAAGGGCCTTTTTATTGGTATCAATTAGAATTGATATTTAAACCCTGCGGTCGTAACTCTACCTAGAGGAGAGTGAGTAAACGCATCATAACCTTGCTCATGAGGAGCTTTAGGTGGATCTTCATCCGCCGCATTTACAATACCAAGAGTTAGCTCAAGTCCATCATTCACTGCATAAGAGTAGTGAAGATCAACAGTTACATGACTATCAATTGATTTAGCATCATATCCCATAGGGCTAGCAGCAAACGCTCCTGCGTTTGTGAAGCTTTCCGAAACATCATAGTCACCAACGTATCTTACGAAAGCTCTCATGTAATGAGGACCATTGAAAAGGCTTGCCATTAAGTTCATCTTTAATTCAGGCATAGACCTTAATCTAATAGGACTTCCAGAGGATCTCGTGTTGTATTTACCTGCAGCGTCATAAGTAGTACAGCCTGCTGATAAACAACCGCCTACATCATAACCCATTAGGTATACGCCATTAATTCCAACTTGAGCTTGACCCATTGACGTTTCAAAGTCATAAAGCATTTGAAAATCAATACCATCAGTCTCAATACCTTCACCGTTTATAGCATCTGTCGTTACGTTAATTAACTGACAAGTAGCAGGCTTAGCAGCTGGAGGACTGTAATTTGTTCCATCAGCACAGTTGTATATCGCTAAAGGACTGGTCGTTGAAACTTTACCAATAGGATCTACCATGTCTAACTTATAATAATCTAGGTTTACTCTCATGCCTTCAACAGGAGTCCAGATAATACCTATATTAATATTGTCAGAGCTTTCAGGTTGAAGGTTAGTTGGAATTGGAGTTTGAATTTCATAGTATTCTCCACCAATTCTTTCCAATGAAGTGTCAATTGAGTTAGGAATAATAGGCGTTCTAAACACTTCCTCATATGAAGCTCTTACAGCAAGAGTTTCAGATGCTTTATAGAAAGCAGATAATTTAGGTACTGTGATGTTATCAACATCATAGTCTTCGTACCTAACACCCAAATCTAAATCAAGCTTTTCAGACACTGGTATAGAGATTTCACCAAAGAACGCGAAGTTCTTATTCTCATTACTAGAGTCATAAGTCATTGGCAAGAAATGCAATTCCGGTTGACATGGTTTGTTGTCAGCACAACGAGCGTCACCAAAGTTAACCGCTTCAGCATCATCTTGACGATACTGGTAACCGGCAGCAAAGGCCACGGCGTTTCCGTCAACATTCCAATCTAGATCTCCGTTAAGTATGAAATCAATTACAAACAATGATCTTCTTGCGTCATAACCCATATCACCAGTGATGTAATCTATTTCATCAGCGCTATTATGAAGAGGCGAACCAGCTGCTGCAGTAAGATGACTTCCAAATACGTTGTAGTAATAACAACCTTTTGAAGCATCGCCCGCATCAGCGGCATTACGTGTACATTGTGTACCACCCAAACCATTAACAGCGTTTGCAAATTTAGCGGTGATTATGTCGTAATATTCATAATGGTTGTTCATTGTTGAATAACTGACAGAAGCATCGTAATCATAATCTCCTAATGACCCTCTAGCGCCTATAGCCCATCTGGAAGTATCATTATCATTTTGGAAAACAGCAGGAGGACCTTCAATAGCCTTTGCTCTACCCCACCAGTAAAAGCTTCCTGCACTCGTTTCTCTAGCAGCATAAGCATCTTGCATAGACTGAGATAATGTTGGCAAAGTAGTTGCCTTCCAATTTTGATATCCAGGAGACGCCATTGAAACCACAGTAAAGTATCCTGCATTAGTTGGAGGGTAAGAGGGAGAACCCACATAATCAGCTCTTAATTGTGTATGAAGAGCTTCAAAATACAACTCACTAGTGTCACTAATGTCCATAGTCATTGAAGCAAAGAACTTATGTCTTTCTTGTGGATCTATGTAATTAGCAAAAGGAACATAACTGTATCCACATTTAGCATACGGGTTAAAGTTTGCTTCAATAGCAATCGCAGCTCCTGCAACTCCTTGTGCTGGTAAAACAGTTCCACAAGCAGGGTCAGCTACAGCATTAGCTGCTGGTGTAGTTTGAATAGTTCCAGGATTACCGAAACTAGATGGTCCTAAAGGCCAACTTCCATCAAAAGTTACATATGGCCTTTCTGGAATTGGTAAAGGGTTATCGTTTTGCCATTCAGCACCGAATACTAAATGAGCTCCACCATTTGAAAAACCAGCAATGAATGCTGCTTCGTTCATTCCATCAGTGCCTTTTGCATCTGAGTGGCTAGCAGTAGCTTCAAAACCTTCAAATTTATTACGAGTAATAAAGTTAAAAACTCCACCCATCGCATCAGTACCGTGAGATACAGCACCTCCATTTTTAAGGACTTCTATTCTTTCCATTGCAATCATGGGGAAATTACCAACATCAACAAAGGCGTTACCTTCTTTAGTTGTTCCTGCACTATTTACCATTCTCTTACCGTTATAAAGAACTAGAGTTCTAGGTATGCCTAGACTTCTAATATTTACGTTTTTAAGTCCTACTATAGTTCCACCACCGTCACTGTATTGCTCAGATTGGTTTATGGTGCCTGTAATAGCAGGCATATTTCTTAGAACTTCCCTCATGTTAGGAGCTCCGGCTGCACCGTATTCTCCTCTATCAAATACATCAACAGGTATGTCTATTTCTTCACGATTAGTTTTAATATAACTACCCGTTACAACTACCTCATCTGCTTCTTCATCATCTTCCGAAAAAACAGCTGCACTGAAAGAAAGAAAAGGTATCAAGGCTAGATAGGCTAGATACTTAATTTTCATAATTTTCCCCATTTTTTATTAATAATTAAAACTATTGCACAAATGCAATACTTCCTTAACCCAATATAAGGCATATTAGAAAACTTATCACTATTTTTTATTTCTATCTTTTTTTAAAACAAAAAGGTTTTCTTATTCATTAAGCGCATGAGAAAATATACTTTATGAGTATTCTATTAGATGGAAGTAAAGTAGCTTTTGAAACAGAAGAGAAATTAAAAGAAAGGGTCGAGGTCCTAAAAGAAAAAAAGGGATTTGTGCCAATACTAGCGACTATATTGGTAGGTGACGATCCTGCTTCAGCAACTTATGTCAAAATGAAAGGCAACGCTTGTGAAAGAATTGGCATGAAATCTATAAAGGTTGAACTTCCCTCTTCTACTTCAACTGAAGAGCTATTAAGTGAGATTAGTAAACTAAACTTAAATAAAGAAGTTCACGGTATTCTTCTTCAACACCCAGTTCCAGAGCAAATTGATGAAAGAATTTGCTTTGATGCAATAGATGATAAGAAAGATGTAGATGGCGTTACCTCGCTAGGTTTTGGAAGAATGTCTATGGGAGAAGAGGCTTTCGGGTCTTGCACTCCTCAAGGCATCATGAGATTACTTGATCACTACCAAATTGAGATAGAAGGAAAGCATGCAGTTGTTATAGGTAGAAGTCCTATTTTAGGAAAACCTATGGCAATGATGTTATTGAATGAAAACGCAACTGTCACAATATGTCACTCAAGAACAAAAGATCTTAAAGAGCAAGTATCTTCTGCAGATATAGTAGTAGGAGCTGTAGGGATTCCTAAATTTATTCAAGGAGGCTGGATCAAAGATAATGCTGTTGTAATAGATGCCGGTTATCACCCTGAAAAATGTGGTGATATTGAATTGGATCAAGTCATAGATAGAAGTTTAGCCTACACTCCTGTTCCTGGAGGAGTCGGTCCTATGACAATAAACACGTTAATTCTACAAACGGTAGAAGCCTGTGAAAACTCTTAGTGATAGAATTATCTGAATAAAATAAAATAAAATAAATATGGAAATAAATCACAAAGATGTTGTTGTAGTAGGAGCAGGCATTTCAGGAATTGGTGCTGCTTACAATCTACAAAAAACTTGCCCTCAAAAAACATTCACCATCCTTGAAGGAAGAGAGAATATAGGGGGTACTTGGGATCTTTTTAAATACCCAGGTATAAGATCTGATTCTGATATGCACACCATGGGTTTTAGATTTAAGCCTTGGACGGACCCTAAGACGATAGCTGATGGCCCTTCAATTATTCAATACCTAAAAGAAGCGGTAGAAGAAAATAACCTTGAAGATAAAATTCAATTCCAAAAGAAAGTAATAAGTGCCTCTTGGAATACTAGTGAAGCTCTTTGGAGTCTTGAAGTTGAAGACCAGGCCACTAATTCTGTTGAGGTTATGAGCTGCAATATACTTTATTTATGTGGAGGATATTACAACTACGACGAAGGGTATACTCCAGAATTTAAAGGTAGAAATAACTTTGAAGGTCAAATTATTCACCCTCAAAAATGGCCTGAAGATCTAGATTATTCTGATAAGAAAGTAGTTGTGATAGGAAGTGGTGCCACGGCTGTAACTATAATTCCATCAATGACAGAGAAAGTATCTCACATCACCATGTTACAAAGATCACCTACTTACTACATGTCTGCACCAGACCAAAGTGGATTAGATGAATTTCTTAAAAGATTTACTACTGATAAGATTGGCTATTTCCTTGTTAGATGGAAAAACATTCTTTTAGGTCGTTTCTTTGTGTCGCAAGTTAAGAAAAAACCACTTAAATATAAAGAGATGTTAATTAACGGCGTTAAAGATCTTTTAGGCCCTGATTACGATATCGATAAACACTTCACGCCTAAATATATGCCTTGGGATCAACGTTTGTGTTTAGTACCGAATGGCGACATGTTTGAAGCTATCAACTCTGGGAAAGCTTCAGTGGTTACTGATACCATAAATGAATTCACAACCAAAGGAATCATGCTTGATTCAGGTAAAGAACTTGAAGCAGACATAATTATTACCGCTACAGGTCTGAACATGAGGCTCTTAAATGGAATTGATATAAAGATTGATAATCAAACTTTAGATATTTCAGAAAAAATACAATACAAAACCATGATGTTTAGTGATGTACCTAATCTTGTGGCAACATTTGGATATACGACGGCTTCATGGACCTTGGGAGCCGATCTAACCAGTGAATATGCTTGCAAGCTCATAAATCTTCTAGATAAAAAAGGCATGGATTATTTTTGTCCCGAAGCTGGTGAAGATGTAGCTGCCGATAGTGATTTTCTAGATTTAACTTCTGGTTATATACAAAGGGTTGCTCACACACTACCCAAACAAGGTTCGAAAGACCCTTGGATAAATACTCAAAATTATCTAAAAGATCTTTTTCAAGTCAGATTCAGAAGTATAGAAGATTCAGATTTAAAATTTAAAAAAGCTGGTTAGTTTAACCTAGACCCTTTTCAACAAAATCATCATAGTAATAATGTTTAGTTCCTGGTTCTAAACCAGAGCAATTAATCATTGCTTTGGCCAATGTTTCAACTTTTATACATCTAAATTTAGATAAATTACCTAATAATAATAGGTTAACTGCAGGGTGTATCTTTTGGCCCATCAGTTCAGCTATTCTCATTTCTTTTCTTGCGCCTATTAAAAGACCTGGTCTGTGAATGGATAGTGATTGAAAATCTAATTGTGAAATTTTATCTTCAATAATTCCTTTGGTTCTCAGATAGAAAGTAGAAGAACTGGGATCAGCCCCCATTGAAGTAATCAAGGAAAGATTTTTCGCACCTGCTTCGAGCGCAAGTTTTGCTGTTTCTAGACAATATTCTATATCTACTTTCTCAAAGGCTTCTTGGGATCCAGCTTTTGAAATGGTTGTCCCAAGGCAGATATAAACATCATCAACTTCTTTAAAATGTTCTTCGTATTCATCTAGGCGATCAAAATTAACTTTAATATTTTCAACAAAAGGTTTAGGAGAACTTAAGTCTCTCCTGCAAAGAGCTCTTACAGGAATTTCTTTGGAGGCTAATAGGTTTACAACTTCCTCTCCAACTAGACCAGTTGATCCAACAACAAGTGATCTTTGAGTGTTCACTTAAGGCCAATATTTATCTTTTAAAAGACGCTTGTAAAGTTTACCAGTTGGGTGCCGAGGTAACTCCTTTTCAAAATCAATGGACTTAGGGCATTTAACGGAGGAGATTTTTTCTTTGCAGTAAGCCATCAGTTCAGCTTCTAAATCCGGACCTGCATCAGCCATATTCTCAGGTTGAATAACCGCCTTAACTTCTTCACCCATTTCATTGTTTGGAACCCCAAAAACTGCTACGTCAGCCACCTTCGGATGCATTACCAGTGCATCTTCAGTTTCTTTAGGATAAATATTTACTCCTCCAGAAATAATCATGAAAGACTTGCGATCAGTTAAATATAAATAACCTTCTTCATCCAAATAACCAACATCCCCTAAAGTACTAAAACCTTGTTTAGTCATGGCGTCATTGGTTTTCTCTTCATCGTTATGATATTTAAAGGTCGTTGCTGTTTCTCCTCCGAAGAAAACACCACCGGTCTCTCCTGGAGGCAGTTGCTCTCCATTATCATCAAGAATTTCAAGTGCTCCGAAAAGAGATTTCCCAACTGAACCTTTGTGACTTAGCCATTCTTCAGAATTTATAAATGTCATGCCATTGAATTCTGTTCCTGCATAATATTCGTAAAGTATAGGCCCCCACCAATCTATCATTTGCTCTTTAACTTCTATAGGGCAAGGTGCGGCAGCGTGTATTGCAACTTGATGACTAGATAAATCAAATTGAGTTCTGACTGAAGGGTCAAATTTTAAAAATCTTACGAACATAGTTGGCACCCATTGGGAATGCGTTACCTTATGTTCTTCTATTGCTTGCAACGCACCTTCAGCATCGAATTTCTCTAAAATTACACAAGTAGAACCTTCAGCTAGAAATGCTGTGCAGAAGTTCAATGGTGCTGAATGGTACATAGGTGCTGGAGAAAGGTAGACGCTATCTTCGTTAGCTCCATAAAGTAACAGAACCCTAGATAAACTTGGATCTCCATCTTCTTTCGAATAAGGCAAAGGATCTAAGCTCAATTCTCTACTAACTCCCTTCGGCCTGCCTGTAGTTCCGGAAGAATAGAGCATTGGGCCTCCAACACACTCATCTGGAATAGGGGCTTCAGGCTGTAAGGCGATAGATTCTTCGTAAGAGAGATAAGTATCAGTCGAGCCATCAAGCATAAACTTATGAACATCTTTGAGAGAGGAATCTAAATTCAAAGCAGTGTCTTCTAGAAATTTAGAGGTTATAAAAACTTTAGCTTCACAGTCTCTTACAATGTATTCAACTTCATCTGGCTGGAGCCTCCAGCTTATTGCTGTGTATCTTAGTCCACTTCGCCAAGCGGCAAATATTATTGGAAAGAATAAAAAATGGTTTTCTAGCATGATCGCTATGGAATCACCTGGAACCAAACCTAAAGACCTAAAAAGCTGAGCTCCTTGATTAGATAAATCATTTAACTCTCCATGAGTAACCACCTTACCGCTTCCATGCATTATTAAAGCAGGTTTATTTGGAAATTTTTTTCCGTTAATACCCGGGTGCATAACTTCTCCCTTGTTATAAATTGATATTCTTTAATAAATATTGCCATACAATAGGCACTTAAGTAAAAAGAATTTTATCGATGAATAAGAATAAACCTTTAGCAGTAATCTCAGGATTCGGAGGTATTAACTCATCGGGAAGGTCTTCAAACTTCTTAGGATATAAAAATCTAGTATTTAATTCACTTCAAGAAAAGGAACAATTAGAAGTCCTTCAAGATTTAGCTATTTTACAAGGCAAGATAGAAACTGTTGGTAGTGGCTGGGAGACTGTTTCTGGAGACTCCATTAATCTTAAAGAATATTTACTTGAGAATTTGCCTTCAATTAGAAAAGACTGTTTCGTTCGAAAAATTGATAAGGAAGTCTATGATCCAGATGGTGTGATCCTGGATCAAATAAAAGCCAGTGCTGCTGGCCAACTACCCAAAGGTTTTGATCCATCAACTTATTACCCTGCAAGACAACACCCCAAAGCCCTACAAATGACTATTTTTGGCATGAGTGATGCCATTGGTCAGCTTGGATTTAAGTGGGAAGAAGTTCAGGAAAAAATAAATCCTGATGAAGTTTCAGTATTCAGTGGTGCTGCAATTGGTCAGCTAGACAGTTTTGGTTTCGGTGGACTTATGCAATCAAGAATCAAGGGTTCTAGGGCAAGCTCAAAAAATCTGGCTTTGGGTTTAGTTGAAATGTCTGCAGATTTTATTAATGCTTATGTGCTTGGTAATGTTGGAAGGACTGGACATAGTGTAGGAGCTTGCGCAACTTTTCTATACAACCTGCAAATGGGAAAAGAAGCCATAGAATCAGGCAGCTCTAAAGTATCTATCGTAGGAGCAGCAGAAGCTCCTATAACGCCTGAAATAATAGATGGCTTCTTTGCAATGTCAGCCTTATCTGATGACAAAAGAGTGCTAGAACTCCAAGCTTCAAATGGTGAATCAATTGATGCAGGACCTATTCAAACTCGGGCTTGCCGCCCTTTTGGTAATAATGCAGGCATGGTGTTAGGTGAATCGGCTCAATTTGTAATCCTAATGGAAGCTAATCTTGCAATTGAACTCGGAGCAGATATTTATGGATCGGTTGCTTCAGTGCATTCTCATTCGGATGGACGCAAGAGCTCTATTAGTGGACCGGGTGTAGGTAATTATATAACCATCGCAAGATGCGCAGCAGACGCCGAGAAAGAAATAGGACTTAAACCTTTAAGACAAAATACTTTTGTACATGCTCATGGAACTGGAACTCCAGCAAACAGGACTACTGAATCACACATCCTTAATGAGATAGCAAATACTTTTGGTATAAAGGACTGGCCCATAACGGCAATAAAAAGCTATCTTGGTCATAGCATGGCTCCGGCTTCAGGAGATCAGCTTATCGCTTCACTTGGAACTTGGAATAAAGGAATAATACCTGGTATTCATTCTACCGATACTTTAGCTGATGACGTTTACTCCCAAAACTTAGATATTCTTCTTGAAGATAAACTAGAAGAACCGAATTTTTATAAAGGGTGTTTCTTAAATGCAAAAGGGTTTGGAGGAAACAATGCTTCGGCTTTTATTCTTTCTCCTGAAGAGACTCAAATAAAAATGAAAAGCTTAGTTACTAAAAATAAATATAATCAATATTTAAAGAGCATAGGAGAGACTAGAAAGAAATCTTCTCAATATAATAGGTCATGTTTAAAAGGAGACTATCAGGTTACTTATAAATTTAATGAAAACGTGCTTAACGGAGAGACAGATATAGAGATTTCAAGAAAAGGAATGAAGTTAAAAGGATTTAAAAGGCCGATAAAATTTTAGTTGGGGGGAATAATGAGTAGAGATTGGAAAAAAGTAAGAAAAGAAGTTAAAGAATTCGTAGAAAACGAAGTTTATCCTGCGGAAGAGATTCTTCATAAGAGAGACGATGAGTCTACAAAGAAAATGCAAGAATTAATGCAAAAGGCCAAAGATAAATCGCTATGGGCACTCGGACATCCTGAAGATATAGGTGGGCAAGGAATGCCTTTTATGGAGTACGTATACATAAATGAAGTTATTGGAAGGTCCTCCAGTGCAATGGTTGCCTTAGGGACTCACTCTTTGCAAGATTCAATCATGTTAAGAGAATTCGCTTCTAAAAGATGGCGTGATGAATACCTAGAACCGCTAGTTGCTGGAGAAATCTTCCCAAGTTTTGGAATGACTGAACCAGATATTTCTAGTTCTGACCCGACTCAACTTCAAACCACAGGAGTTTTGGAAGGTGATGAGTGGGTGATTAATGGAAGAAAATGGTTTACGTCTGGAGCAGCCGGAGCAACTTACACAACGGTAATGTGTAGAACTGAATTAGATGTTCCTAGTCACGGAGCTTTCAGTATGATTATTGTTCCTACAGATAATCCTGGGTACAAAATCGTAAGAGATACTCCTGTATTAGGGATACACGGTGGTCACGGAGGCCATTACGAAGTCGAATACGATAACGTAAGAGTACCAGAAGAAAATCTATTGGGTCCTAGAGGTCAGGGGTTCCTTATAGCTCAAAGGAGGTTAGGTCCAGGAAGAATATTTCATTGCATGAGATGGCTGGGTCAAGCTCAAAGAGCATTTGACCTTATGTGTTTAAGAATGCATGAAAGAGAAGCGTTCGGAAGCTCATTAGCTGATAAGCAATTGTTACAAAAATTTGTATTCGATAGCGCTTGTGAAATTCAAGCCAGCAGACAACTTACTCTAGATGCCGCAAAAAGAATAGATCAAGGGGATGATGCAAGAATTGAGATAGGAATGATTAAGGTTGTGGGTGCAAAAATGGTTCATAACGTTATAGATAGAGCCATACAAGTTCATGGAGCTAAAGGTCTTACTGACGATACGCCTCTTAGTTTAATGTACAGGCATGCTAGGGAAGCTCGGATTTATGACGGACCCGATGAAGTTCATGTCCAATCTGTTGCTAGGAGAATTTTAAAGAACTATCAGAATAATGGTGCTGGATGGGATTTTGGTGAAAGAGATGCCAGCTTAGAATCTAATTAATGCAAGAAGAATTAGCATCATCGCTTTCCAAAAAACTACTTGAAGTAGGTATAGAGGGAAAAGTTTCTAATCTTGAACCGCTTACGGGAGGAGCTTCGAAAGAGATCTGGAAATTTGAAGTTTCTAATGCTAAACAATCTATAAAGATGATTCTTAGAAGGGGTTCAGGCATAGAAGGACCTCTTGCAATAAAAACTGCAGACGAAGCCAGAATACAAAAGGAAGTAATTAAAGTTGGTGCACCCGTACCAATAATATTAGCAGTCTCTAAGAGCGAAGAAGAGTTAGGAGATTCTTACATAATGCATTTTGTTGAAGGAGAAACCATTGCAAGAAAAATACTAAGAGACGAAGAGTATAAAAAGGCGCTTCCTGTATTGGCTTACCAATGCGGAGAAGCTATTGCTAAAGTTCACAATGTTGATATTGATAATTTCTCCTTCTTACCTAATAAACCAGCTGAAGATCAACTTGAAGACCTCTACGCAACCTATCAATCTTTTGATCAACCCTCCCCTGTTTTTGAATACGCTTATCTTTGGTTAAAAGAACAAGACTTTAGTAATTTTCAAGAGAGTCTAGTGCATGGAGATTTTAGGTTAGGAAACATAATTGTTAACGGAGAAGGACTTCAATCAATAATAGACTGGGAACTAGCCCATATAGGAAACCCTCTTCAAGATTTAGGTTGGGTCTGTGGTAACTCTTGGCGATTCGGCAACAACGATAAAGTTGTAGGAGGTTTTGGAGAATTAGAAGACTTGCTTGAAGGCTATAATTCAATTAGTAAATTTCAAGTTAACAAAGAAATGGTTAAGTGTTGGCAGGTATTTGGAACATTCAGATGGGGAGTAATTTGTCTCATTCAAGCTTACGCGCATTTAAACGGAACAATTAATTCCATAGAAAAGGCTGCAATTGGCAGAAGAGTTTCTGAAACTGAAATAGATATTGTCGATCTATTATTTTTAGGAGGTGAATAATGATTTTTGATAGACCAACTAGTAGTGAACTAATAAAAGCAGTGATGGATTTCTTAGATACTAAAATTAAAGACGAATTACCTCCACATCTAGCTTTTAAATTAAGAATTACGAATAATGTACTTGGTATGGTGCAAAGGGAGATTGATCAAGGAGAACAACTGTCTGAAGAAGTTATTAAGGTTATGTCAGATGTCATTAAATCAGATGATCTAACAACCAAAGAACTTTCAAACTTGATTAAGAACGGAGACTTAGATTTATCGGATGAGGGACTGAAAAATCTATTGATACTTCTGTCCAAAAATAAAATAGCCGTAGATAACCCTAACTACTCGACGTATAAAAAATTAATCAAGTGATTTAAGGGGTTTCTTGTCTCTGAACATCATCATCAATGGCATAAATAATGGCCAAGTCTTATGATAATGCTTAGGAAATAAGCGTTGCGAAAGGTCTAATAATTTTGCATCTAAACCGATAAATATTCTGCTTTTGTTTTTCTTTACCCCATTTAAAATAATGCTTGCAGCTCTACTGGGGTGCATGCCCCCTTCTCTGAATTGATCGGCCATTTCTTCTAAACTTTTTGGAGCTTTGCGTGTAAATATACTGGGAAGTTTATCTTGCTCTTCTAACTGTTTGTTAAATTCATCTTCATCCATTCTTGCAGTAGCAGCAATGTTAGTACCTATGTGGCCGGGATGCACACAATGCACTTGTAAATTAGGATTAGATTGAGACATTTCCATAGCAAGGCTTTCAGTAAACCCTCTTACTGCAAATTTAGTTGCGTGATAAACGGTTTGACCTGGAACTGCGACCATTCCAAAAATTGAAGAAGTATTTACTATTGCTGCCTCAGGTCTATCAATCATATGAGGTATAAATGCTCTGGTGCTATTAACTACACCTTCTAAATTTATACCCATCACCCAATCCCAATTTTCTTCATCCATATCTTTAAAATGAGACCCAGTAGTTACACCTGCATTATTAAAAACTAAATCAACTTTGCCGTGTTGCTCGATAACCTTTTCAGGCAGAGCTTCGATGGCTTCCTTATCAGCTACATCTAAAATATGAGAAGAAACAGATACATTATATTGCCTTAACATTTCTACTGTCTCGTTTAAGGTCTCTTGATTGACGTCACAAACAACTACATCAGCGCCATCTTTTGCTAATAAAACTGCTAAATAACGACCCATTCCAGAACCAGCTCCTGTAATTACCGCTACTTTGTCTCTAAAATTCTTAATCATTTTGTTCCTCTCTTCTTTCGCCATGAAACATAATATTGTATGCGTCTTCAGGATCTTTTCTTACCATTTCATCAATAGCTTTAGCATCATCACCAATCAATATTCTCCATTTATTTTCTTTAACTCCATCCAAGATTACTTTTGCAGCTTCCGATGAAGACGTAGGAGCAGTCTCAGCGAAAGAGTCCGTTCTTTCTTGAATCATCTGTTTTATTTGGTCTATGGACTGATTATGAACAGGGGCTCCAAGTTTTATCATATTTTGTTTTACCATTTCCCAATCTTCTTCAGTTCTTTCTCCCCCTAATATTTTTCCAGTGTTTATTGCTATAGAGGTTCCTATGTGTCCTGGCATGACAACAGAAACGCCAACATGAGGGGCATTTAGTCGGAAATCATCTATCAACGATTCACTGAAACCCTTTACAGCAAATTTAGCAGCCGAGTATGAAGTATGAGGGTTTCCTCCCAAACTAGCCCAGAATCCGTTCACGCTACTTGTATTAATAACATGACCCCCTTCACTGGAAACAATATGAGGTATAAAGGCACGGGAACAATAGTAAACGCCGTACCAACAGACAGCGAAACACCTTTCCCACTCTTCTCTAGAGCCAGTTACAAAACTTGCTCCTCCTCCTATTCCGGCATTGTTGAAAAGAAGATTTATTGTTTCAGTTTTATGCTCCGATAAAACTTCATCTTTAAATTTTAAAACCTGTTCTTCATCAGATACATCGCATGTATGTTTCGTAACTAATACATCTGGCGATTGTTTGGTCACAAGTTCAAAAGTTTCTTCCATGTTTTCTGCAATAACGTCGCACATAGCTACGTCGCATCCTTCTTCTGCTAACTGTAGAACAAGTTCCCTTCCCATCCCTGTGCCACCTCCAGTGACCACGGCTATTTTATTTTTAAAGTCTTCCATGAATGCTTTCCTATTCTGCCTCCTCTGAACTAGGAAAGTCACTAAACGGAAAAGGTTTCTCGCTAGAGTGATAATTAATGTAATCTAAAATTTGAATCATATAATTTCTAAAGCCTAGAGATACTTTAGCTACATTTGAGCTCCTTTTATCTGTTAAGAGTACAAACAAAAATTGAATTAATACAATGATCCATAAAACAGTCATAGAAAGATAATAGATAAATGAAAACCCTATCATCCATAACAGTCTTAACCACTTTCCTTGTTTAAGTAAATTCTCTTTCCATTCTTCACTATCGATAAATTCTTCAGAACCTACATCAATGATTTTTTCTTTATCGTCTTTTGCCATAATATTATTTAAAAAATTCTACATCTTTAATAAGATCTTCGCCCAAAATATTTTGTACAGAACCATTAAGATTCTCTCCTTTATAGATGATTTTGTATAGAGAATCTACTATTGGCATATTAATATTTCTTTCATCTGATAAAACCTTAACTACTTTTAGAGTCTTTAAGCCTTCCACTGTTTGACCTATTTCTTCTGTTGCGTTTTCTACTGAAAGTCCCTCACCAATATATTTTCCAAATTTATGATTTCTACTTAATGGTGATGCGCATGTTGTAATTAAATCCCCTACTCCAGATAATCCTAAGAATGTTTGAGGATTTGCCCCTAATTCCACTGCTAGTCTGCTCATTTCGCCCAGGCCTCTAGTCATAATCATCCCAACTGTGTTCTCTCCAGAATTAAGGCCATCAGCTACTCCACAAGCTATGGCATAAATATTTTTAATTGCACCTCCCATCTCAACCCCAAAAGGATCATCATTTTCATAAACTCTAAAGAAATCTGACCCCAAAATATCTACTACATTTTTTTGCAGAGCTTTGTCTTCACTGGCTATAACAGTTCCTGATAATTGCTTGGTTGCTATTTCTTGAGCTAAATTTGGACCGCTAAGTATTCCTACCGAATTATTTTTCATATGCTCGTTAAGAACCTGGCTCATTAAATTGAATTTATCTTTTTCTACGCCTTTAGTAGCAGTAACAAGCTGAACACTGTTATTTATGTATTCAGAGGCCTTCTTAGAAACTTCTCTAAAAGAATCACTTGGGATGCAAAATATAACCATCTCAGAATTATTGATTAAGGAGATGTCTTCTGTAGCGTTAATATTTCCTTCAAGCTTAAGCTCAGGTAAGTATTTGAAGTTCCTCTTAGATTTATTTACCTCTTCAACAACTTCAGAATCTCGCATCCATAATGTTACATTATGTTGGTTGCTCGCAGCTAAATTTGCCAGAACTGTCCCCCAACTGCCTCCACCTAATACAGATATATTTTTGCTATTCATGTGTTTTTTCGACAAATATGATTCTCAAGATACAATCTACAATGCAATTCTACCATCTGAGGATAGATCTATACTAAAACCATAGATATAAAAAGAGCTGAACATGAATATAAGAGAATTAAAAAATGCTAATGACGTAAAAATGCACCTAGACACTGTAAATAGTCAGTACGTCAAAGTAGCTATAACAGATATAGATGGTGTCCTCAGGGGCAAGTACATGCATAGAGATAAATTTCTTAAAGCTACTGAATCTGGTTTTGGATTTTGTGATGTTATTTTTGGATGGGACAGTAATGATGAACTTTATCAATTTAAAAAGCGAGATGGGAAAAGTCTATTTACTGGATGGCATACAGGTTATCCCGACAGTAAAGTAAGGATTGTTCCGGAAAGTGCTAGAAATATACCTTTTGAAAAAAATACTCCTTTTTTTCTAGCTGAACTTTTAAATGGAGACGTGTGTCCTAGGTCTACTTTAAAAAAGGTATTGAATAGACTTGAATCCTTAGGCTATAAGTCTAAATCTGCGTTTGAGTACGAGTTCTTCCTATTTAATGAAACTCCTAAATCTATCAGACAAAAGAAATACAGAAGTTTAAATAATTTTACTCCTGGTATGTTTGGATATTCCGTCTTGCGCAATTCAGTTCACTCAGATTTGTATCATCAACTTTTAGATATGTGTATATCTATGGATATGCCTTTAGAAGGCTTACATACTGAAACTGGACCTGGGGTCTTAGAAGCTGCAATTATAGTAGATGAAGCCTTAGTATCAGCAGACAAGGCATCCTTGTTTAAGACTTTTACAAAGGTGGTGGCCCAAAGAAATGAATTAATGGCCAATTTCATGGCTAAGTGGTCTGAGCTATATCCAGGTCAATCTGGTCATATACATATCTCTCTTTTAGATCTTGATGAGAAGCCTGTATTTGCTTCTAAAGAAGATAATGATATTCCAGATCAAATGTTGTTCTTTATTGGAGGGCTACAAAAATACATGAGAGAACTTTCAGTAATGTATGCTCCAACAGTTAATTCTTACAATAGACTTTGTCCAGGTGCCTGGGCTCCAATAAACATGACCTGGGGCGTAGAAAATAGAACTACAGCTTTTCGAGCTATTCTGGGAGGTCCCTCAAGTCAGAGAATAGAAAACCGACTGGGTGGAGCTGACGCTAACCCTTACCTAGCTTTAGCAGCTACATTGGGAGCAGGACTATTAGGAATTGAAGAAAAAATTAATCCCAACAAACCCATTAAAGGTGGCGCTTACGATATTAGAGTTCCAAGAGAGCACCAAGTACCGTCAAACTTGGGCGAGAGTGCTGAATTGTTTTATAGCTCCAAAGCTGCAAGAAGCCTTTTTGGAGATGTATTTGTAGATCATTTTGCAGACACTAGAAATTGGGAATATAACGAATACAAAAAAGAAAGGAAATTTTTAGAAAATGATAAAATATCCACCTGGGAATTATCGAGATATTTTGAGATTATTTAAACAATGGCAACTGATATTTTTGATTTAAGCGGAAAAGTAGCTCTCATAACAGGAGCTTCTTCTGGACTTGGACGTCACTTTTCTAAAACTCTGTCCGAAGCAGGTGCAACTGTAATATTAAGTGCCAGAAGGATGGATAACTTAGTTGAATTACAAAAGGAATTGAATGGTAAATCACATATCTTTTCTTTAGATGTAACATCCACCGAAAGTGTTAAAAAATTATTCGAAGAGATAAAAAAAGAATTTGGTTCAGCAGATATACTTGTTAATAACGCAGGAGTTAATGACACCAGGAAATTTAAAGACTTAGATGAACAGAGTTGGAATTATGTTTTGGAAACCAATCTCAATGGAGCTTATAGAGTAGCGAAAACATTTACCGACTTGTTATTAGAGCAAAAAAAACCTGGAAGCGTAATTAACATAGCTTCAATCTTAGGATTGAGAGTAGGACTAAACTTAACCAGTTACGCAGCTGCTAAAGCTGGACTGGTGCAACTTACAAAGAGCATGGCTTTGGAGCTTGCTAGATCAGGCATTAGGGTAAATGCTATTGCACCTGGATATATATTGACTGAAATAAATGATGACTTCTTTAAGACTGAAGATGGTCAAAGTTACATAAAGAGCATCCCCATGAACAGATTAGGTCTTGAATCTGAGCTTGATGGGCTTCTTTTATTATTAGCTAGTGACGCTTCTAGTTTTATGACAGGGTCTATTATTCCAGTGGATGGCGGTCATTTAGTTAACCCCCTTTAATTAATTTACTATTTTTATACTTTGACCCTCAGCTAAGGGGTCATCAGGAAAATCTCCATTTAATAGTCTTAATTGTTCTTCGGGGTTGAAAGGAATGTTGCTTGTTTCAGCTAAGCTTTTATAGCTATCCCCTTTCTTAACAATGTATTCATTAATTCTTAAAGGTTTAGATAGTTCTTTTCCTCGATCATCTAATTGATTGAAGGTTTTTATAATTTTTATAAAGGTTGCATCATATTTATCAAACGAATCAAACCCCTCTTTCAGATAACCAATAAATTTATATATCTGCTTCTCTTTAAAAATTATGGCCAACCTAACGGTTCTTCCGGACCTGTTGCTTAATGCCGTGTATCCATTAAAACCATTAATTCTTAAATCTTTACCCTCGTAATGGTTTTTGGCAACTCTGTCCATGTAAGATCTAGGAGGCTCTCTAAAGTTTAAATCTTCTAAATCAACTTGAAGAATTGCTTCACCTTTTGGTGAACTAAATATTAAGCTTCGCGGGGTGTTGATAATTTCCCAATCATCGGGTGATGAAAAATATAAATCTAATTCTGAATGAAAGAATTCATTTCCTCTTCTAACACCTGATTGCTCAGAATCTCCATAAACGATTCCTTCAATTTTATTTAAATAATTACTAGAAATCTTTTTAGTACCTTTAGGGTAGGAGTTAGTGACTTCCTCAAGCATTTCTTGAAGGCGTTTATCATTAGAAGGATGGCTAGCGAATACACCATGGTAACTCTTAGGTTCTTGCCCTCTTTTCTTCGCCAAAGCCTTTGAATAGATTTCTTGATCTTTTAAAACTGATAAAACATCAAACATTCCTTGTGTTGAGTAGCCTTCCTGAAAGATATATTGAGCCCCTAGATCATCTGCTTCTAATTCCATCTCTCTGCCGTATCCTGATAATAATGCTCCCGAAGCAAGATTAGCTAAATTACCTGCTGATCTACCTTGATTCATTTCTATAGCAGTAGAAAGAATACCTAATATTTGAGATTGAGAATATTGTCTTACGCTATGCCTTGCCGTTACGTGACCTATTTCATGACCTAAAACTGCAGCTAATTCTTCTTCAGAAGATAGGTAAGCCATTAACCCTCTATTTATATAAATATATCCACCAGGTAAAGCAAAAGCATTTATGTCAGGGCTATCTAACACAGTAAAACGATAAAATAAGTTTGGACGATGACTTTTTACTGATAAAGAGTCACCAATTTTTTGAACGTAAGCTTGAAGGTCTGTATCTTGATATAGAGGAGTTTGTTGTAATATTTGAGCGTGATATCTTTTACCCATAGCGATTTCTTGATTCTCGCTAATCATTACAAAGTCTTGTTTTCCAGTTACAGGATTAACGGAACAACCAGAAATAACAATATATAAAATTAAGAAGTAGTACTTTTTCACTATTTCAGTAAGTCTAGAGTTTTTTTCCCAAACTCATCCCACCAACTTTCACCCATATTTATTATTCTTTCGATATTAGAATCACTGTTATCATCAAGCCTTCTATTAACTTTTCCAAGAGGCGAATTAATTCTAAGGTAATTTTCTCCTATTAACTCTTCAGCAAGTTCATGATCCATACTACTTTCTACCATCAAACCGAAGAGATCATGCATCATCCATCCGATTAAACCCCATTTTTTTGAGTCTTCCCCTTTAAGAGGTCTTTTGTTTAACCCAGTTCCAATGCTTAGGACTACCAACTCATTATCTGGGTACATTTTTTTAGCCTCTACGTATCCATGCAAGGCGGGATGATTTGCCACAATGCCTCCGTCTATAAGAAATCTATCCCCAACTTGTGCGGTGGGGTAATAAACTGGAGCTGCACTCGTTGCATCGCCAGAATCCACTACTGATACCTCAGGGTCATTATAGGAAGTCAAAAGAACTGGTAATCTTTTCTCAATATCATAAGAAGTAACTGCTACAGGTTTAGAGGCATCTCCTAATTTCTTATCGGAGAAAAACTCAGTTAATACTTCTCTTTTTCCCTCATTTGTATACTTTGGATTAATCTGCATTATTCCTAAGTTTGTCTCCCACGAAGAATTGGTCATGATTTTAACGAGATTTTCTTTGGACCAAATATTCATGAGTTCAGTCGATGGCATCTTATTAACCGACAATCCTAAGCAAGAGATAGCTCCTGCAGAAGTTCCAATAAAGAAATCGAATTTTTCTGATAAAGAAACCTTAAGATGGGACTCTAACTTCTGTAAGAAAATTATAGAGGCTATAGTTCTGACGCCCCCGCCATCAAGGGATAAAATGTATTTCTTTTTCAATTTTAAGGTTTAAAAATAATTAGGAGTTAATTTTATACTCTTGTTCGGCTATATATGACAAGAACTTTTCTTCTATTACAGATCTTGAAGCCTTCTTAGGCAGGATAATATATATATCAGTTGAAGGAGATTCTTCTAATAGCCAAATATTCTTTTTATTGCACAATGAATTAGCTGATATTTCATCTAAAACTGAAACCGCTAAACCTTTTTTTGCATAGGACGAAGCCATGAAATAAGAATCTGTAGAGGTAACTATATTTGGAGAGAACTTATTTTTTCTAAAAAACGATGATAGTTTCTTCGATAAAGGACCTTTTATGTTAGCAAAAGGAACATTTTTTAAATCTTCCAATTTAAGTGTTCGATTTGGTAGAGAAAATTTCTCAGAAGCAACTACAACAAATTTACAAGTTATTATTTTCTTAATGTCTAAATCGTTACCGGGTACAGCTTCAAAAGCTATCCCCATATCAATACTTCCTTCATTTATATGACTTAGCATTTCATCGTAATGAAAAGTATGGGTTTCAAATTTTACTCCTTCAGATATTTCAGAAAAGGAAAACACCATTGTTGGAACAAAATCTAATCCCAATGTGGGCGTGCAGGCTAGTCTGATTAAGCCCGAAGGGTTTTCAGATAAATTCTTTGTTAATAAGCTTAATTGATTTAAATCTTTATGAATCTTATCTGCCTTTGAATAGATTATCTTGGCCTCCGAAGTGGGGACTAGCCTTCCTTTAAATCTTGAGAAAAGTAGAAAACCAAGCTGCGACTCTGTATGAGCTAAGACCTTGCTCACAGAGGGTTGTGATACGTTTAAGTGTTTAGCTGCCTCTGTAATTGTTCCTTTAGTATAAACAGCATGAAATATCTCTAATTGCCTACTTTTCAATTCACTACCATTAATTTATTTTTGTTACTGTATAACCTTAGTCTATGACTATAGTTAAAACAAGTATTAGATATAGTTCTATTAGATTGTTACATTTATCAATGTTATTTTTTCTTTTAAAGTATAAAATGACTTAATATCATATAAAAGATGGGGATTTAATTATGAAAAAATTGTTTATAACTCTTATTGGTACCTGCTTAGCTTTAAGCGCACCACTCTTTGCTGCTGATGATGAATCAGAAGTAGAAGAAGTAGTAGTAGTTGGTTCACAAATAAAAGGTGCAAAGATTACTGGATCTTTACCTGTTTCTGTAGTTACAGGTATAGATATTGAAGCAACTGGTGCTATTGATGGTGATGATTTGCTAGAACATATTGCAGAACAAGGGCAAAACTACTTTAATGAAGCTGAAGATGCTTCAGGTGGTGTAAATGCATCTCGTGGTGACGTGGGAGCCTATAACTTAAGAAACTTAGGAGTAGGTAACTCTCTTACTCTCCTGAATGGAAGAAGGTTAGTGAATTCTCCTGGATACCAAACAGAATTGATTGGTGGAGACTATGTACCAACAGTTAGTGTTAACTCTAACTTAATACCTGTATCAGGCATTGAGAGATTAGAAATACTTCGTGATGGTGCGTCTGCTGTTTATGGAGCTGATGCAGTAGCAGGTGTTATCAATACTGTTTTACAAGATGACTATGAAGGCTTAAGCGTAACAGCTAGAGTGAGTGGTTACGATCACTTTGAAGCTCATGACACTACAATTACAGCTAAATGGGGATCTTTCTTTAACGATGGAGCTACAAACGTAAGTGTATTTTTTGATCATTACGATAGAGACAATATAAACGCTCAAGAAGACCCAAGATGGGGAGCTGGAGATCATAGACCTTTTGTTGACGATGATTCACCTTGGAAAACAAGCACTTCTTTTAGAAACTTAAGCTCAAACTCCCTTTACGGTCAGTTTGATATGGTAAGCTCCAGCGAGCATGCAGGAGAAAGTTACAACCATGTTTGGACAGACTCTAATGGTGAATTTGAGATCTTCCCTCTTGGAGATGCTAAATGTACTAACAGAGGTCATCCTCTTTTTGATACAGGTTACGGAACTTGTATAGCTCAAGACGGAAATGGCGCTTTAAGAAGTAATTTTTGGGGCCCTACTGATGTAAGATCTGAACTAGTCAGAACAAACGCAATAGTATTTATTAATAATGATTTAGGGGACGGTAGAGAATCATTCACTGAATTAGCTCTATATAAATCAGAAAGTGATAGAACAGCGCATGCTTCTTATGCTTTCTCATCTTCAAAACATAGGGTAGGTCCAGATAACTATTACCTAAACCAACTCACAGTAGAAGCAGACGGTGTACGTAAAGATATATTTGCTGGCAAACAACTTTATATAGATAACTATCGTTATGAAGAAAGACAAAGGCTAGTTAACGTTAAAAAAGAAACTTATAGATTTCTACAAGGCCTAAGAGGATCTAGAGGCGATTGGGACTGGGAAACTGCTTTTGTTAAATCTCAAGCTCAATCAAACGACGTTACATCAAATAGAATGTCTAATAATCTATTGAAAGAAGCACTAAACGATTCTACGCCAGCAGCTTATAACCCTTTTAGTGCGGGAGTTAACTCGAATATTGAAAGAACTTTAATTGATGTTTATAGAAAAGGAACAAGCGATCTTATGATGGTTGATTTCAAGATATCTAGTAATGACCTATGGGAAATGCCAGGTGGCAACATGGGTCTTTTAGTTGGACTAGAATATCGTGATGAAGAAATTGATGATGATAGAGACCCAAGATTAGATGGGACTATCACATACACGGATTACGAAGGCGACACGTTCCCTCTAGTAGCCGATGTATTAAACTCTTCGCCAACGGCAGATGTTCATGGTGCGAGAAACGTAGTTTCAGTCTTTACGGAGTTACAAATTCCGCTAACAGATAAAATAAATCTTCAGTCAGCTGTTAGGCACGAAAGTTTCTCTGACTATGGTGACTCAACAGTTGCTAAACTTGCTTTAGGTTGGGAAGTTGCTCCTTGGATGGATTTCAGAGCTTCGGCATCTACAGCTTTCAGAGCGCCGAACATCATTCAAATG
>Ga0207992_1000100_pt1 | contig 50001 bp, 52 predicted proteins | sample ETN02SmetaG_FD_185788 | JGI IMG/M metagenome (GOLD analysis project Ga0207992, IMG submission 185788) | Marine microbial and viral communities from oxygen minimum zone, Eastern Pacific Ocean - ETNP2014F10-02SV255 (SPAdes) (version 2) | ecosystem: Environmental > Aquatic > Marine > Oceanic ...
CTAACCCTGGTAAAACTTCTGATCTAAGAAATGATTCAAGATCTATTGAAACTGATAATGAACCCTTTTTAATATATTTGTCTGCCACTTTCTTCTCGCTTATGAAATAAAAATAAAGATATAGTCTAACAAATAAAAATGTAGGGCTATAAGAAAATTAATGCAATAAAAAAGCCTCGATTATTCGAGGCTTTTTTAGAAAAGTACAGGGTTTTCTTTTTAGAAATTATAAGTCCATCTAACCCCATAAGTTGCTTGCTCTCTAGCCCAAATATTTTTATTAAAACCTAGAGGTGCTGTTGCTTCTCCTATGTGCATAATATTTTGCTCATCTGTTATATTTTGACCATATATATCAATACGCCATTTAGGATCATCAACTGATGGAGTGATTGAAATCATGGCGTTGTACTCAGTCCATGAAGGTACTTTGTCCCATTCAAGATCGAATAAAGTTGTGTATCTCTCATCTTGCTTATAGGCATCTAATCTGAAATTAACAAAATAGTTATCAGTTGTCATGGTGTATTGCACTCCAACATTCATTGAGAATTCAGGATGAGTAAGTGAATTGCCACCAACATCTGAAAGCAAACCATCTTTAATAACATCTGCAGGATTGCAACCTAAGATTGCACAAGCTGTATTTACCATGACAGAAGAATAAAGATCTCTTGTGGCTGTCAATGTAGGTAAATGGCCCGAGGTTACATTTGGCAAGAAGCTAACTGGTGTTGCTTGACCGCTTACCCTATCACCATGAAATTCAGCAGGGACAATAAGAGCTTGGGCTGGACCCCAAAGGCCGCCTTGCCACATATTCCAAATCACAGTGGCGACATCTTTCCTTACAACAAAAACTTCACCATCTGCAGCATTTTTCATTAGGTGCCAGTTACCACATCCAGTTGTAAGGCATAGATCAGCATTTGCTGGGTTCATAAGCATTTCGCCGCTTGCAATTTCTGACTCTTCCCAAGCTAGGCCTACATTAATTTGCCATTGCGGAGCATTAACAGGAACCCAAATGAACTCACTTTCCAAACCCATCATGTCAACATCAATACCTTCGTTTACACGGGTTTTATTTTGAATTTTTGTTACCTGATAATCTTCAGCATCGTACATATAAGCTGCAGCATTCCATCGCATGCCTTGTGCAGGGAAATCAGCCTTAAAACCAACCTCAAATGCATTTAACTCTGTAGATGGAAAAACTTGAGGTGTCTCTGGATACAAAGCAGGATCTAGGGCAGGATTAAATCCTCCTCCTTTAAATCCTTTTGAAATTGATCCATAGACAAGTGTGTTGTCATTTAAAACATAATCAATGACAAAACGACCTGTATTATTGGCATATTCAGTTTCAGGGTCGCCAGGAGTTCCCGATGCATACCATGACTGACCAAATGCAGGAATAGAAGATCCTGGCATAGCAGTAAAACCATTACCTACGCTACCAAAACCAACGACACTTAAAAATGGTGATCGACCATATTGCTCTTTGTAATCTTCGGTTCTTCTTATGCCCAAAGTATATTTCAACCTATCATTAGCCTGATAATAAATCTCACCAAAAATAGCAGAACTTCTTGCAGCTGCAATGCTTGAGTTTCTATACATAGGAGCATAAAGCTGAACCCATCCCTGAGGTGTGCCATTAGTTAGTACCGGAGGTGGGACTAATGCTAACGCATCTAATCCGTTTGCAGGAATATCATAAACACTTGTACCTGAGGATTTACTATGAATTGCACCCAACAAATAATTCCAACTTCCATCTAAACTAGATTGAAATCTTATTTCAGTAACTTCGTTTTCAACATCAGGATTTTGCTGACGATCAAGACCTTCTGGGTAATTCAAAGTATCCATTATACAACCACCGTATACCCCAAGCGTTCCATCCTCTAACTTACAATTTGGACCGTAACCTGACATGGGAACATAGCCACCTGGAAAATAAGGATTATCTTTAAATCTGAGTCGATCATATTCTTCAGATTGATAAACTCCTGTTCGATCATAGAATCTATCTTTTCTTGAATGAGATAAAGTCATATCCCAATTATCATTAATTGAATGGTTGATAATCAGTTGAGTTATATCTTGATCGATTATATATCTGGGATTACCTCTATTATTTGACTGCCAAAAACCTTTAGGTGCTCCAGACATATCTGTAACCGGAGTGTAATCTAAAATCCCTGTAAGGATTGCCAAATTTTCTACATAAGTTGCCATCGGGTGAGTTAACTCATGGACCAAAGGACCTCCTGGAGTACAACCAACTGCCACAGAAGGATCCCGCTTACAATATCTATTATTTACATAATGACGATTGGAATCTTCTTCATAATGATCACGCACAAACAAAACATCGGTCTTATCGCTAAGTTGCCAGGCAAAAGAAAATCTATAAGCAGAGGAATCTCGATTGTTAATATGAGATGTTGGTGCTTTTGAGTAAATATTTTTAATATCTCCGTCTCGTTCAGTAGACATCATGGCGAATCTTGCTGCCATAGTATCGCCAAGGGGATAATTTAAAGTGTATCTTAATTTTTCTAGATTATAATCACCCAAATCAACAGAAACCTTTTGTGTCATCTCACCAAACTTAGGTCTTCCGGTTATTAAGTTGATAGCCCCACCTACAGAATTTTTACCATAAAGAGTTCCTTGAGGGCCTCTAAGAACCTCAATACGCTCCATGTCTAAAAATTCTCCATCTTGCATAGTTGTTGAGCCAACAGGTAAATCATTAATGTGGATTTCTACACCTGATTCAGCGGTTTGAGAAACGGCTAAATTTGTAATACCTCGAATATTAAATGCCCCACCTCGAGAATCATCTCCTTGAAAACTCAAGCTTGGAGTCACAAGCTGCAAATCAGAGCCAGATTGAATTTGTTGATCTTCAAGCATTTCAGCTGTAAGCGCAGTCACAGCAATAGGAACATCCTGTAAGCTCTCCTCAACTCTTTGAGAAGTAACAATGACTTCTTCAATTGTATTTACTGCCTCATCTTGCGCAGCTGCTGGATTAATTAAAAACATAAAACTACAAGCAATTGCAGCAATCTTCAAACCACGAAAAAAATTAGTAATTCTCATAACTTAACTCTCCATACCATAATAGGTAAGTAATATTTATAAAAATATCATTGATAAAAGATATCAATATTTTATATATCTTCTAGTAAACATAATAAGTTTGATGAATGCAATTAAAAATACTTTTTTTTGAAAGTAATAAGCCTTTATAAATCTTAATGCTTTTAAGAATTCAAAAAATCTATTAATTAGTACTACAATAAGCACCTAATTAATGACTTGTATAAATATGCGCAATCTATTTATTTTGATGATGTTATGCAGCCACTCATTTCTTCAAGCAATTGATGGGGCTGACTTAATAATAAGCTCAAAGAAAGTCATATTAATGAATGGCAAGGAAGAAGCTCAGCCTTTATCTATTGCCATTAAAAATAAAAAAATAGCATGGGTAGGATCTCATGAAGATGCGAAAAATATTCAAGGCAAGCACATTGATTTTGGTGATCAAGCTATCCTACCTGGATTCATTGATGCGCATGGTCACGCTTCATATCTGGCATTTGCTACCCAAGTGGCAAATATTGCCTCCCCTCCAGTTGGAAAAATAAAAACTATTGAAGATCTGCAAGCTGAACTAAGAAAATTTATTAAAGACTCAAATCTGCAGCCAGGTGAGTGGTTAATGGGTCTCGGTTATGACGATTCACTGCTTGAAGAGCAAAGACATCCAACAAAAGATGATCTTGATCAAGTCAGTACAGAGCATCCGATTTATCTCATTCATGTATCTGCCCATCTTGGAGCAGCAAATTCTTTGGGCTTATCATTGGCTAAAATTACTTCAGCAACTCAAGACCCATCTGGAGGCAAAATAAGAAGATATAAAAATTCTTCAGAGCCCAATGGAGTCTTTGAAGAAACTGCTGCATACCCCCTTCAGCAATTAGCCATGAGTGCCTACAAAGATCCAATCGGAAGCGTAAAAAAAGCCATGGATATATATGCAAGAAATGGAATTACCACCGCTCAAGATGGAGCCTCTAGCCTTGAAACAATAGGGTTAATGCAGGCAGCTGATGCGCAAGGCATGATTAACCTAGATATTATTAGTTATCCCATAGGTCAAAATGGATTAGATAAAAATTTAAACTCAATTAATTTTGGAAACTATGAGGGTCGAGTAAAGATTGGTGGCATCAAGCTAATTTTAGATGGCTCACCTCAGGGTAAAACTGCTTACTTAACTGAGCCCTACTACAAACCCCCTCACAGCGAATCAGAATCATACAAAGGCTATCCATTGATACCTCAATCAGAAGTTTCAAAATGGGTAAAGCAATATGCTGATCTCAACATACCTATTATGGCTCATGCCAATGGAGATGCTGCTGCAGACATGTTAATAGAAGCAGTTAAAACCGCTGATATTAAATCAGATCATCGAACCATCATGATTCATGCACAAACAGTTAGAGAAGATCAATTAGATAAAATGAAAGAATTAGAAATCATCCCTTCTTATTTTTCAACACATACATTCTATTGGGGTGACTGGCATAGAGATTCTGTTTTTGGCAAAGATCGTGCAATACGAATAAGCCCGACAAGATCTACTCTAGACAGAAAGATGCCATTTACTGTGCACAATGATGCGCCTGTTGTCCCCCCAGACATGATTAGGCTTCTTTGGTCAACAACCAATAGGTTAACTCGCTCTGGAAAGATTCTAGGTCACGAGCAAAAGATTTCTACTTATGCAGCTTTAGAGGCAATGACACTTAATGCTGCTTATCAACATTTTGAAGATGATATCAAAGGAACTATTGAAGTTGGTAAATTGGCCGATTTGGTTGTGTTGTCTGAGAACCCACTAAGCATGGAAAGTGCTCAACTGTTAAATCTGAGCGTGGTTGCAACCTTTTCACATGGGAAGCAAATTTATAAATTAGGTGAAAGCTCTAGCAACTAAAACTTTTTTTCTTGCGGCTCACATTTTCCATTAGCAACAACGGATACTTTTGGGCTTTTGCCTTTGACACCATCTATGTGTTTGAGCCAAATATCAATTTTTAGTTTGCCCCTACCAGTGAACCAGTTGATTGAGTTTTTAACATGGTAAAAATCTACTGAAAGATCTGAGAATAAAGGATGTTTATCACCTGGCTCCAAGTAATGCGTTACTGATGCTCCCTCCTCTTGCAATTCTATCCTTGAGGGAACTTCGGGATAAATCCATATTGGAGATGGTTCAATTGAGTACTTGATGGATTGAAAAGTTTCATTTTCTGCATCTATGTTCCAATACTGAACAACGTATACCTCGTCCCTTAACCAATCGCTTTCTGCAAAGCTGGTTTTTGCTCGATCCAATAGAAATAAAGATTGCTGGGTCTGCCTTGCTAAGTTTTTAAAAAACTCAATGCCTTCTGAGAGATATGTCTTTTTTAAGTCTTTAAACGTAATTGAATACTCACCATTTAATTCACAAATAACTTTTGTAGGTTCTGCTGAGGCTGAAATGGTAAAAATAAATAAAATTAAAAATCGCATAGTTAATTTTAAAATAAATTGTTTGAAATGTGTTCCATATTTATATTTTAAGTTTTTTAAAAACAGCTGAAGCTGAGAAAGCTATCATCATCAAACCAAAAATAGATTCAACGGTGGCGATAATTTTTAGCATTCCTGATGGAACGATGTCTCCCATTCCCAACGCTGTATAAACATTTGCTGAAAAATATGTCAGGTTAATTAATGAATAATTTGAGCCATCAAGAAATATCAACTCAGAACCAAAAAATTTAATAAAAACACAATATAAAAATGCAAACAGAAAGACTTGTAACAAATGTGAAAAAAACAATGTAAAAAAAGAAAAATAGAAGTTTTTACTTTCGACCGATTTGATATTTTTTGAGTGCAAGGCTATCGAAAGAAAAAGGATTAACGAAATTAAAAAAATGATTAAAATAAACATTAATCTCTCAAGATTTTTTTAGCTTCTTCATCAAGATTTTCATATTGATCAGATTCAACGCTCCAGATAAAGCTCGCTATAACAAAATAAATGATTACGATAGAAACTGGAATCAATATAAAAACTACTTCCATTTATTTACCAGTAATTTATTGGAGTTTAAGACAACCAATATTGAGCTAACAGACATGCCTAAAGCAGCCATCCAAGGCCTTATCATGCCTGATGCCGCCAATGGTATAACAGAAAAGTTATATGTTATCGCCCACCCAATATTTTGTTTAATCGTTTTGTTCACACGTTTTGAGAAGTGAATTGCTTTGGGTAAATTGCTGAGACCCCCGCCCAACATTACTGCATCAGCAGATGCATGAACAAAAGAATCAACCGGACGAAATGCTATTGATGTGTTTGCCACAGCCATAGCCGCAGTATCGTTAATGCCGTCTCCAACCATCATGACATTGAAACCATTTTTTTGTTGTCTCATAATTAACTCTTGCTTTTTCTCAGTTGAGACACTTGAACAAAAATCAGTTATTCCAAGTTCATTTGCAATCATGGAGCCTTGGCTTGAATCATCTCCCGTATAGAGGGCAAGGCGCAATTTACTTTCATGTAATTTTTTAATAGCAGTTTTTGCATCGCTCCTTAGACTATCCTCAAGCTTGAACCAAGCAAGAAGTTTACTCGAATACAAGACGGTCCACAGCCCATCCTTATCTGGTTTTTTTAGGTCTTTATTAATAAATTTTGGATGGCCTAAATAATATTTCACACCATCCACATAACCACTCACACCATTACCAGGATGCATTGATACATTTTGTGCAATCTTACCTGGGGTTGAAAAAGCAGATGCTATCGGATGGTTGCTGGAGTCCTCTAAAGCTGATGCTACTTTTTTTACGGCTAATTCGTCCTGTGAGCCACTTAAAATTATATTCGTAATATTTAAATTTCCCTTGGTAAGTGTTCCTGTCTTATCAAATACAATAGAGTTTATGACCGATAATTTTTCAATAAAACTACCATTGCTAATTACCACTCCCATTTTTCGAAGGACGGTTGCTCCAATAGTATAGGCAGCCGGAGTTGCCAATGATAAAGCGCACGGGCATGAAGCAACCAGGACAGTCAGCATAATGACAAACCATTCCGTGCTGCCAAGAAGATACCAAACCAAGCCTGTCAAAGCAGAAAACATTAATATGAATCCAACGAAATATTGAGAAACCTTGTCAGCTAAAATAGAAAATTTGGGTCTATAAAAAATTGATTGATTGTAAACCTGAGAAATCTTATTGACTGCAAAATCATTAAACCTAGTTGAAGCACGAATTTTAAAATCTCCGTCGATATTAGTTGTGCCTGCAAGAACTTTTGATCCAATATTTTTGTAATCAGGGATAGACTCTCCAGTGAATGACGAAGTATTAACAAACCCCTCTCCAGAAGTTACAAGCCCATCAGCAGGAAAAATTTCTTTTGGATTAATTACGAACTCATCTCCAATATTAATGTCGTGAATAGATATATTTTTTCCATTGAGCTTGATTTGTAAGGGCAGTAAATGGTCAATAAGACTTTTTGTTTTATTAAATTTAACTTGGGTCTTTAATTCAATATACCTTCCAACAAGCAGCAAGAAGGTAAACATAGTAATGGAATCAAAATACACATCGCCAGATTGATTGAGAATGGTATAAAGACTCAATAAAAAACCTGAGATAATTGCAAGCGATATTGGGACATCCATTCCAAGGTTTTTATTTTTTAAATCTCTATATGCTCCTTTATAAAATATTGTTGCGCTATAGAGCGCAACTGGGATTGCCATAATTAAACCAGCCCATTGAAACAATCTTTCATAAGCTAAATCCATTCCACCTGGGCCAGCAAAGTATGTGGCTATGGCATACATCATGACTTGCATCATAGATATACCAGCAATGCCAATTTTTTTTAAGTAGTCTTTCTGCTTAGATTTAATGTATTGCGATGCTTCTTTCGAGATTTCTGGAGCAGCCTTAAAACCAATAGAAGTTAAATTGTTAAGTATTTCTGCAAGCGTTTGTAGGCTTTTAAATTCAAAATAAATTTTTTTTTCTAAAAGGTTGGACCTTAAGTTATTTAAATGAAACTTTTTAAGCTCTTTTTTTATTGAATTTAGACAAGCTGAGCATCTTATCTCGGGGGCCAAGAAGCTAATTGCATAGAGCCCAGATTTAATCTCTACAATGTTTGATAAGTGCTCGTATATTATTAATTCATCAGCCTTAGAAAGATCACTTAAATTCACGTTGCTCATGATTCATCCCCTACAAAATGAACAGGGGAATGAATTTTCTTATTAACTCTCCATTTTTCGATGTTCGAGGTGACTGAAAAATTCCAAGCTCCACGATTGCTTGTTAGCAGTCTGATTAGATTACTGTTTAATCTAAAATATCCTCCTCCCTCGTTTTGCAATAAAAATGTTTGATCAAGGCTTCTATCCACCACATGAAACATCGTTAAGGTAATTGATTCTGATTCTGTGTTTTCTATATAAAGGTAGCGCCTGTTCATAGATTTGAAAAAAATTAAATTGATATCTTGCTGTGTAGCATTTTCAAGAAGCGTGATAACTTTGTTAATAGCCATGCCTTCTTTGTAATAATCATCAACCACCACATCATCTTTGTATAGGACAGCCATCACGAACATTAAAATACCAAAAACCACCGCTGCAAATGGAATAAGGCAAACAGCCCAGAACCATCCAGAACGATACCAAGCATTATTGAATTTATTCATTATTAAAAAAGGGAGATTTTCCTATGTATCGAGAGGGATGCTCTGCGATTATCTTCCCTTGAGAAGAGGCAAGAATAGAGATTTCGTTAATGTCCTTGGGTAAATCTGCCGAGTTTACAATAATGTCTACAGCAACTTCCTGAATGGAATCTGGTGGTATAAAAAATAAATTCTCTGGTTTTATTTGATAATTTTTTAAACCTGCAAGGCTTAACTCAACTGCAATGGAATCCTTTGATTTATTTAATAGCTTAATTTGATAGGTATTTTGAATGAAATCGTTAGGAAGCTCGTGAAATAATTGACCTCTATCACGCATTACATTTAGGTCAAAGGTACTTCTCATTAAAAAAGCTGAAGTGATAGATCCAGTCATTACGATTAATGCAACCGCATAGCCAATGGGCTTTAACCTCAACCAGCTCATTGGCTTGCCTTCCAAGATGTTCAGCGTTGTATAAGAAATTAAATTTTTGGGGTAACTCATTCTTTGCATGATTGAGTTGCAGGCATCGATGCACCGAGCGCAATTAATGCATTCATATTGCAAGCCATCCCTGATATCTATTCCAGCAGGACAAACTTGAACACACAATGTACAGTCTAAACAATCTCCGAGATTTTCAATTTTAGGATTAGTTTTTTTGCGCCCGCCTCTTGGCTCGCCTCTAAACTGGTTATAAGAAACTACTAATGTGTCTCGATCAAACATAGCTGATTGAAATCTTGCGTAGGGGCACATGTATTTGCAGACTTGCTCTTTCATCAAGCCAGCATTGATGTATGTTGCTGCAGAGAAAAAGATAACCCATGATAGAGGCATAATATTTATATTTAGCAAATACACATCTGCTAGCAATTCTTGGATCCCATAGAAATATGAAATAAATGTGATGCCTGTTAGCAGAGAAATCATGATCCATAAAACATGCTTGTATGTTTTGCGAGCTACTTTTTTAAAAGTCCAAGGACTTTGATCTAATTTAATTTGCTGCTGTCGACTGCCTTCTACAAATGAAGTAATAGACTCAAACAATAGTGTCCACAGTGTTTGCGGGCATCCATATCCACACCAAATTCTTCCGAAGATGCTTGTTACAAAAAAAAGGAGAAATGCAAAAAATATCAGGGCCCAAGACAGCAAAATAAAATCTTGAGGCCAAAATGTAAACGAAAAAAAATGAAACTGACGAGCTGGCAGATCAAAGAGCACTGCGTGCCTGCCATCAATGTATATCCAGGGAATTAAGAAAACTGGGATTAAAATTATTAGCTGAACATATAATTGGATTTGATAATAAAGGCCTTTAATTTTTCTCAGGTAAATTTTTGGTGCCTGCTCATACAGACTGGGTTGAGGGGTATCATCAATGAGCCTTGATTTAATTTTTTCCAATTTTTATAAACCTTGGTTTATGGATTTTCGTTACTTAATGATTGAATGTATGCATTAACAATATGAATTTTATCTGAGCTTAATTTATCCTTGAATGCAGGCATCACGCCATTTCTACCATTTGCAATAACATCCATGATTCTCTCTTTAGAATGCCCATAAAGCCAAAGATCATTGGTTAAATTTGGAGTCCCAAGTGCAAGGTTGCCCGTGCCATCCATGCCATGACATCCAAAACAATAATTTTGAAAATATTCTTTTCCATTACCAACTAAATCTTCGTTGTAAGAACTCTTTGATATAGATAGAACATACTCGGCAACCTCAGAAACACCCCGCTCTCCAATTATCGTTAGCCAGGCTGGCATGGCAGCATTTCTTCCATTGGTAATAGAATGCTGTATTGCCTCAGTAGAATCACCCCATATCCATTCGGAATCAACTAAATTTGGAAACCCAATACTGCCTTTTGCATCTGCGCCATGACATGCTGAGCAATGGACAACAAATATACGTTTTCCCATTTTGATAACCTCTTGGTTATCTAATAAATATTTTATGTCTTGGCTCCCATACTTTTCATAAATGGGTCCAAATTTATCAAGGGCGATTGCCTGTTTCTTTTCTAATAGCTTGATTTGAGACCAGTCTCCCAAACCACTGAAATTCCCAAGCCCAGGATAATAAGCCAGGTAGCATAAACCAAAAACCATTGAGCCTATAAACATCCACAGCCACCATGCCGGCAGTGGATTATCATACTCCTCAATTCCATCAACTGAATGATCAAGCTTTTCGCCGGGATTATCACCATTTTTATTTGATAAAAGTAAGATGAAAAAAAATAAAATTGATCCAAGCGTCCCCACAATAACGAACCACGACATTGAGCTACTCATTGCCACCGCCGTTTTTTATATCAATATTCAAAAAAGGTATTTTTGCAGCATCTTCAAATTTTGATTTTCGTGCTGACCCGTATGCCCACCAACAAATAGCCAAAAAAGATATCATGCACAGCACTGTAGAAAAACCTCTTAAATCATCAATATTCATCAATTAGTTACCTCTAAGTGGGTTCCAAGTTGTTGAAGATATGCGATTAGCGCGGTTGCTTCGGTTTCATCTTGCAACAAACTCTTTGCATTCTTGATATCTTCATCGGCATAAGGAACACCCAATGCTTGAAAGGCTGCAAGTTTTCTTTCAATCAGGCGATCATCTAGTTTCTTTTTAAATAACCACTCAAAAGAAGGCATATTAGAGCCTGGAACGACTGATCTAGGATCCAACAAATGAAGTTTATGCCATTCGTCGCTATACAGACCTCCCACTCGCGCTAAGTCCGGGCCTGTTCTCTTTGACCCCCATAGGAATGGATGATTGTAAACAGCCTCTCCTGCAACTGAATAATGGCCATACCTTTCTACCTCCGCTCTTAAGGGTCTTATCATTTGGGAGTGACAAACATTGCAGCCCTCTCTAATGTATATATCTCTGCCCTCTAACTCTAATGCAGATAAGGGTTTTAAATTTTTAATAGGCTCCGTCATCACCTTCTGACTCATCAATGGGATAATCTCAACCATCCCACCAAAACTCACACCAATAATAATTAAGACCATCAAAACTAATAAATTTTTTTCGATAAAATTATTCATGCTAAAGATCCTAATTCACTTGGTGGTTGTGTAACCTTATGGGTCATATAAACGTTATATGCCATGATCAACATCCCAATAAAGAATATTGCTCCGCCAATAAACCTGACCACATATCCTGGATAGCTAGCTACCACGGAATCTATAAAGCTGTAGGTAAGGGTCCCATCAGAATTCACGGCTCGCCACATCAACCCTTGCATTAATCCATTCACCCACATTGAGGCTATGTACAGAACTGTGCCAATTGTTGATAGCCAAAAATGTAAATCAATTAACTTTTCGCTATACATTTCGCCTTGATTTCGTCCAAATAAAATAGGGAACAGATGATACAAAGAGCCCATGCTTATCATGGCAACCCAACCAAGAGCTCCGGAGTGAACATGACCAATGGTCCAGTCTGTGTAATGTGATAGCGCGTTTACAGATTTTATGGACATCATTGGGCCCTCAAATGTAGACATCCCATAAAAAGATAACGAAACAATTAAAAATTTAAGAATTGGATCAGTGCGTAATTTATCCCAAGCACCTGAAAGGGTCATGATTCCATTAATCATTCCGCCCCATGAAGGAGCCAATAATATTAATGACATAACCATTCCAAGACTTTGAGCCCAATCTGGCAAAGTTGTGAAGTGGAGATGATGGGGGCCAGCCCACACGTAAACAGCTACCAAAGCCCAAAAATGAACAATGGATAAACGATATGAATATATTGGCCGATCTGCTTGCTTGGGCACAAAGTAATACATCATGCCAAGAAACCCAGCAGTAAGGAAAAAACCAACTGCATTATGGCCGTACCACCACTGAACCATTGCATCAATTGCTCCTGGATAAATCGAATAAGATTTTGTAAGAGAAACCGGAATAGCCAAACTATTAAATATATGCAAAATGGCAACGGCCAAAATAAATGCAGCAAAAAACCAATTGGCTACATAAATATGTGGAGTTTTTCTTTTAGCAATGGTTCCAAAAAATAGTATTGCGTACCCAACCCAAACAATGGTTATGAGAATATCAATCGGCCATTCAAGTTCTGCATACTCCTTGGAACTTGTTAAGCCAAGAGGCAATGTAACTGCCGCAGATACAATTACCAACTGCCAGCCCCAAAAGACAAAAGCAGCAAGCTTATCTGAGATCAATGATGTTTGGCAGGTGCGCTGAACAATGTAGAGGGAGGTAGCCATAAGAGCGCACCCGCCAAAAGCAAAAATAACTGCATTAGTATGCAATGGCCTGAGTCTTCCAAAATGAAACCAAGGACCAAAATTTAATTCAGGCCAGGCAAGCTGGGCAGCTATGATGACCCCTACAAGCATCCCAACAACTCCCCAAACTATTGTCATAATCGAGAATTGCTTCACAACTTTAAGGTTATAAGTACTTTGAGTGATCACTAAATATCCTTTTTAAATAAGAAGATTTATGTGTATTTAAATGTAATTTCTAGACAAATAAATTGATTTATATCAATTTTTTCAATGTTTCATTTCATATTTATAGCGTCCATACAAAATTCAATGCAATGACTATTGGGTCTATTGAGGATTTAAAATTGAGTGAACTGGGTAAATGTAATGACAGATCAGTTTTATCTATATCTGTGATATTTACTTTGGTATCTATGTATATTTTTCGTATCTCAACATTAATAAGAAGATTATCTTTAATTTTGTAATCTAGCCCTGCTTGAAAAGCCAATCCTGAGGATGATGAGAGATTCACCTTGGCTCCGCTTAAAGGTCCAATGCTGTCATCATCAAGAAAAAATGTATGATTAAGCCCCAAGCCGAGATAAGATCTTATTAAATCATTGTGAACAAAATACTTATTTAAGCTGATTGTGGGTGGCAAATGGGTGGCTTCAACAATTTTTAAGTTAGTGCCCAGCGCTTTGTCTCTAATTGAATGCTTAAAGGGTAAGCCAAGCAATAATTCGACTCCTACATCATGGCGAAGCATATAAGTAATGCTGGTTGTTAAATTGGTTTTGTCATCAATATTAACAATTGGCCCATTGTTTGACTTAGGGCTGATCAGTGATGTACCTCCCCTTATCAAAATATCTCCTTGGCTTAATGCCAGCCCATGAGAGCTATACGTTAGAAGGCTAAGGCATAAAACTATCCAGATAATAAAATTACTTTTTTGCATTTTGAACTCCTTGTTACTTAGATATAAGAAATATCATGGACTCTAAGAAATAAAATAATTTGATTCGTATCAAAAATAGCCTTTAAAAATATACTTTTTCTATTTGACATATATCAACAATCACAAGTATTAAAAAAATTAAGATAAGATAAAAATTGATAAATATGCAGCACCTAATTGGAATATTATTTGACCCCAAGAATGAATGGGTTGCCATTAAAAATAACAATGCCTCAGTGATTAAGCATTACTATCAATACATTTTTATTATTGCTTTGCTGCCAACTTATTGTTGGTATTACGGATCAACAACTGTTGGCTGGGCTATTGGTTCATCAGGTTATATTAAACTAACATCGCAAAGTGCGTTTGAGATCATGGGTTTGTTTTATCTATCAATCTTGGTGGGAGTTTTATTTCTAGGATTTATGATTCACTGGATGTCAGAAACATACGAAGCAAGCAATTCATCAGTGAGTAAAGGGGTCGGGATAGCTGCTTATGCCTGCGCCCCAATGTTCTTGATTGGCTTAACTGGAATGTATCCCATCTTATGGTTAGATATTATTTTGGGGTGCTTAGCTTCTGGCTTTACTATCTACCTTTTGTATATAGGCGTTCCAATCATGCTTGATATTCCTAAAGAAAGAGGATTTTTGTATGCCAGCGCTATGGTTGCTGTTGGGTTGGTAATGTGTGCTGCTCTTTTAGGCATTACAGCTATTTTATGGGGACTAGGTGCCATGCCGATATTTACAGACTGAGTTTTCTATAAATTAATTTAAATTGCTATGCCGGCAGTAATGAAAAGAAAGATAAATAGGAGAACGTAAAAAAGCTCCATGGTGTAGGCATATATTGCAAGGGATGCTAAAGATGGCAGAATCGCTCCCATGGCGTAATCATTAAGTGTGTTTATCTTATCAGATGAATATTCAATAAATAATTAAAACGTAGCAATAAGCACTAAAGTCTTTTCTGGGGTATTAGCTATAAAGCCTGTTCTAATCGGATTAAAGTCTTGGTGGAAGTGGAGCGGGAAACCAGGTTCGAACTGGCGACCTCAACCTTGGGAGAGTTGTGCTCCACCCTGAATTGTTTTCACAACTCACTCCACTTCATCACTTGCAATTCTGGCTTGGGAACCTTTGCACCGATAGCATCTAACCATCGCAGGGTAATAAAACCAAAATTATGTCCACTTGTATCCAACCAATTAGGGTGCCCGGGGTCTTGGTGAGCAACCACAAATTCTACCGAACCATCTGCAGAATACTCTACCTCATCTAATGTAAGTGACCTTGATCGGTGAAGGTAATCTGCGGTTTCATGCCAACGAGATTCTAAAGCAATATTCCAGTAACGAGTATCAGGCGGCTGCACCCGCATCAGCAAGGCCTCATCATCAGCAATCTGATAACTGCCAATCATATATAGGTTGTCATTTCCAGCAATCGCCCCTCCCAAGGTATCTGAGGTAGCCTCAATAAATACATTGGTTTTCTCCATCAATTCTGGCAAAACCCTATGATGCAAAGTTGTCAAACTTAAAAAGGCAAAACTAGTACCAATAATTGCATCTGCAATCTCTTGATCAGTGACGGGGTTATACGGAATTGGGGAGCCCAAGACTTCAATATTTAAGGTAGGTAATTCCTCTGTCTCTCGCGTCGCAATATATTGCCGCACTAAAATACCTGACGCATCATCTGGAATTTGAACCCATTGGCCTGGTATATCAATCGCTTCTTGACTAAGAATCAAAGTGAAGTTTCCGTCTTGGTCAAGTTCAAGCGTCTTATCGCTAAGATATGCAAACTGGCGCCGAGGTGTATTTCCTTGACCAGCATTGAATGTCAAACCTAAATAGCGAACGGTACCTATATTACCTGTAATTTTATAGTTGTACTGTCCATCAATTGCTGCAAATTCATATTCAGCATCTGGATTATCCCCTCCAACTTTACGCACCAAAGTATCCATTCTTTGAAAATGTGGCATACGGGGATTTGCATCGGCAGCTACTTCTACACTCATTGCTATCACACGCAATAGCCAACGCATGCCTTCAATAGCTTCCTGCTCAGTTCTAGCATCACTGAGCACCATCTTACGAGCAGCTGATAGCATTTCCTCAAAATCTAATAATGCTTGATGAGATTCAAGCTTTGAATAGCTTTGATTTGAACTTGCTCCAAAATTCGTAAGAGTTGAATATAAGGCTGGGCCACGAGGAGCTTGATAGCCTACAAATCCACCAATAATGAAAATTATTATCGCAATAAGCGCAATAACAAACTTTTTAAGCATGGTCATTATTCCTATTTTCCATTTCAGATTTTATATAAATAATACACTGAAACATTACACAAAATACCGTACCTACTTCGTACCTACAAATAAATAATTGAAACGTAGCAATAAGCACTAAAGCCTTCTATGGGGTATTAGCTATAAAGCCTGTTCTAATGGGGTTAAAGTCTTGGTGGAAGTGGAGCGGGAAACCAGGTTCGAACTGGCGACCTCAACCTTGGCAAGGTTGCGCTCTACCAACTGAGCTATTCCCGCTTTTGAGTTGGATAATATACATCCAAGGGAATATGCATTCAAGCTTAAAAAGACTGATATTTAGCAGCTTTTAAAAATGTAAAAATTTTTGACATAAATCAATTTTTAAATATTTCTTCTATGAATAATTAATTCCATGGGGGGAAAATAGAAATGGGCGTTTCAATGCTGCAAATTGATCTTTTAGGCTCGGCTATATCTGGAGCCTTGGTGGTTTTATTTGGAGCAGGCTATGCTCTATTGTTTGCATTTTCTCAATTAAAAAAAAGCAAGGGTATGCTGGCCTCCTCTTTTGCTTCTTACCTTTGCTTGGTCATAGCAATCAATTACTTGCTTAACGCTTTACAGATGTCCGGATGGGGTATTGGTTTAATTTGGTTTGTAATTCTTGGATATTTCTTGGGACCCATATTTATTTGGTATCTCACTTTGCAAACTCACAATGAGGACCTTAACAATGAATAGAGAAAACTACTGGGCATCTCAAACTTTTTGGAAAAAGTGTGCCATTTGGGTTACTGCAGTCATGTTTGTTATTTTAATATTTTTAACATTTGATTCAGTCTCAAAAATCACCGCCGGAACGGAGCGCGTTCCAGAATATAGCGTTATTAATAAAAAAGTGTTTTACAAATATAGCGAAGCCAGGGATATCCTTGTACCAGAAATTTGCTGCGAAGCACCTCTGTTTGGTAAAAAGCTCTCAAATGATGAGGCTGCAGATTTAATAGATTTAGGGAAGCTAACAATTCAGGCTAAAAACTGTATGAATTGTCACACCCTTCTAGGAAATGGCGCATATTACGCACCTGACCTAACAAAAGCTTGGCTTGACCAAGGCTGGATTAACGAATCGATAAGAGAAAATTTGATGGTTGATTTTCTTCTAGATCCAGAGGCAAATGCTAGATCTTTTGGTACAAATAGAAAAATGCCAAATCTTGACTTAACCGAGGACGAAGCCAAAGCGGTAGTTGCTTACCTTAAGTGGATGTCAGCCATCGATACCAATGGTTTTCCAGCTTGGTTTAAACCTATCTATCAGGAAGAAGAATAATGGCATTTGCAAACTTAAATCTTGGGCAGAAAGTTTCTGTAAAATATTTTATAGGAGCAATGGTTTTATTTATTGCTCAAATGGTTTTTGGTCTTCTTGCAGGTATTCAATTTATACAGCCAGAATTTCTTTACCAGATATTAGATTTTAATGTCACCAGGATGGTGCATATCAATGCCATGATTATCTGGCTATTGTTTGGTTTTTTAGGATCAGTGTATTGGTTGGTAGAAGATGAATCAGGAACCTCTTTGGTTGGTTATAAATTAGCCAATATTGGATTTTGGGTATTGTCGATCGCTGTCACAATAGTGGTTTTAGTGTATTTATTTGTTCAAGTTGGATCTGGAACCCAGGCTTCACTTTGGTTGATTAATGAGGGCAGAGAATACATAGAAGCTCCTCGATGGGCTGACATTGGCATAGTGCTAGTAATGCTAGCTTTTTTTTACAACATTGCTGCAACCTTTATGAAGGGAAAGTGGAGCGGTATTTCCGGTGTGTTAGTACTTGATTTGTTAGCCTTGGCAGGCATTTATTTGGCGGGAATGTTCTATTCTCCAAACATTTCGATGGATCAATTTTGGTGGTGGTGGGTCGTGCACCTATGGGTTGAAGCAACATGGGAAGTTTTGGTGGCTTGCATCATGGCTTGGGGTCTTATGAAAACAATCAACGCAAGACGTGAGATTGTTACGACTTGGCTGTATGTCGAAGTTGCGTTAATGTTTGGATCAGGAATTCTTGGTCTGGGCCACCATTATTTTTGGATAGGCACTCCAGAATACTGGCTTACGATAGGTGGATTCTTTTCTGCACTTGAACCTGTACCCCTTGTGGCAATGCTTGTTCATGCTGTTTACGATACGGGAACGAAAAACTTAAAAGTATCCAATCACCCTGCTTTTGCCTGGTTTATCGCACATGTTTTTGGAAATTTTCTCGGCGCTGGTGTGTGGGGATTTTTTCAAACCCTGCCTCAAATCAATTTATATACACATGGAACTCAATGGTCAGCCTCTCATGGTCATCTAGCTTTTTTTGGAGCCTACGTGACAATAAATGTGGCTATGTTCTATATGGCCATTCAAAAAATAAGAGGTGGCCAGATCTTTGGATCAGCTCTTGTAAATAAATACAGATGGAAAACATCATTAGCGCTTCTAAACATTGGTGCCATGGGTATGACAATAGCTTTATTGGTTGCAGGCTATCAGCAAGCTTTTATTGAAAGAGCTGTCGAAGGATCAACCTGGAGCGGTTTCTTTGAAGCTCAAACCAATTTAACATTTATTGCATCAATGAATTGGAGACTTTTATTTGGTGTCTTAATGACAATAGGAACCTTTGTTCTTGCATGGGATTTACTGACAATTGGAAAAACTAATGACTCAAAAAATACAACATAAAGCTATAAGCTTTTACAGGCCTTTAAAATTTTACTTATTAGTAGCCCTCTTTTCTATAAATACACAGGCAAATGATGTAGAAAGTGGAAAAAGTAAATCATCTATGTGCATCAGCTGTCATGGTGTTTCAGGCATAAGCTCAAACCAAATGTGGCCAAATTTAGCAGGGCAAAAGAGAGGGTATTTAATTAAAGCTTTGCAGGACTACAAGAGTGGTGAAAGAAAAAACGCCATGATGAACTCTATCTTAAAAGGTTTAAGTGAAGAAGATATCCAAGATATCTCCTCATATTTTTCATCTCTATCTGAATCAAACTAGGAAGCCTTATCTTTAAATAGAGGTGTTTCAAGAGATGCCAGGCTTAACTCATCTGCATTCTCAAAATCAACATATTTCATAATGCCTAATTTTGAGAACCTCTTTTCTAAAGATGCAGAAAGCAATCCAACTCGTTTTAAGTTAGGGACAATATTTGCAAAAAGTATTTCTCGAAATTCTCCCATGACTACATTACAAAGCACTATATCTCTCGCTTCTGATTCTGGAATATGAAGAAACTCTGAAGGGACTTGAGAATTGACCAGTCTCTCTCGCATAACAACACATGCTTCATAAGCAAAATTTTCTCTTTCTTTGATTTGAGAAGGCGACAAATTTGGTGTGTAATCCTGTAAGTAATTGACACCAAAAGTTACATGCCTTGCTTCGTCCCTTTTAACCAATCTAAGAATTTCTTTTAAAAGGGGATCTTGAGCCGTATTTTTAAGCGATTCAAATGCTGCCAATGCCAAGCCTTCAATGATTATCTGCATGCCAAGAAATTTTATATCCCAGCTTGGGTGAGTCAAAATGCTGTCTAATAGCTTTTTTAAGTTACTATCTATTGGGTACATCACCCCTACTCGCTTTAAGTACTGATTAAAAACTTCAACATGCCTTGCCTCATCAAATGCTTGAGATGCAGCGCATAGTTTTGCCTGATGGGTAGGAGCGCAATTAACCAACTGTGAAGCAACCATTAATGCTCCTTGCTCACCATGCAAAAATTGACTCAATGTCCATGCTAATGTGTGATGATCCATCGCAAGCCTTGCTTCTGAGCTAAGTTTTTTAAACTCAACTGTGTCTTTAAATGGATTTAATGAAGGGTCTAAATAATATTTCTTTTCAGAAAATTTGGAAGACCAATCTAGATCAATGGTGCTATTCCAATTTAGGATTTTTCCTAATTCGTATATTTTTCTTATTCGATTATCAACAACCTGATAATCCCAGTTATAACTTCCGGTCAGTGGAACGGTAAAAGTTTCTGACATATAACCAATCTCAACTGGGGACACCGGCCCATCTCTAGTCTCAAAAATATCATTCATAATTTACTTAAAGTATTTAATTTACATACTAAATTACTAAAATTTATTAAGTGATGTTTTGATTAATATCAAATAAAGTAATTAAAAACCACTGCAAAATTTATCTTATTAACAGTTAATTTATAGGAGAAATAATGTCAGTTAAAAAAGTCCTGATTGCAATAGACTCGTCAATGGATGCAGATTTTATATTAGAAAAAAGTGATCAATATTTGCCAAAAGAAGGTGCGGAAATTTCTATGATCTCTGTTGTGGAGCCCATGCCACTTTTTTACGCAGATATTTACTGGTCAAATGAAGCTTACGAGGTTGAAAAAAATTTAGTTCGAGAAGGCATTGAAAAGGCAAAAGAGAAATTAATGGAGTTTGGTCGACTTTACGGCATTCAAACTAGTAACTGTCATGTAAAACAAGGGGATATAGTGACAGAGATTCACAGAATGGCCGAAAATCTAAATATAGACTTGCTGGTAATGGGCAGTCACTGTCGCAAAGGTTTCCAGCGGTTTCGTATGGGCTCAACAGCTGCAGCAGTGATACATGGTGCTAAATACGATTTACATATTGTAAGGCTTAAAGAGAGCTAAGTTTTTATCTGCAATAGGTTTCTACTTAAAAATTAGCGTAACTTCACCGTAACTTAAAAAAAACTAGATAGACGAAAGAATGCTGGCTAGATTAAACTTCACTTAAAACCTTTTTGCTTGATTGATAGGGTTTTAAGATGCGATTTAAGGCCTTGGCAAGGTTGCGCTCTACCAACTGAGCTATTCCCGCTTTTGAGTTGGTTAATATACATCCATGACATAAAGCATTCAAGAGAATTCTGCTACTTGAGTTTTCTTAAAATTTCTTCTGTATCTTCTCCAAGAGATGGAGCTGTTTTGGTAACTTTAAGTCTTTGCCCATCAAAGATTGCTGGATGAGAGACTGCATTCATTTTACCTTGATGCGGGCTATCCATTTGAAAAATTGTGTTGCTCGCTATAACTTGAGGCTGATTAATCACTTCTTCTCTTGGAGTAAATGGCGCGCAAGGCACATCATTCGCTCTTAATGCTTGAATGGATTCTTCTACAGTTAAATCAAGAAATGAGAATATTGCCTCAGCAACTAAATCAGACATATTTTCACTTCTAGATGATGCGTCTATAAAACGAGGATCAGTTTTATATTCAGGTTTTTTAATTGCATCAAATATTCCATACCACTGAGCATCTGTCATAGCTGCAATTGTAAAAAAACCATCTTTTGCATGGATTAAACTTGAGTAGGTAGCTGACAACGGGGGAAGTTTTTTTACATCCTTATCTATCAAAGTCTCATTCATCATCCCATCAGGCCATAAGAAGAAGATGGCTGAATCAAGCATGGATAATTTTATATGACTTGCAATACCAGTTCTTTCTCGTTGAAGGAGAGCAGCAGTTAGAGCCTGACAAGCAGTGTATCCAGTGATTTTGTCACATATTAATGTTTTCATATAAGCAGGCTGATCATCATTAGCCTGAATGCTTGTTGCTCCAGACATACCTTGAATTACATGATCATAAGCTGGCGCAGAAGCTAATGGACCTTCATCACCAAAACCAGAAATTGATACATAGATAATCTTTGGGTTGACTTTTCTAAGATCTTCCAAACCTAGCCCTAATTTTTCATTAACTCCGGGACGATAATTGCTAATAAAAACATCGGCTTCTTTTGCCAGTTTTAATAATTTTTTAACTTCTTTTTGATCTTTAAGATTCAGGTTAATTGACTTCTTGCCTCTATTACAATTTGCAAATATTGCAGAAAAACCTCCCTTCTGAGTTCCTAAATAACGCATTGAATCACCTATCCCAGTTGGCTCTACTTTAATTACTTCTGCGCCTTGATCACACAAAATCATTGTTGCTAAGGAGGCCGTTACTATGCTTGAAAGTTCTAAAATTTTTATTCCATCTAAAGGTTTTTGTTGCATAAGTATTTAACTCCCTTGGTTAGAGAATAACTCTAATGATTCGACCATTTTTTCTTTCACCTTCTCAATTGCCTGAATAGGTCTAATCATTACCTTAAATTCTACAATCTTCCCTTCATTATTCCATGAGATGATATCTGCTCCATTAATAGAAACTTCATCAATGAATGTTTCAAATTCAAGTACGCAATATAAATCTTGAATAATTTCTTTTGTATATTTAAAACGATTCATATTAAAAGATTGCCCTGCTGACATTAAATATAATTTTGCTAAATCCTTTCCTTCAATTGGTTTAAAAACTACTGGGGAATAAAAAACTACTGATTCATCAAGAATCTCATCTAAAAAACTAGGATCTTCAGATTTATAATTATCTAACCATTTTTGAAGATATTTTTTTGTGTTCATAGGCATTCAGAATAAAATTTAGATTAAAGGAATCCCTGAAAATAGAATTTCTTAAAATTTGTAACTACTAGATTATTTTTGCTTTCTTAGCTTTCGTAAACGTCGGTACTCATTTAATTTCTTTTTCTCAACTAATTCACGATTAAGATGACGTTTTTTTCTAGCAGCTTCAGATTTTTTAATTCTGACGGCTTTATTCATTCTTCTTTAATACTCTCATAAAGAAAAAATAAATGCAAAAAGATGGTTATTTTGTTTTGGTGAGTTTTTTTAGTCTGGATTTAAGAACTTTTAAATCTAAATTATATGCTGAACCAGATGAAGAATTTTTTCTAGACAAACCTTTTGTAATAAACTCTTTGCCTTGATTAGACTTAATTTTTAAATAAGCTTCTCTAAAAGGTACGCCTGATTGCACTAATTCATATGTACGATCTGTCATTAACATTCCCTTATCAATAAATTCACTTGATCTAGATAGATTAACTTTTATTGATTTCACCAAATCAGGTAATAGATCTAATGTCTTTAAGACACAATGGATAGAATAAATAAGAGATCTCTTGGTAAGTTGCAAGTCACGATGATATCCACTAGGTAGAGATATTAAATTTTCTAATTCTGCATAATGCCCAGCCAGCACAGCATAGTTAGCTCTCATTATCTCTATTACATCTGGATTAGATTTATTAGGCATGATAGATGAGCCAGTTAAATACTTTGATGCGACACTCAATAAATTAAACTCCTGAGATAAAAAAATACTTATATCCCAAGAAAATTTTCGAACATCCAGCATGGGCTGTTTCAATGAACCTATTAACTCTAATTCAAACTTACCTCTACTATTTTGGACATATAGGCTGTTTAATTGTTTTCTTTTAAAGTTTAACTCTTTGGTTGATATGTCACGCTTAATGGGAAGGTTGACCCCATATCCAGCCGCTGAACCCAATGGATTGGTATTCATCCACGACTGAGTATTTGATATCAAATTGACATTATCAAGAAAAGACTCAGCAAAAGCTCCAAACCACAAACCCCATGTAGATGGCATGGCTCTTTGCAAGTGAGTATAGCCTGGCATGGGATCCGATGAATGCTTTTCAGCCTTATCCAAAAATGATTTAGCAATCTTTAAATTAATTGATTGAATCTCATCTAATTTTGCTCTTGCATAAAGACGCATAGCTACCATTACCTGATCATTCCTACTTCTTCCAGTATGAATTTTCTTACCCACTGAACCAAGCTCTTTAGTTAAGTAATCCTCAATAGCAGAATGGCAATCTTCGTATCTGGAAGTTAGTTTAAATTTCTTTGCCTTAAATAGCTTTGCAAGCTTCTTCAAAGAAGAAATAGCTTTCTTAGCTTCAGATTTATTTAAAATATTAATATTCTCTAATTCATGCGCATGAGCAATAGATGCCTCAATGTCATACAAGAATATCTCTTGATCTAGAGTTATATCCTCACTCGATAAAAAATTATCGATTGCAGAATTTTTATCTTTTGAGTCTTGATTCCAAATTTTCATAATTACATTATCCCCAAGTTATCTTCCCATCCAAATGCAGAATTTAAATTTTGAACAGCTTGGGTTGCTCCACCTTTAAGGAGGTTATCAAGAGCGCAACAAAAAGTCAGCCTATTAATTTCATTATCAATTTCAAATCCTCCAATTATTACATTTGAAGTCTTTTGAACCTCTTGCATGTTAGGAAGTGTTTCATGAATAGAAATTAATTTATTCTCTTTATAAAAATCAAAGAATAAGTTGTATATTTCCTTGGTATTTTTAGTCTCAGAAAGCATAAAATTTCCTGTCATCAGGATGCCTCGAAAGAAATTACCAACATGTGGGGTAAATAGAATTTTTGAGTAGCTATGTTCTTTGGCTTCTCTTTCATGAAGATGCGAGACAAGTGAGTATGGAAGAATATTATCTTTAAGAACTTTTTGATCATTTCTATCATTGGGAGATGCGCCTGCGCCACTATACCCAGAGACACCATACAAATTTACTGAACCTTTTAAAATATTTTTAAGAGGAGTTAGCATGAATTGTATTGCGGACGCATAGCATCCAGGATTACTTATTCTGTTCGATCTAACCCGCTCTGATAGCTCAGGGATTCTATACTCCCACGCATCATCAAAACGATGATCTGAACTCAAATCAATAATGATTGAATTTGCATTATGGCGTTGGATTAAATCAATATATTTTTCAGATTCATTATCTGGCAAAGCTAAAATGAAGGCATCTTCATCAGCCAAAACTATATTATCTATGCTTAGATCTTGATATAACAAAGCGACATCAGCATCAAGATTCACTGGCTGACCAACTTTTGATGAAGAAAAAACTGAGCTAATGTTTATATGCTCATGATTAGCGAGAAGCTCTATGATTTCTTGACCAACATAACCCCTTCCACCTAATAAACCTACTTTTTTAATACCCATTTAAATCACACTTTTAGGTTTATTGATAGCATACTCAATGCAATCTTTAAGAGCGCCATAATCAGATATACCAATCCAAAAAATATGCCACTCATCTTGCTTCTGACAACCTTCACAAATTGATGTGTAAAAACTATTAATGGGATTATTAGGTCGCGATCGCCAAAAAACTTGGGGATAGACTTTTCGCATTTCATGCCAGATACCTGCTCCCAAACCTTCACCTTTTGCTTCAGGGATAACTCCAAACTTATCCATGTATGGAATTGAAAAGTCATTTGAAATAGCAATCGTAGCTCGCTTGCATGAGGTCATGAAAATCTTTAGATTATTGGAATTATCAAAAAAATCATCTACTAACTTTCCACTAAATGAAGTTTCTATAATATTTTTAAATTGCTTCTCTGTATCTTGGTTGGGTAATTCATGCTGAACAACACTATAACCGTGCTTAATTAAGGTGCCTGACCCAGAATCGGTAAAAAGTTCTTTTGGAAGATTAACTGGCTCTGTAATGGAAACAGAGGCGGTCTTTGGTAAATAATCTAGTAAAGACTTAATTTGCTCAAGCTTTAACTTCATCCCAGAATGAAGCCACTCTTCCTGCATAAGCTCATCATACTCAAGGGCTAAGTTAATAGTCGGAATAAGCTGACCCTTTTTATTAAATATCCCTCCGGTTTCTGATAAAAATATAGCTTTGTAAGGATTGATAGATTTTACTAATTCAACAGTGGCAATATCAGCATTAATATTGAGCATCTCGTTTTCTTGATAACCTATTGGTGCTATTACTGGTATAGAGTCTGATTCTAATGTTTCATTAATTAACTTAATGTTAATTGTTTGAATTGCGCCCACATAACCTAGATCAGAATTCTCCTGCGTACATTCAAATATGTTAGAAATAAGGCTTGTTGCAGTTGCTCCTTGGGCTTCTAAGGCTTGGACAATCTTCTTGTTTGTTTCGCTGAATACTGAGTGGGCAACATCTCTAACTTTTGATGAAGTAACTCTCTGACCATCAATAAAAGAAAAATCAATTTTTTGATCTTCTAAAGCTGCTGATAGCATTGGACCAGCACCATGGAGTATTACGGGTTTGAGGCCTACCTGGTTTAGAAATATCAATGATGAGATGAGATTTTTAAGATCATTTTCAATTACCGATCCCCCGACCTTAATTACTGCAAAACGTTGTTCTGGAGAGGAGAATTTTTCAATATATTTTTTAATCTCTTTCTCAGAACCTATAGCGCCAAGGAGTTTTAAAATAGTATCTTTTATAAAGTTATTAGATGAATTGCTCATTGAATTATCTTCTTAAAATCAATCAATGCTTGATTTAGCTCCTCAAGGTCTACTGATTCATTAGGTTGATGAGCATTAGCAATATCACCCGGACCATAAACAATTGCTCTATAACCTGCTTCACTAAATAAAGAAGCTTCTGTCCAGAAATTTACAGGTGGAGATAAATTCAAACCCAATTCACTTGCAAATAATTCTAAATCAGTAATATCTCCATTTGCAGGCAATGCAGGAGCAACGAATCCAGAAGTAAATTTTGAATTATTTTGAGTTGATTCAGCATTTAATTCTTGCAATAACTCATCAAAAGACTGTCCTGGCAAAGGCCTCATGCCAAATTTAACTTGAGCATGGTCAGCAATAATATTGGGCTTAATGCCACCCTCAACTAAACCTAGATTAAAAGCAATGCCTTTTAAATCCTTAAATGATGTCTCGTCGTATGACTGAGCAACCTTCAGAGCTGTATCTGACCACCGTGTTAATTTATGAATTGCATTATCGCTCATGGCTCTTTGCTCTGAGCTATGCCCAGCAAGACCAAAAAATTCCTGTGTACCAGTCACAATACCTCTATGACATGTTACGGCCATATTTTGAGTAGGTTCTGCAACAATCACGCCCTCAAAAGCTGGTCTTGTTTTTATATATTCCTTGATACAAGTACTTTGACCAGCCTCTTCATCTGTCGAAAATAAGATTGCGTAATCCTTCAAACCATTCTCGATCAATGTCAATAAACATGCTGCGGCTCCTTTAATATCACAAGCACCAAGCCCAATGGCTTTTCCTTTCTTGGTGATTAAATCATAAGGGTTAGATTGCCAACCATCGCCAGCTGGAACTGTATCTAAATGAACATTAACGAGATATTTTGGTGAGCCTGAGGCAATAAGAATGTTAAATGAGCCATCTCCTAAATCTATTACCTTAGGATCAATAAAATCTAATGAGTCTAAATATTTAATTAGGCCCGATTGCTCTATCCTTCGCGGAGGGTTTGAGGTGTCGCATGCAACCAGAGCTTTTAAATGTTTTAAAGTTAGCTCTAGGTCTGTATTCATTTTTTCTTATGAATAGAAGACCAAGTTGATGTGCTTTGACCAATTAACTTAATAAATCCTTTAGATTCTGCCTCTGACCAAGTTGCAGACTGAGCATAAGCTCCCTCCGGACTCTTTAGAATATTCTTTGATTTCACAGCAACTGCATCAACTCGACCTGGAGTAAGATTCAAAGTAACTTCGCCAGAAACAGTTTTTTGAGAATCAAACAAAAATGCCTCTAGGTTTTCTCTTAATGGCTCAAAATAAAACCCTCGATAAACAAGGTTTACCCATTCCTGACCAACCTGAGTCTTCACAACATTTTGTTTGTCAGTTAATACTGCCTCTTCTAAGGCTCTGTGAGCAGACATCAAAATAGTTATGCCAGGTGCTTCAAATACAAATCTACCCTTTAACCCAATAATTGTATCGCTTGAAAAAACTGATCGCCCTATTCCAAATGAACCTCCCAGAGCATTTAAAGTTCTTAAAAAATCAGCTCCTTGCATTTTCTTACCATTGATAGAAACAACTTTTCCTCTAAGAAATTTGATTTTTAGGGTTTTTGGTCTTTTTGGATATTGATGAGGTAACTTGCACAAAACAAAACTTTCGCTTGATGGTTCCTCCCATTCATCAATTTCACTTCCTGAAATTGTTGCTCCCATGAGGTTTTCATTGATGCTGTATTTTTTATGCAATGAGGAAACCTTAAAGCCTTTTTCTTGCAAATAATCCTCTTCGTATCCTCTAACATTTTTTGTAATATTTTGAATCTCTCGTATTGGGGTGATAATGTTGTAATTCCCATGAGCCCTAATAGATAGATCAAATCTAATTTGATCATTGCCCATGCCTGTGCACCCATGAGCGATATCTTTAGTTTTTAATTTTTTACATAATTTAATTGATTCTTTAACTATTAAGTATCTATCTGAACAAAGTGCTGGATACTTATTTTGATAAAGAGCTCCAGATTGAACTAATGGGATTAAAATTTCAGACCACAAGCTCTTTTCTACATTAATGTTGATATGTTTTTTTGCCCCTAATTCATTAGCTCTTTTTGTTATTACTTGCTCCTCTTTAACAGAGATGCCTCCAGTGTTTACGAATAAAGTGTGAACTTCATAACCTTGATCAATTAGATATGGAATACAAAAACTTGTATCTAAACCCCCTGAAAATGCTAATACTACTTTCTTGCTCATTATTTATACCTATAAAATTTTACTTAACATGGACTTTTGAACATGCTTTCTATTTGCTGCTTCTTTTCCTGCTAGGCAATAGTCAGCATCCATGACACCATCAGTTGCTTTAATATTTCTTCTTAAGGGCAGGCAATGACTAAATACAGCATTGTTAGTGAGGCTCATCTTTGATTCATCAACAATAAAGCGCTTGTATTGATTATTGCTTGCTATCTGCTCATCTTCTCTTCCATAGTGACTGAGGCAACCCCAGCTTTTTGCATAAACAATATCGGCATTTAAATAAGCGCTGTCAATATCATAAGAAATATCAAATAAAGCTCCCTCAGATTCACAATTATCTTTTGCCGCTTTAAGGTATCTATCATCAAGATGGTAGTTTTCAGAGGGGCATAATAATTTAACATTCATGCCAAATTTACTAGCTATTAAAAGACTTGAATTAGCTACCGCTGTGTTTAATGGTTTAGGGTGGTAAGTCCAAGTAAGCAAATAATCTTTGCCCTGCAAATCATCAAAATGTTCTTGTAAAGTTAAAAGATGAGCGAGTTCTTGGCATGGGTGTTCAATCGTCTCCATGTTAACAACAGGCACAGATGAATATTTTGCAAAACTATTAATAACAGAGTCTGCTCTATCTTGATCCCAATCCTGAAACTTAGGAAAAGCTCTAATCGCAATACAATCACAGTAGGATGAAAGCACTTGCGCAACCTCTTTTACATGCTCTTCTGGCTCTCCATCCATAACAATATTTTCTTCAAATTCAATCGGCCAGGCATCCTTTCCGGGCTGAAGGATAACTGCAGTACCAGAAAGCTCACTAATACCTACTTCAAAACTAGTTTTTGTTCTTAGAGAAGGGTTAAAAAACAGCATTGCAATTGATTTATTCTTTAGGAGAGGTTGATAGGGATTTTTTTTAAGCTCAATTGCAAAATCAATAATATCCTGAAGCTCTGATCGGGACCAATGTTGAGTTGTAATAAAATTCTTCATCTTAATTTATAAAACCACGCCATTTCTGGGGGTTATTAGATAGATCTTCGTCTTCTATTGATTGGGGTTGGAGATGAAACAAATGCACCCATGCAGCATAGCTTATTTAGCCATGTTGCTTGGTTAGACGATCTTGTTGACCTTATTGCTTTGTTCATAGTGATGGAAGTATGCAAGAAAAAACCTATAAATCCAATATTATTCATAAAAAAAGGGGTCTTTTACTCCCTTCAAAATTAAAAATTTTTATTATTTTGCGCCCGAAAGAAAACCTTCATTTAACTTAAATTGCGCTAATTAAAATTTCAAAAGATAATATCAATATGACACTCAAAGATTTAATTGATGAAGCCCATGTAATAGTTCCAAAAATTTCTTGTGAAATTTTTGCAAAAACCTCAGAAGACTACTTTCTAATAGATGTGCGAGAAGGAACTGAAATTATTGAAACAGGAAGCATAGCTAATGCTGTAAACATCCCAAGAGGATTGATTGAAATGAAGCTCTCGACTAAAGATGATAATCAGAGCTTAAATGCAGATACACCAATTGTTGTTTACTGTGGTGGAGGAAGCAGAGCTTCTCTTGCAGGTAAAACCCTAATAGAAATTGGATTTGTTAATGTCCAAAATCTTGAAGGAGGCTACAGAGGCTGGAAAAAGTTTGCTAAAAAGACTAAAAAGCTAAAATAGCAAATATCATAGTAAGAAGTACAGAATCGGGAGGGGTCTCTTGCTGATAGTTTGATTTGGTTGTTTCAGCTTCAGAATCTGAGGGTAAAGCTTTTGTAGGCTCTTCTTGCACCACTCTTTCTACAGTTTCCTGGGTTGATGTTTCTTGCACTGCGTCTATATCTGCAGGAAGAATTGGATTGTCTGCAAAAACAAACAATGGCAATACTAACAAACTAAGTTTAAAAAATTTCATTCTTTACCTCTCTTTATAAAAATTACTTAACACGGACCATTAAATGATCTGAGTGATTCAGTACATCTAATTTTACATCAGCAAGCTCTTCCTCATGTATTGCTGACAATGCTTCTACTTTGGTAGCCCAATCTGCATAACTATCATAGCCACAGTAAAAATTCCAAGTAAGCTCTGGGCCCCAAAAATGTTCAGCCATATTACATCCGCCAAATGCTTGATCGTAAGCATCAAATAATTTTCTAGCATTAGCTCGTCGCTCATTATCAGTTAAATAAGGGCCGAAAGAATATTTAGCTTCTAAAACATAAGGTGTTGGTTTGGTTAGGTTCCGAATAACCACAGCAGCTAACTTGTCTGTATGATCTCCAAATAGTTGCTTAGGGTTGCCCCCTGCAATTGGATTATTAGAATCGTTAATCTTTGCAAATTGTTCCCAGCTATCAAAATAGCAATAAGTCATAAATGATCTGCCTCCGCCAAACTGATGCCTAAGCATTCCACAAGCGTTATATCCATTTTCTTCTAGAGTCTCAATATTTTTAAGGAGTGATTTTTTTAATCTCTCTGGGTTACCACCGGCAGGTTGAATATATGTTGAAATATAAACAAAGTTATTCTCATGAATGGCAGTCTCTTTTTTGCCTTCTTCATGATGAGCAGCATACAAGCTTAAACTTAATGCAAAAGCCAAAATTGAAAATATATTTTTCATATGATTCTCCTTAAAATTAACCTATGAAATCAAACTCTATAATTGCACATTTTCATAAATATTAACATTGCTATTTCTCAAATAACAACGTCATTCTGTCTGACTCCCCTATTTCTTCATACTTTGATCTGTCTTGATCTTTTAATCGATATGAGGGAGGCAAGGTCCAAACTCCTTTTGGATAATCGGCTGTATCCTTTGGGTTTGCGTTTATTTCAGATGTTGCAACAAGCTTAAACCCTACTGCCAATGCAGTTTCAATGGCCAGCGACTGTGAAACATAACCACTTGATTTCATAAATTTCATGCCAGATCCCTCTGGAGCTCTGTGTTCAACAATTCCAAAATGCCCGCCAACTTTTAAGGAATCGTAGACTTCTTCCATCACAGATTTCATGGCATCACGTGCCAACCAATTATGAAGGTTTCTAAATGTAACGACTAAATCTTGTGTTTCAGGTTTCGTGAAGGCTTGAGTTGGTGGAGTCTCGGCAGTAATTACTCTGATGCCATCAAACAAGGGATTAGATGAAACCTTCTTATCATAGGCTTCTCTAGAACGTTTGTAATAACCGCTGCCTTCAGGATTGTAATGCGTTACAGAAAGTTTACCGTTTTTTTTAAGATAAGGAGCAAGAATCTCAGTATACCAACCACCCCCGGCAGCTAATTCTAGAACATGCATCGTAGGTTCAATTTTAAAAAATGAAAGAGTCTCATACGGATTTCTAAAATTATCTCTTGCAGAATATTTAACATTTCTTTCTGGGTTGTTTATCGCATCGAGCAAGGCATCTTCGTGATGAGCAGATTCAATGTTTGTAGAAAAGCTAAAAGAAATTATTGATAGTCCCAAAATTTGATAAATATTTTTCATGTCAATCTCCTGTTTATAGATTAATGTTAGTCTAGTATTAACACTAATAACAGGACATAAAATGGAATGGTTAAAAAAATTTGATGGTTTATTTTTTGTTGCTGGAAGATCTTTACTTGGCTTATATTTTATTGGACCAGGATTGAGTAAAGTTTTTGATTTCACATCAACGCTTGCATTAATGCGGATGAAAGGTGTTCCTTTTAGCTCAGTGCTTCTGCCTCTAACAATTGTTATTCAATTACTTGGTGGTATTTTTTTAATTCTTGGAAGAAATTTAAGACTAACTGCATTCATACTATTTGGTTTAACTATTGTTATAAATATCTACTAACTGCATTCATACTATTTGGTTTAACCATTGTTATAAATATCTATATTCATAATTTTTGGACACTCAACGGAGATCCTTCACAAGGTCATGAGATACAAAATTTTGTAAAAAACTTAGCTATAGCTGCAGGCTTGTTAGTCCTGGCAACTAAAGATAAAAACTAATAGTCTGAATAACTCCAATAAACCCTAGCCAACCCAAATAGGCCAATCGAGCAATTGAAGTGTTTTGATGATTCCACACACCTAAGGCACCAAAGGCTCCACAGGCTCCAAGGGATGGGATCCAAAATCCAACCAAGCCTAACAGACCTAGCAGACCCAATAATCTAATTGGGCCGCCAGATTGGCTTGGATGAACTTTATTAAGAAGACCTGTTAAACCGATAAGACCAAATAATCCAACCAGCCCCAGGTAACTCATCGATTAATCTCTAGGACGAGACTCGTTGACAACTAATTTTCTGCCGTCAACTTCAGCATCATTTAATGCTTGAATGGCATCTTCACCGCCATCAGACATTTCAACAAAACCGAATCCACGAGAGCGATTAGTTTGACGATCAGTGATGACTTTGGCTGATGTAACTGTGCCGTGCTCAGCAAAAACTTGCTCAAGACTTGCATCATCGATACTCCAAGGGAGATTTCCAACATAAATATTCATAAAATTCCTTCTTAATGAAAAACAAAAAACGAAGTGTACAGCATTTTACTATATAAAACTTAATATATTAAACATTTAAAAAATCAGCTGTTTCTTCACCAAATTCAGACCACCACTCCATCCCCATAAGATGTATACGCTCTAAGTTAGCATCAGAAGTATCATCCATTCTTCGATTAACCAAGCCAGTAGCTGAATTAACCCTTAGATAATCTTTACCCATTAGATCCCTAGATATTTCATCAAACATACTTGATTCAAGCATAATTCCTAAAATGTCATGGCGAAACCAACTCAAGGCCCCCCACTTAGCAGAGTTACGTCCATTAATTTTTCTTCTATTAATTCCAGCGCCAATACTAAGAACTCTTATATTGCATCCAGAAAAAATTTTCTTGGCCTCTGAATATCCTATCAAAGATGGGTTATTGGCCACAATACCCCCATCAATCAACCAAGTTCCGTCATCAATCTCTTGTGTAGAGTAATAAATAGGTGCAGCACTAGTTGCGCTTGCTGCACTAACCATTTTAATTCCAGGAGAATCATAGGAACTCAATAAACGAGGCTTTCTATTCTCAACATCATAGGCTAAAACTGCTACAGGTTTTTTAGCCTCTCCAAGGGACTGATCTTGAAAATATTCCAATAATATTTCTCGCTTACCCTTGCCGTCATATTTTGGGTTTGTTTGCAAGAAAGAAGCATTATCCCAAAATGATTTAGACATTGTTTTAGCTAGATTTTCTTTTGACCAAAAATTTTCTAATTCAAAACAACTGGCTTCTAAGCCCGCAATATTCAAAGCATTAATTCCCCCAGCGCTAGTGCCAATAAAAAAATCAAAGATATCAAAAATTTTCTTTCCTGAAGCAATTTCTAATTGCTTGAGAAAAACCACTGCTGCAATTGCTCTTACGCCTCCCCCGTCAAAAGATAAAACTAGTTTTGTTTTTTTTGGTTGAGTGAGGTACTTAAAAAAACGTCGAATATCCAATGATCAATTGCTCTCTAGATAAATTCTGTTTAAAGTTTGGCTAAGTCTAATTGCTCCCAATGCGATCCTTTCTTGAACGATTTCAAAATGGCTTTCCATATATTTATTTGTAACAATTTTTAACTCATTGTGTCGATAACCAACAGATTTTTGCATTGCAATATCTCGACTCTCTTGAGCCCAAGATTCGATCTCATGAGAATGATCTATCCCTAAAAATATTTTTATCTTAGATGTCACATTATCTAATAGGTAATCTTTGCCATGAACAAATTCCATGTGATCAATAATCTGTCCATCCCACAATTTATGCATATTGGTATTTTTACCATTTTCAAACTTGAGAAAATGCCTATTACCACCCAAATCCTCAGGATAACCAGCATGCATAGGCTGATGAATATCTCCAGCAAAATGACCAACAAACCATAAAGCCTCTTCTTTTTTACTAAATGACGTATTTTTATCTTTTAAAATATTTAGTTGCTCATAAAAAGAAGCAATAATGCACCCATTCTCAGGACACTTTGCAGCATAAGTATCTTTCTCAGAATCAGAGAGATTGATGTAATGCCATGATCTAGTATCTTTTCTTTCACCTTTGATCCAGTCAGCCCAAAGACATGCTCTCCCAAAAGAGCCATGCTCTTCAATCAGAGGGTCTAGTGCTTTTACGGCAGAAGGATTCAATAACTTATATGCCTCATCACAAACCATCTGATGCCCAGTATCCCACCACGCACTAGAATCCATAGATAAAATAAAAAGCGAAGTAAAAAATATTTTTTTAAACATACTTAATGAAATTCAACTACAGATTTTGCAATGGATCGAAACATAGCAACATGCGCATCTTTTGAATACTGTATCTCTTGATAAAATTTATAGTTAGAGGAAGATTTCGCAATAACAACATTGCTAATTGGATCAATGTAAATATATTGGTTATAAAGCCCAGCTGCTAAATAGTCAGAAGAAGGAAAACCAGGAACCCACCATTGATAACCATAACCCCAGGTACTTGAAGAAAGATTATTTTCACCAGGTTGAAGATGAGGTCCATCAGTTAAATGTGATGCCTGCACCCATTGCTCTGGAATAATTTGTTGATCATTCCATCTTCCATTATTTAAGTAAAGCTGACCAAATTTAGCGTAATCACGCAAAGTAGCATTAAGGCCGCCGAGAGCCCAAGCCATGCCTGTATCATCAACCATATAATAGGCATCATGCTCCATTCCTATTTTGGTCCAAATTTTGTCTTCAAGAGTTTTAGCAACTGGCTGACCAGTTACCTCCTCTAACAACATCGCTAGCATCTGAGTGTCGATACTTACATAATGATTAAAGGTCCCAGGCTCTTTTCCGTTTTTTAAATTTTTTGCAAAGTCTCTCATAGATGTACCTTGCGCTATGGCTCGAGCAAATTTATTAATATCAGAGTTATAGTCTGTGTAATCTTCATTAAATATGATTCCTGATGACATTTGTAAAATGTCTTTAATAGGGATATTTTCGTAACCAGTTCCAATAAAATCTTTTAAATATTTTGTTATTGGATCTTCCAAGCTTTCAATAAGCCCATCATGATAGGCTATCCCAATAAGAGCTGAAAGAAATGATTTTGCAACTGACCATGAAATATGAGGTTGATCTTTTGAATTACCTTGCCAATAATTTTCATAGATCAAGGTCCCTTCATGAAGAATAATCAATCCATCTGACTTAAAGTAATCTAATGCCTCAACAAGGTTATGTTTCTTACCTTCCATTTCATAAAATTCAGGAAGTTCAAAGGGTTTTGTTTTAAAAATATAAGGTCTATCTGAGGCTTTTACTGTTGTAGTAGGAAAGACCTTATTCATATTCATAAAATTCTCGACAATCTTGTCCTCATCAAACAAATGAACAACGTTATAAACTCTTATTGCTTTAGGAATATAGATCAAGGCAGCAAAAAAAATAGCTATAAAAATCCCAATTAAAATTTTATTCAGCATCATTGATTATTGGAACATTGATTGATCAAAGGCATCAAGATATTCATTTGAAATTTCTTCTAACTGACGTTTGTAACCTTTGTGAGTAAATATATAAAAATCTTTATTTTCAATTCCAGCAAAAATAGCTTGGGCAGCCTCAAGCGGAGATATTGGATAAGTGTTTTGTGCATCCTCAGCTGCGACCTCCAATAAAGCTTTTGGGTTATTGTCTGAATCTTCTGACTCGACCTTCTGATTTGAACTGCTACCGTATGTGCTATTTACAATATTGGTGGTTACTTCTCCTGGACAGACAATGCTTACATCAACGTTTGAATTAGTTAATTCAGCTCGCAAGGATGTCATAAGGCCCCTGATACCAAATTTAGATGCCGAATAAAGTCCTAACATCGGATAGGCTATAAAGCCTGAGGTAGAACAAGTTGCAATGATGTGCGCTTCTTCTTTAGAAGATTGCATTTTTGGTAAAAAGGCATGCACTCCATTAAAACAACCTCCTAAATTTATATTAATTAGCCAGTCATACATATCTCGGTTTACTTGACTTAAAGGAGCAGGACCAAGCACTCCAGCATTATTAAATAGAAGATGACAATTTTGGAATGTTTCAAAAGTTTGACTTGCAAGATTTTCAACTTCATTTAGCTTGCTTACGTCAGTCACTCTAGCTATGGCCTCAACGCCTTTGCTTTTAACTATCTCGAGCGTTTTATTTAATCCAGTCTCATCTACATCTGCTAATACAACCCGCATTTTATTATTAGCAGCAATCTCAGCGATTCCTCGACCAATACCGCTACCCGCTCCGGTTATTACAGCTACTTTATTTTCAAAATTTTTCATTTATTCCTTCGTTTCAGCGCTCCCATTAAGAATATCTTATCTTAAATAAAATTAAAAATACTTAACTAAAAAATATGCCGAAGGTATAACAATAGCCCATAAAATCATGGCTAATATTAAGGGTTTCCAACTTAATGATTTGAGCTCAACCGAATCAAACTGGCTTCCAATACAAAATAGACCCAACAGAAGAAAGCCCTGACTGGTTATCTGAAGGCTATTGATTGTCTGCTCATTAAAATTAAATACGGTGTTAGCAATGATTGCTAACATAAAAAATATTATAAACCGAGGAAATTTAGTCGCTTGTGCTTGCTTATTAAATACCCAATTGGCAATAAGTATTAATGGTATGAGCCATATAGTTCTTCCTAATTTTAATGTAGCTGCAACTTGAGCAGACTCATTGCTAAAAATTAGAGCCGAGCCAATAACTGAACCTGTGTCATGAATAGCTAACGCTGACCAAGCACCAAATTCAAAATTAGTCATTTCTAAATAACTTCCAACAATAGGAAATGAAATAATTGCAAAAGCATTTAACAAAAAGACAATCGTCATTGCTACCAACAATTCCTGAGGTTTAGCTTTTATAATTGGTGCCATCGCTGCCATGGCAGTCCCACCACAGATAGCTGCACCTGATGATAGCAAGAAGGCAATTCGATGATGAATTCCAAGAATTTTGCCGAGAAGCAAGCCTGAAAAGAAAGAAATAATCACAAATAGTGAAATCCAAGGCAAATATTCTGAGCTCACATTTAATGCATAAGGCAGACTAATGGTTGCACCCAAAAGCACAATACCAATCTGCAATGGGATAGTGCCAATCCGACGAGTAAAGAATGTTGATGAAGGTTTGAGGAAATACGCAAAAAGGATTCCCATAAATATAGATAAGGCTGCGTTACCTATATATAGAGAAGCTAAAACAAGAAATGCAAATGTAAAATAAAGCAATTACTGTATCCTTTATCCAAAAAAATTATGAGCATCTAATATTAAGCGTTATTTAACAAAAGAGAAAACTTTAAATGATTAACTTATTTTATCTGATAGTTTTTTTTCTTAATCTTATGCTTTCTGGTGTGACTTCAACTAACTCATCGTCCTCAATAAACTCAAGAGCTTGTTCTAATGTATGTTGAATGTGTGGGGTTAAAATAAGATTCTCGTCTGTTCCAGCAGCTCTAATATTTGTTAGTTGTTTAGCTTTGGTTGGGTTAACTGGTAAATCATTATCCCTAGAATGTAACCCAACAATTTGACCTTTATATATTTCAAGCCCGTGACCAACAAACATGCGGCCTCTATTTTGCAAATTAAACAATGCGTAAGCTAAAGTTTTTCCTGTAATCATGGAAACCATTACCCCATTTTGGCGATTAGCAATTTCACCCTTTTTAGCAAGGCCGTAATGATCAAAAATACTAGTTAAAACTCCACTGCCACTTGTTAAAGTAAGAAATTGTGATCTGAATCCAATTAGACCTCTTGATGGAGCTATAAATTCAAGCCTCATTCGACCATTTTCTGTAATAACTAATGACTGTAAATCTGCTTTTCTATTTCCCATCTCCTCCATAATTGCGCCTTGATGTTCTTCTTGAATATCAATTACAACAACCTCATAGGGCTCATGAATCTCTTCTCCTACTTCTTTTTGAATTACCTGAGGTTTAGAAACAGCCAATTCATAACTTTCTCTTCGCATAGTTTCAATCAATACTGAAAGATGTAATTCTCCCCGCCCGGAAACCTTAAATTGATCTGGGCTTTCTCCCTCTTCAACTCTTAAGGCAACATTATGAATTAACTCTTGTTCTAGTCGATCTTTAATATTTCTTGAGGTGACGTATTTACCCTCTTTGCCACAAAACGGTGAATCATTAACTTGAAAAACCATGCTGACAGTTGGCTCATCAACTGATAGAGGTGGCAGTGGATTTACATACTCAGGATCACATAGTGTATCGGAAATATTCAACGCCTCTATTCCAGTAATGCAAACAATATCACCAGCTTTTGCTTCTTCCGTTTCAACTCGCTCAAGCCCATGATGGCCAAGAACTTGAAGGATTTTAGCCTTTCGTTCAACTCTATCCTTACCCACCACAATCACACGATCGTTTGGCTTAACACTTCCGCCAGTGATTCTACCTATACCAATTACCCCAACATAACTATTACTATCCAATGCTGAGATTTGCATTCTAAAGGGAGATTGTTGATCGACTTCTGGAGCTGCAACTTTCTCAATGATCGTGTCCAGCAATGGAGTCATATCGTTTGCCAATTCATCGGGCTCATGCCCTGCCAATCCATTTATAGCTGAAGAATAAATAACGGTAAAATCTAGCTGCTCATCAGTCGCACCAAGATTATCAAATAATTCAAACACTTGATCGAGAACCCAGTGAGGCCTTGCTTCTGGCCGATCCACCTTATTAATTACCAAAATTGGATGCAGCCCTTTTTCAAATGCTTTTTGTGTAACAAATCTAGTTTGGGGCATGGGCCCATCAACAGCATCAACCAGCAATAAAACTGAATCAACCATGGAAAGCACTCTTTCAACCTCGCCACCAAAATCGGCATGGCCAGGCGTATCAACAATATTAATCCTATGATCTTTCCAGTTTATAGCTGTATTTTTTGCAAGAATTGTGATTCCCCGCTCCCTTTCTTGATCGTTGGAGTCCATGATTCTTTCAGTTGCCATGCTTTTTCGATCTAAAGTTCCTGATTGCTGCAATAACTTGTCAACCAGGGTTGTTTTACCGTGATCAACGTGGGCGATGATGGCAATATTTCTAAGCTTTTCTTTATTCATGATGGGTAATAATTGAGGAGGATTATACGAGAATATAAAAAAAGAAATACCCTGCTTGATAACTATTGTTAAATATATATTTAAAGCTGCATTGACCCTAGCTCAGTAAGTCTATACCCTGCAGTCATCTGATAGATATCAGACAGGCTTATATTAATAAATAAAAATGTCATTTAAAGAACTCGGATTATCCGATCCAATTTTGCGATCTCTAGAGGATCTAAAGCATTCTGAACCCTCGGAAATTCAAAAACAAGCAATACCAATTGTCTTATCAGGTAAAAATATAATGGCCGCTGCCCAAACTGGAACTGGTAAAACAGGCAGTTTTGTTTTACCAATGATTGAACTGCTGCAAAACCAAGCAAAGCCATATAGAAAACATGTTCATGCATTAGTGTTAACTCCAACCCGAGAATTAGCTGCTCAAGTAAGAGAAGATGTTTACACCTATGGAAAATTTACCTCTATCACTTCAGCTGCAATTTTTGGTGGTGCTAAGATTTTTCCTCAAAAATCTAAACTTAAAAAAGGTTTAGATATTCTTGTTGCAACTCCTGGAAGATTGCTTGATTTACATAATCAAAAATCGGTTAAATTAAATAACGTTCAAATTTTGGTACTAGATGAAGCTGATCACATGCTTGATATGGGGTTTATCCATGACATCAAAAAAATTATTGCTTTAACACCACCGGATAGACAAAATTTACTCTTTTCAGCTACATTTTCTCCAGAAATTAAAAAACTTGCGCAGTCGTTAGGCACAGGCCTTATAGAAATTGCAACTGATTCTCCAAACAGCACTGTTAGTGCAATTAAACAAATTGTTTATAAAGTCGACAAGAGCCAAAAATCTAACTTATTAAGCCACCTCATTCATTCAGAGCAATGGCCTCAAGCGCTTGTGTTTTCAAGAACCAGACACGGGTCTGAAAAGATTGCTAAAAAACTCAATGCTGCAGATATACAAACAGCAACCATTCATGGTGATAAGACACAGGGAGCAAGAATGCGTGCACTCAGGGAATTTAAAGAGAAAGATGTAAGAGTCTTAGTTGCCACTGATGTTGCCGCAAGAGGGATTGATATTAGCAATCTTCCCTATGTAGTTAATTTTGATGTGCCTACCTACCCAAATGATTACATTCACAGAATTGGAAGGACTGGTCGAGCAGGAAAAGAAGGTACAGCCATATCTTTTTTAAGTATAGATGAGCAAAAGTTCTTAAGAGGAATTGAGGAATTAATTAACAGCAAGATTCCACAAAAAATTGAAGAAGGATTTAAACCAACGGATAAGGCAGAAAACAGCTCTAGACCAAAAAATTTTAGAAGTAAAAAGTCTGGGTTTCAAAAAAGGAAGGTCGCTAAAAAAGGCAAAGCAGATTTTAAAAAATCTAATACGGGATCAAAAAATAGGCCAAGTCAAAATAAAAAGAAAGGATCTAAAGCTAAGACTCGGTGGAAAAAAGGGAAAGGTGTCTAGGCATGCTTGCCAGGTACCCAAGAAATTCCTTTCAGCAAATCTTTACCTGAGGTATTTGCATCCCCTTCTAGCGAAGTTGCCATAACATCATTCCAGCGATTTAAATATCCGAATAAAGCTATCACGCCCATGATTTCAACAATATCATCATCAGACCAATAAACATGTAATTGCTTTTCTGTATCCTCAGCTACATTTACAGGAACCATGCTGGCCTCTTGCGCAAACTGTAAAGCTGCTTTTTCAGCATCTGTAAAAAAATCTTGATTCTTAAAATCCCAAACATGCTCAAGTCTCTCAGATGTCGAACCATAACGCTCTGCAGCTCTAATGGTATGCGCCTGACAATATCTACATCCAGCAGTATTGCTGCTCACGAAGGCAATTAAGCGTTTGAATTCCGAGGTTAATTGACCATGGTTCTCCATTACAGCCATATTTAGCTCTATAAATGCTTTTGCAATATTTGGCCTTCTTTGCATTGTAAGGACTGAATTAGGGCAAAAACCCAATGTTTCATTAAAAAAATCTACTAGCTCTTTTACCTCTTGATCAGAGATATCTATTGGATTAACTAGAGGCATTGAAAAACCTTAACATAAATTACTTTCAAGGTCTGATGATTAATGCTTCAATAAATATATATGAGTAAAAAATTTAAAAAAGAAACAATTGCTTCTAAAGCTGGTGTTGGGACAGACAAACAGCATGGAGCTATTATCCCTCCCCTATATCTCACATCAAATTTTGAATACGATAAGATCGGAAAAAAACAGGAATATGAATATACCAGACAAAGTAATCCCACTCGAGATCATTTGATAGCCGCCTTAACAGATCTTGAAGGTGGTCTAGGTGGTGAAATATTGAGCTCAGGCATGGCAGCCATTACTTTGGTAGCTAATATTCTACAACTTAAAAGCAGGGTTATTCTCCCTCACGATTGTTATGGTGGGACATTTCGGCTTTTTTCAACTCTTGCTAAAAAAGGAATTCTTGAGGTTTATTTTGTTAACCAAGGTCATGACTCTTTCTTGAAAGAAACAATAAATGAAATAAATCCTGACCTAATTTGGGTAGAAACTCCATCCAATCCACTGTTGCAGGCAGTAGATATTCAAAAAATTTCAGAACAAGCAAAAAAATACAATTCCTTAGTAGCAGTTGATAATACTTTTTTATCTCCATCTCTTCAAAACCCTCTTAAGCTGGGCGCAGATATAGTTATGCATTCAACAACAAAATACATAAATGGTCATTCTGATGTTATTGGTGGAGCAGTAATTACAAATAATCCTGAGGTTTTATCAGAATTAAAATTTTGGTCAAATGCACTAGGTATTACTGGATCTCCATTTGATAGTTATTTAACCCTGAGAGGTCTGAGAACTTTAGGCATTAGAATGCAACAACACGAAAAAAATGCTGTTGCAATTGTTGAGCTTTTATCCAATCACCCCAAGGTTGGTAATGTCTATTATCCAGGCTTGTCTGATCATCCATCTCATTCAATAGCAAAAAAACAGCAAAGTGGATTTGGTGGAATGTTAAGCTTTGAGTTAAATGATGGTCTTTCAGAGGTAGAGAGTTTTATCAAAGCAGTTAATATTCTGCCCCTTGCAGCATCTCTTGGGGGGTTTGAAAGCCTGATTAGCCATCCATATACCATGACTCATGGAGATCTTACCTCCGATCAAAAAAAAGAAATTGGCATTTCAGAAAATCTAATTAGAATTTCAGCAGGCCTTGAAAATACTGATGATTTATTAGATGCAATAAAAAATGCCTTAAAATAGATTGATCAATTTTCTTTAATCTGGATCTTTGTCAGCTTTCCTTTGTTCAACTTTATAAACTTCTCTATCGACACAATCAAAGTAACTGGCTTGCTCTGGGGAATGATCGTCATTGGACACTGTCGCACCATCCTTCTTTCGAACGACTGGAGGACCTGGAGGAGCCATTCCCATGCATGACGACATTGCTGCTCCCATATATCCCTCTACTCCTATTTGAGCATATGGATTTTTTGCTTTTTCAAAGGGGCTCAACTCTTTAGTTTGGCAGCCACTGAGAGAAATTAAAATTAAGAAGTTAAAAATTTTAAGGACAATTGAAAATTTCATTCATTGTAAAAAAATATGTCTTATTTATATTTATAACATACAAAATTTCTGACTTAAAGGTACAGAAACATTTAAATAAAAATTAGGTTGCATATTGGCTATTATATGTATATGGTAAAACTAGATATTCCTATAAGTAAAGGTTTTTTCCTGTACCTTATAACTAATTTGGAGGGGAGCCAAATTATATGGATACGAAATACTTATTTAAACGACATAATACCTATTGGGTTAAAGTTGCTGTTCCCAAAGACCTTCGAAAAGAATTAGGTTTTGATCTAAGAACCTCATTACACACTCATGAGTTATCTGAAGCTCAAAAACTCAGAGAAACTGTAGTTGAGGGTTTTAAGTCCCAAATATTCGCAGCCAAAGAAAACCTTAAACAATCCAATGGAAAGGGTTCCGTTAAAACTTTTATGCCGATAACTGATACCTCTGATCCTCAGTATTACCATAAAGTTGTTGATTGTCAGTATGCATGCCCTGCTCACACGCCTGTACCGGAATATATCAGAAAAATTTCACAAAATGAGTATACAGAAGCCTATATGATTAATTGGGAATCAAATGTATTTCCTGGAATCCTTGGTCGAACATGCGACAGGCCTTGTGAACCTGCATGTAGAAGAACAAGAACCCATGAGAAACCTGTTGCTATATGTAGGCTCAAAAGAGTCGCAGCTGATTTTAAGGATGATGTTTCTGATTTATTACCTAAAACTCCTACAAACAGTAATGGAAAGAAAATTGCCCTCATTGGAGGTGGGCCGGCATCATTAACTGTTGCAAGAGATCTAATTGTCATGGGGTACGAATGTACACTATTTGAAAAAGATCCTCAGGCCGGAGGCTTAATGCGAACCAATATTCCATCATTCAGACTGCCAGAGGAAGTCTTGGATGCTGAGGTTAATCAGATTCTAGATATGGGATTAAATACAAAATTTAATTCTGAAATTACTAGCCTAAAAAAATTTTTAAATGAAGATTTTGATGCAGTCTTTGTGGGGACTGGAGCACCAAAAGGTAAAGATTTAAACATTAAAGGTCGCAAAGAAGCAAAAGCAAATATTCATATTGGTATAGATTTTTTAACAAGTATTGCCTTTGAGCATATTGATTCTATTGGAAAAAAAGTAATTGTTTTGGGGGGTGGGAACACAGCAATGGATTGTTGTAGATCCTCTTTAAGATTAGGAGCTGAAGACGTAAAGGTTGTTGTCAGAAGCCCTTTCTCACAAATGAAAGCATCTGAATGGGAAATTGAAGATGCCATGGAGGAAAATATTCCAATTTTTGAGAACCATGTTCCTAAAAAATTTATTCATGATGAAGGAAAACTAACTGGAATGGAATTTCAAAAAGTTGAAGCCGTCTTTGACGCAAAAGGCAATCGATCGCTGGTCCCAACCGATGATGATCCTGTCATTATTGAATGTGATGATGTGCTAGTAGCTATTGGTCAAGATAATTCCTTTGAGTGGATAGAAAGAGATATTGGCCTAGAATTTGGAGAGTGGGATATGCCGGTTGTAAACCCTACAACCTTTCAATCTACACATCCGAAGGTCTTTTTTGGTGGGGATGCTGCTTGGGGTCCAGAAAATATTATTTGGGCGGCAGCACATGGACACCAAGCTGCAATTTCTATTCATAAATTTTGTCAAAATGAAGATATTAATAAAAGGCCAGAGCCTGGCACGAATCTCGTTAGTCAAAAGATGGGGTTACATGAGTGGTCTTATGATAATGACATCTCTCAAGCAAAAAGATTTCTAGTTCCAAAAGCTGATCAAGACGTTGCTCTAAAAAGCTTAAAAATAGAGGTTGAAAAAGGCTTCGATGAGAATCTGGCAATGGAAGAAGCTCAAAGATGTTTGAATTGCGATGTTCAAACTATTTTTTCTGAAAGTTTGTGCATCGAGTGCGATGCTTGTGTAGATATTTGCCCAACCGATTGTATTAATTTCATGTTTAATGGTCCTGAAGATGAGGTGAGGCAAAATATAAGAATTCCTGCATTAAATATTGAACAAGATTTATTGGTTTCTAAGATCTTACCAACCAAAAGGACCATGTTTAAAGATGAAGATGTCTGCCTGCATTGTGGCTTATGCGCTGAAAGATGCCCTACAGGCGCTTGGGACATGCAAACCTTCTTGTATGAAGAAGCCAAGGTATACTCATGAATAAGATTTCCTCGATCAATGAGTTCGTAATTAAATTTGCCAATGTTAACGGTTCTGGTTCAGCAAGCGCGAACCAAATGTTTGCAAAAGGGGTATTTAGATCGGGCATCCCAGTCAGTCCTAAAAATATTTTTCCATCCAACATACAAGGTCTACCAACATGGTTTGAAATAAGAGCAAGCGAAAAAGGATATTTAGGGCGAAAGGCTGGTATTGATTTTATGGTCGCAATGAATCCCCAATCGTATGCTCAAGATGTAGCTGAAATTAATCCAGGGGGATACCTTTTGTATGACTCATCTTGGAAAAGAGACTTCAAACGAGAAGATATTAATATCATTGAAGTTCCTTTAACTACTTTATGTGTTGATGAATTTAACAATCCTAAGACAAGGTTTTTATTTAAAAACCTTGTCTATGTTGGCGCCCTTTCATATTTAATGAATATCAATAAAGATATTTTTATCAAGCTGATTGAAGAGCAATTTAAAGGTAAAGAAAAACTTATTGCTCCAAATGTTCAAGCCTTAGAGATTGGTTTTAAATACGCAAAAAAACATCTAGTTGATGCTTGTAAAATTAAGGTCAATCAAGCAAACCTTACAGATGGAATGATCCTCACTAATGGAAATAATGCGGGAGGATTGGGCTGCGTATATGGCGGAGCAACTGTATGCACTTGGTACCCTATCACCCCATCAACATCCCTAGCAGAATCTTACAAAAAATATTGTGATCAGCTTAGAGTTGATGAAAATACTGGTAAAAATAAATTTGCCTTTGTTCAAGCCGAAGATGAGCTTGCTTCAATTGGAATGGCTATTGGAGCAAATTGGAATGGGGCAAGAGCTTTTACAGCGACCAGCGGTCCAGGGATTTCATTAATGACAGAGTTTATTGGTTTGGCTTATTTTGCAGAAATACCAGTGGTAATTTTTAATATTCAAAGAGGCGGCCCTTCAACCGGCATGCCAACAAGAACTCAACAATCTGATATCAACAAGAACTCAACAATCTGATATCCTGTCATGCGCATATGCTTCTCATGGGGATACCAAGCATGTGATACTAATACCTTCTGATCCAAAAGAATGCTTTGAGTTTTCAGCTGATTCATTTGATATATCAGACCGACTTCAAACTCCTATTTTTGTATTGTCTGACTTGGACATTGGAATGAATGATTGGACATGCCCAGAATTTGAGTGGGATGATAATAGAAAATTCGATAGAGGAAAGGTTTTATTTAAAGATGATCTAGATAGTATGGAATCATGGGGCAGGTATCTTGATGTTGATGGAGATGGAATTCCATTTAGAACACTTCCAGGAACTCATCCTGAAAAAGGAGCTTACTTTACTCGGGGAAGCTCGCATGATGAATATGCAAGATACATTGAGGACGGGGAAGTTAATGCAAGGAATCTTTCAAGAATTCTTAAAAAATTTGAAGGTGCTTATAAATTTCTACCTAAACCAATATTCAAACAAAAAACTAATGCTAGTTCAAACGGATTGATATACTTCGGCAGCACTGAAGCAGCTATGCAGGAGTCCTTAGATCAACTCTCCGCTTCAGGTTTTCCAATAGACGCAATGAGAATAAGATCTTTTCCTTTTGGTCCAGAAGTCTGGGATTTTATTGATCAGCATGAAACTATTTTTCTTGTTGAGCAAAACAGAGACGCTCAAATGAAAACTCTTATTGTCTCAGAGGGAAATGTCAATCCAGAAAAATTTATTTCAATATTATGTTTCGATGGATCACCGATTACTGCTAACTTTATCTCAGAATCAATTTCTGATGTACTGTTAAATAAAAATACTTCGCAGCCTGCTGAGGAAATAAAATGACCTACATTGTTAAGCCCGTTAATCATCACCCAAACCTTGAAAAAAATAAACTTGGATTAACAAGACGAGATTATGAAGGAACTATTTCAACTTTGTGTGCAGGATGCGGCCACGATTCTATTAGTGCAGCAGTAATTGAGGCTTGTTATGATTTAAGCATATCTTCAGATCAAATTGCAAAACTCTCAGGAATTGGTTGCTCGTCTAAATCACCCTCATATTTTCTAAATCAAGCTCATGGTTTCAATTCTGTCCATGGAAGAATGCCATCAGTTGCTACCGGAGCTAATTTAGGTAATAAAGACTTGCTTTATCTAGGTGTTTCTGGAGATGGAGACACTGCTGCAATAGGAATTGGGCAATTCATGCACGCAGCAAGAAGGCAGCTCAATATTACATATATTGTAGAAAATAATGGAACTTACGGTCTCACCAAAGGTCAATTCTCAGCAACTAATGATCAAGGGTCTAAAAGTAAATATGGTGAAGAGAATGTCTTTGCACCAATTGACCTTCCGACTATGGCAATACAGCTTGGCGCAGGTTTTGTTGGAAGAAGTTTTTCAGGAGATAAACAACAGCTGGTGCCTCTACTAAAGGCAGCAATGAAGTTTGAAGGCTTCTCACTTATAGATATTATTTCTCCCTGTGTAACATTCAATAACCATCTGGGTTCCACCAAAAGCTTTGACCACATCAGGGAACATAATGAATCTGTATCTTCACTTGATTTTGTTCCAATTGGTAAAGAAATTAAAACTACCTACAAAGAAGGTACTAAAATCGACGTTCCTTTGCATGATGGAGCAATGTTAACTCTAGAAAAACTCTCCAAAAAATATAACCCGCTAGATAAAGGTCAAGCAATCCAAAGCTTAAATGAAGCTGAAAAAAATGGAAAAGTATTAACTGGGCTGCTCTTCATTAATCCAGAAGTTAAAGATCACGCTGAAATTTTAAATATCTCAGACACGCCTCTCAATCAATTAGCTGAAAAAGAGCTGTGTCCTGGCGCAAAAAAACTTGCAAAAATTAATGCAAGCTTAAATTAAGAATTAGTCTACAAATACAGTTGGGGACTCCCCTTTTTTAGCTATTCTAATAATGAGCATCTTTCCACATTGATCATCATTAACAACCGGGGCATTATTGTCTTCTCCACCATGCACCCAATTAGATTTTTCAAACCAGTAATTATCCTTGCTGACTGGCTCATATGAACCAGAAGCATTGCTAGTTGTCTGTCCATCTAATACATAAACTAATGTGCCATATGGGTGATAATGTTTTGCTCCAGCAGCTGCGCCACAAGACTCATACTTCTCAACATACAAGTCCATTTCTCCAGCAAGATCAAATACTTCAGATGAAATCATACCTTGGGCTGCAACCTTTGGTTTTTCATGATGCATGCTTAAAACATCAAAGCTTAAAATTAAAACAGAAACAATTAATAAATTTTTCATTATTTACTCCAAAAAAAATTAACAAATTTATACTAGACTCTATCATCTTAAATGCATAAATAAAGCAGAAATCTTTCAAGCCTTCACTTAAACTAACGTTAGCTAAACTTAAATGAACGTAGATATGAAAATTTTTTTAATAAAATCTGTTCCTAAAACTCAATGGAGCTCAGATAAACCACTAAACTTTTCACCCAAACCCTTAACGGTTTTAATTCTCTGTATTGGTTTAGGGTTATTTGGATTGGGTGAATCATTAATTATTACTGCATCTGCAGGAATGAGCCCATGGACCGTCCTGGCTGAAGGCCTTTCATTGACAACTGGTTTAACTATTGGTGCTCTTACTTTCTTAATTAGTCTTGGAGTTTTGCTGTTATGGATACCCTTAAAGCAACATGCTGGAATAGGCACAATATTAAATGTAATTATAATTGCAGCGGTAATCGAGTGGTCTTTACCTTATCTTCCACATCCAGATGATTATGTTATGAAGATAGTTCAAATTATTTGTGGAACTTTGATAGTGGGTGTTGCAAGTGGAATCTATTTAATCGCAAATTTAGGTCCAGGACCCAGAGATGGATTGATGACCGGTTGCCAAAGGATAACTAAACTTCCAATTGCTTGGGTAAGGATATTCTTAGAAATAACGGTGATTAGTATCGGGTGGTCATTGGGAGGAACGATTGGTATCGGAACTATTATCTTCGCATTCGGAATTGGCCCAGCGGTATCTGTGGGGCTTTACTCTATTGCATCAATATCCAAAAAATAATTTTTATATAAAAAA